>Ga0066388_100001099_pt1 | contig 14657 bp, 8 predicted proteins | sample PanSoiMetaGPlot6_FD_64539 | JGI IMG/M metagenome (GOLD analysis project Ga0066388, IMG submission 64539) | Tropical forest soil microbial communities from Panama analyzed to predict greenhouse gas emissions - Panama Soil - Plot 6 (Hybrid Assembly) | ecosystem: Environmental > Terrestrial > Soil... | reverse complement strand
GTTGGGCGGTCCCGGACGGAATAGCAGCCCTATCCAGGTCGGTGGCAACGGCCTCTTCACCGCAGAGGACACGGAGGGCGCAGAGAAGACGGAGGCGTGGGACCGGCGGCGAAGATCTCCTCACCGCTGCCGCTTGGCGCGCATGCCGTAGGCAAGCGGCAGCGCGATCTGCGAACCCGTCATGGTCGGGCTAGCGTCGCGGCGGATCGAGGAGCTGGTACGCGTCGCCGTGCCCAGCGCCATAGCTCCGACAATACTGAAAACAGAAGTAGCTCAGCCATAGCAATACAGGGAGAGAAGTAACGGATCTCGTTCATTTCTAGTGCCACGGTGAGCGTCAGATAGGAAAGCAGACATGCCACCCAGAAGGCGCGCCGCGAGCGGCTGCGGAAGAACAGAAGGTAGGCGGCTGTCACGCCGTATCCCCACACGAACAACCGCCCTCGTCCGGCTGGCACGAATGCCCGGCTCGCCGAATAGATCGTGTCCCCCCACGCCTTCGGCAGGATCTCCCCCGGCGCGACGAGCTGCACCCTCTGCAGAAACGTATTCCTCAGGAAAGTTTCCTCCGGGACGAGCGAGCGCGGCCACATGCTAGCCCACAGCCAATAGGCGTCGGCGTCGGCGGCTGGTGTGGGGGGGAAGCCGAGATAGCCCACCTCTGACATGACCAGCGGGACGCCGCGCGCGATCTGCCAGATACACTCTTGGGGAGCCGTGCGTAGGCCCTCCCAGGCGACCGCTCCCATGAGCTCGTCGGCTGCGTTTACGTCGAGGCCGTTGGAGCGCAAGCGGTAGAACCAACTCCACCAGAATCCACGTACCGTCCCACCAGTCAGCGCGCGCATCTTCTGCGCGGCGGGCCCGGCGCGATCGACCAACCCACAGACGCCGACGACGCGGTTGTACAGGTGCCTACCGATGCAGGTGGTCAACCGCCACTTACCGAAAATCAACCCATGGTACAGGATTATGAAAAGCACTCCGACAAGTACAACCGCGCCCAGCAGCAGCGCCGCCTTGATCCGATCGCGCATTGCCGGGTGCCACGCGTCGAATTGGCTGACGATGAGATGCACGGCGGCGACCGGCAGAAAGGCCCATGCTCCCGGTCGTGTCGCGATGCATACCAGCAGCATGGCCGCTGCAGCGGTCAGCGCGGCGGCACGCCCGCGCCCGCGGGCCGGTCCCGTCGCCCGCGACAGCAGCCAGAAGAACACCACCATTTCGAAGGCGAAGATCGACTCCGACTTGAGGTACTGCGCCAAGAAGAGGGACTCGCTCGCCAGGCCGGACAGGAGACCCGCCGCCAGACCCGCCAGCGGGAATCCCTCCAACCGTCCGAGCTGGTAGAGCAGGTAGGACATGATCACCGCCGCAGCGTGCTGGAGGAACAGCACCGCCATCGACCATGGGAGTACGGGCAGGAGCCGTGCGGCAGCCACGAACAGCGGGTAGCCGGGTCCGTAGATCACGTCGGATTCCGTCGGCGGATGGACCGGGCTGCAGAGATCCGGCTTCACCCCGTCGAGAAAGCCGGGGATCATTGAGAAATATACGGCGGAGTCGCCGTCGTACTGCACGCCGAACGACAGCCAGAATATGAGCCGCGGCACGCCGACGACGAAGATGAACAGCCACAGAGTGGATCGCTCGTCCAGCCAAACCCCCCGCTGATCGGCGACCATCAGTCGCGATGGGCTGTTCTCGAGCGGTGCCGTCCAACGACCGCCGCGTGTCAGCTGAGCAACGCCATGGTACTGCGCGCCAGCTCGAGGGGCCGGATGCAAACAGCCCGAGTGCGACGGTGCCGGCGGCGTTGATACGGTCGGTGCGCCATACCATGCACCTCGCGCGTGAGCTCGCCCATGTACACCCGTATCAGCACGAGGGCGAAATAGTAGATCCGCACCGTGCTATTGAGCAAACCGATGATCACGAGCCAGCCCCACCCCTTATCGACAGTGACACGTATGCCACCGGACCGCGCATATGATGCGTCGATTTCGCAGGCCACCAGCGGTTTTCGTGCAGCGTGCGAATGCCAAACCCCTGCGAGGTGAGCTCAGCGTGTCGCCGTGGTCTTTCGCACCAGTACCGTGTACGGACCGGTACGCAGCTCCACCCGAAAGCGCTGGGCGAGATATTCGTCGAGCACGGACGAGCCCATGATTCTACTCTCGTTCGGCTCGAAGGAACGCGCTCCCCGCGACGACAGGATCGCCACCTTCAGCTGATCACGTTCCATCTCGTCGATCATTTCGCGCTGCACGTCGGCGCGGGTCACGATGTTCGGGTCGAGCTGCATGTATCGCGTGCTACCTGGCCGATCAGCGAAGAAGTACAGATCCATCTCGTTCGCCATAATCCAACGGTGATCATTCGGCCCGACGTAGATCGGCTCCCCGGGTCGCGTCTCGGCGTGGACGATCGCGAGCACGGCGCGGCGATCCTCGAGCGCTGGTTCGAGTACGCCGCTCGAGCGCGCCAGATCAGAGTGTGGCCAGGAAGGCGGGGCCGCTGCTCGACCCGAAATTGGCAGGTTGCGCAACGGAAAAAGCAGCCAGAAAAACCCCAGCCCGAGACACGTCCAGCGCGCCCACCGCGACGCTAGCGCGCGGACGCCGTGCAACAGGCCGGCAGTTCCAATCACAATCGCGGGCGTCACCGTATAGACCGTGTGACTGAGGTCGGTGCGCCCGAGGGCGGCCGGGAGAACGGCAACCGAAAGCGCTCCGATCAGTAGGAGCGCGCTCGGGTTCTTCAGGCCGAAATGCCCGCGCTTGAACCAGGCGACCGCCGTGAGGGCCGGCGCAATCAAGATCAAGGTGACGGCTGCGGGAAACGCGACATGCAAAAACACCGGCAGCGGCAAGGGGAGCGGAGGCGCCCACGCCATGGTCCAAAGCTTCGGCAATGGCAACCGCCTGGCCGGCATCGTGTAGCGGAACTGATCGATGCAAATGTCGGCTACGGTGCGATCGACGCCGGCGACCGCGAGCATGGGCGCCCAGAATACGCAGATGGCCACCGCTGCGCCGGCGCTCGTCCAGAGGCACGCCCGAACCGCGGGCATGGCGCTCCCGTGCTTCCTTGAATGCAGGATCCACAGCGTACCCAGGACGCCCAGAAGTGGCGTCCAATACAAGAGGAGGTCGTGTCGGAAGTAGCTCACGCACCCGAACACGATCCCTGCGCCGAAGTAAGCTGCAGGTTTGGCTCGCTTCTGAGCGAGCAACCAGGCCTCGATCGCCACCAGCGCAACCCCGAGCCCCGCAAGCCAGGCCGACGCCGACGGTCCAAGCAGGGATAGCCAGAGCAGCGCGATGCCTGCCGCGATCGGTGAAAAGCGCTCGTTCGCCAGCCGCCCTGCCAGCCGTCCCGCTCCGAGCGCCACCAGGAGGTGGAGGGTAAGCCCCAGAATGCGTTCTGCCGCCACGGACGCCCCGAATGTCTTGAATGACACCGCGGCCAACAGAAATACGCCGGGGGGATAGTTGCTATAAAACTCCCGGTAGGGAGTCTTCCCCCGCAGGATCAAGTCGGCGCCGGTAAGGACGATCCCCTCATCGTAATAGGAGACAGGCGCTTGGACGGTCGCTAACGTGGCGCTCAGGCCGAGCAGCAAGAGCACTACCCCGGTCACCACGGGTGCTCCGGGATACCTCGCGGTCGAAGCCGGCTTGTTGCGGGTAGTCCGTATTATCGGGTGAAGTAGCATATAGCGCGCAGATATCGGACCCTGCACCCCCGTGTCTGTGCCCGGCCGTATACAGAGCAGATAAAGCCGTCGTCGGGGACGCGGGAAGCAAACCAGCAGGGCACGACGAGCACCGGACGGCCCGCTAGCGCGATGCCGAGTCCTTCCGCCACTGCGTCCATCCGAGCGACCAGCGTCTCGCGTCCACACATTTCGAATGCCTTTCGGAGCCCCACACGCTGCGGCGGCTGATATCGTCTGATGCTTTGCGTAGCGGCCGCTGCGCCCCGCATTTTGAGTCTGCCGTGTCTGCCAATTCCACCACGAGGCCGTTGGGCTCGGTGCGCGCCTGAATTACGGCCACCCAGTTGTGCCGATCGGCGGGCGGCTGCAAACCGCAGGGTGGCAACGTGCGCGGCGGATCCTGCGCCGGCGATCGGAATGGTCGCGTCACCACTCGATCCTCCAGGTGGTGACGCGCTGTCCCCACCCGCCGGTGTGCTCGCGCACCTTGTGGAAGTGCTGGGCGCCGGCGCCGTCGAGGAAGGTCAGGCGCGTGTAGAGCGAGGCGAGCGCGGCGGGCGAACCGAGCAGGACCCGCTGGCGATTGCGGTCGAGCAGCAGCGCCGTCGCATCGGGCGCGGCGTTGGATTCGCCGGCGCGCTCGATCGTTCCGTCGCCGCCGACGACCATCAGCACGTCCGGCGGCGCTTCCACCGGTGCGCCGTCGGCCAGCGTGGTGACGATTCGGGCGCTGTGCACGTCGTCCTCCGAGTAGACGGCCGCGTCGATGTTTCTTCCCGCCGCGTCCCAGCGACGAATCTCGCAGCGCCGCTCGCCGCCCGCCCGAGCTGCGCACGGCACCCAGTGCGGGGTGAGGAGCTCGCGTCCCTGGCGGGGCGGCGCGCCGTCGCCGATTGGATCCCAGCGCGCCTGCTGCCACCACCCTTCGAATGCGACCTGCTGGGTGCTCAACACCAGATACGACGGCGGCGGTTGGCAATGCGTCGCGGCCAGCACGTCGCTGCGCGCCGCCGCATCCAACCCGAGCGTGGCCAGGTGCTGGTCGGCCGCCGCACGGTCGAGGCTGGCCAGCTGCACCACCGCAGCGTACGCGGCGTGCGGATCGAGACCGTGGCGCATGAGCTTGCCGTAGGCGCCCTGTGCGCCCTCGTTATGGGGCAGGGCATCGGAGCCGCAGTTCAACATGCGCAGCAGGCCGCGCGCTTCCGCCTCCGACGTGGCAAGCTGGGCGCGGGCCAACCAGTGCGGCACGTGGGTCCACAACGTCCCGCCGTCGGCGCTGACCCGGCGCTCGGCGAGATACTTCGCCCAATAGCCGTAGTCCCACCAGGCGTTCACGATGGCGTCGGGCGGCGTCGTCGCGCGCAACTCCTCGAACGTGTCGGCAAAGGCACGGTCGATCGCCGGCAGGTAAGCGCGCGCCGTCTCGACGCCGGTGGAGATCGGCAGGACGGCGATGGCCAACGCGGCCGCGGCAGCCAAGCCGCGCGCCAGCGTCGCGTGCGGCGCGAAGCGCGTGCGCGCGAGGCGATCCAGCACGAGGTGCAGGCGGCCGACGGCCACGCCGCAGGTGATGCCGAGCGGCGGCGCGAGCAGCAGGACGAAGCGCATCGCCTCGTATGACAGGAAGAGCGCGGCGAGCAGCCAGGTGGCGACCATCACGCCGGCATCGATGTCGGTGAAGTCGGTGTCGTCGCCGGAGAACAGCGCGACGGCCGCGGCGGCGGCCAGCGGCAGCATCAGCAATCCGATCAGGAGCGTGCGCTCGAGGCCGGCGGCGGTCAGCAGATAGCGGTACAGCAGGGTGGCCCCGACGAGCACCACAAAGTGCGGGGCGTCCCACTCGCGCCGTGGCAGCAGCAGCAGCAGCAGACCGATCCAGCCGGCGAAGAACATGACGTTGCCGTACGACCGCGCGGCGATGGCGGCGAGCGTCGGCACGTAGAGCTCGCCGACCTGCGCCAGCGCAGGCGGCCACTCCAGTGCAGCGCCGCGGGGCATCGCGGCCAGGGACAGAACCGGTACGTCTCCGGACCGGAGCTCCGCCCACTGCTCCGCACCGGCGACATAGGTGCACAGCGCGGTCGATGCGCCGTAGACCAGCAGCACGACGGCGGCGCTCCGTACCGGCGCCGCCTGCCAGACGCGCAGGGTGTGTTGTCGCAGCAGACAGCGCAGCGCGTGCAACACCAGGACAACTGCCAGCCCGATCACGACGACCACGACCGCAAAGCTCCAGCCGCGCCAGGTGGTCGCATGCAGGCCGGCCAGTGCCCCCGCGAGCGCGGCACACGCGAGGCGCGCCGAGCGCCGGCGCGCCTGCAGCGCGGCGATCACCGCCCACACCATCGCGCACGGCAAGGCGACGTTCCACACGTCGTTGTCGCTGCCGAGACTGCGCTGCAGGAGCATGGGGTTCAGTCCGCCGGCGACGGCGGCGACGAAGCCGCCCACCGGTCCGGCCAGGCGGCGCCCGATGAAGAACGCGGGCACGACGCCGAGCGCGCCGACGATCACCGGCACGAGGTAGGAGCTGGCCGCCAGCGGGTAGGTGGGATCGAGCCAGGTGGCAAGGCGGTGCACCGCGACGATCGCGGCGACGTGCAGCGAGTGCCCGTAGCGCATGGCGGTGCCGACCGGCGCGAGCGTGAAGCGATCGCGACAGTCGCCGCCGCTCGGCTCGTCGCACACGCTGCCATGGCGCAGATAATTGCGCGCCGCGCGCAGCCAGGCGTAGCTGTCGTAATCGCCCAGGAACGTCCGGCGGCGCCCGCCCGCGTCGGTGTACTGCCACGTCGTGCGCAGTCGCGCCGTCTCCGCTCCGACCTCGGCGGAATACTCATCGGTGTGCGCGCTGATCCAGCTGTCGACCGCGCGCTGAAGATCCTCGGGACTGCCGGACCCGAGGCGCGCGCCGATCCGCTCGCGCACGGTCGTCGCCGCACGCTCGGCGACGGCGGGAAGCGACAACGGCAGCAGGCGGACCCAGACGACGATGGCCCCGGCCAGCGCCAGCAGCAACGCAGCGGCGATGTCGCCGCGCCGCTTCATCACAGTCGGGATCGGCCAGAGGCCGAGCCCGAGAATTGAGCAGACTTCGACTGCGAGCCGTAGCGCGCCGGCCGTCCATGAGATTTTTGGAACAGCTGATAACCGAGCCGGCGCAGCCCCAGGTAAGCGGCGGCAGCTACGCCGCCGACGATGGCAGCGTTGCCGATGCCGTTCATGCTCACGGCGAGAAATGCCAGGGCGCCGAACGCCGCACAGACGCCGTACAGCACGAGCACGGCGCGCCGCTGGGTCATGCCGAGGTCGAGCAGGCGGTGATGAATGTGGGCGCGATCGGCCTGGAAGACCGACGCGATGCCGGCGACGAACGCGCGCCGCGCGATGGTCGCGGCGGCTTCGAGGATCGGCAGGCCGAGCGTCAGCACGGGCACCAGAATGACCACCGCGGTCGGCCCCTTCTGCAGCGACTGGATCGACAGCACCGAGAGCAGGTAGCCGAGCAGCAAGCTGCCCGCGTCGCCGAGGAAGATGCTGGCGGGATTGAAGTTGAAGCGCAGGAAGCCGGTGAGCACACCGGCCAGGGTCGCGGCCATCACCGCAGCGTCGGGTCGCGCTTCGGCGAGGGCGACGAGAAAGAGCGTGATCGACGCGATCAATCCGGTTCCGGCGGCGAGCCCGTCGAGGCCGTCGATGAGATTGAATGCGTTGGTGATGCCGACAATCCAGAGCACCGTGAGCACGCCGCCGAACGGCTCGAGCGCGATGATGCCGCCGGTGAATGGATTGGTCACGGCGCCGAACCCGTATCCGCCGCGCAGGGCGATCAGCGCCGCCAGCGTCTGCATGGCCAGCTTCGTCACCGGTCGCACGCCGCGCACGTCGTCGACGGCGCCAAGCAGCAGCACGACGAGCGCGCCGGCGCCGAGCCAACGCAAGCGCCATCCAGAGGACTCGAGCAGGTCGACGACGCCGATGCCGAGTACCTGCGCCGCGGCCAGTGCCCCGGCTCCGGCGATCAGCAGGGCGATACCGCCGAGGCGCGGCACGCGGCCGCGCTGTACGCGCCCCCCACCGCCGCGATCGACCACGTCGAACTGCAGCGCGGCTGCGCGCACTGCCGGTGTGACGAGCACCGCCAACGCGGCGGCGGTCACGAAGAGGACGGCGAGCGATTGCGGATTCAGGCTCGCTTCCGTGCGGCCGCCCGACGCAGACCGAAGACCCCGAGCGCCGCCAGGACCAACGCTACGATCGTCAGGCCGGCGTTACCCACGGCCGGCGCGCCGCGCTCCGGCGGACATTGGGGCACCGCGGCGCAGGAGCTGTTGACGAAGTCGGCCAGGCACGACGTACTGTTTAACCCGCCACCGGCGCAGAACTCGCGGCAGAGGTTGGGCGAGGATTCGAACGCGCACTTGAAGCCCCTGGTGCAGTCGCAGACGCAGCACCCACCAGCCTCAATGGGCGGGCCGGCCTGCGATTGCCCGACCAGGCTCAACAGCGTGAGCGCCAGCGCGACTGCCGCAATCCCACTCCAGGTTGAAACCCGCATCGTCGACTCCCTCAACGGCCTGTCCGTGCACCGCGTGGCTCGCGTATCACGGTACGCTGAACGAGTCTACGGCAAAACGGGCATTCGGCGCGGGCAGAACCCGCAACCCGCGAGAAAATTGGTTCTTTCTCATTCGGGCACAGGCGCGGGCACGGGTTGATCTGGGTCCAGCTCAACCCGTGTCTGTTCCCGTGCCGTGCCGCGTGCCAACTCGACTAGATCGAGTAGACCACGATGCGGTGAATGCGGCCTCGAATCTCGTGCGCGCCGCGGGGCACGGCTTTTCCACTGATCGTGCCGCTGTCTGTCCGCCGGATCACTCAGCGCTGCGCACGCCGTCCCAATCGGGCGATGGTGACCGCGGCGAGGGCGCCGAGCAGCAGCACGGCGGCCACCAGCCCGCGCGTCGATATCGCGGGCGCAGCGGCAGGGACGGCAGTCGCCGTCGGCGTGGGCACCGCCGCGCTGCACGCGCAGGGAGAGCCGGCCGTCCCACCGCAGGTTTGTCCGAACGGGCAACCTCCGATGCAAATCGGTGCGATGCCGGTGCACGCGATGATGCACGTGCACGGCTCATCCGGAGGACCGGTGCACACCTGGCCGATCGGGCACTCGCCGCTACAGGCCGAGCCCGTGCCGCCGCAGGCTGGAACGCAGGCGCACGGCGAACCGACGTCGCCGGTGCAGATCTGGCCAACCGGGCAACCGCCACCGCAAGATGGTGCGGTGCCGTTGCACGCTTGAAAGCAGGTGCACGCGCCGGGCGTTTCGCTGGATGCGGTGCACACATCGCCGGGCGGGCACGCGCCCAAGCAGGCAGGGGCATTGGTGAGCGAACAGGCTGTTTGGCAGAAGCACTGCGAGGAGTCGTCGCCTGTGCATACCTGGCCGAACCGGCAACTTCCGCTGCAGCTCGGTGCAGTGCCGCCGCATGGGGCGATGCACACGCACGGCGCATCCGGTATTTGAGAACCGCTACACAGCTGGCCGGGCGGGCACTCGCCGCCACACATCGAGCCCGTGCCGCTGCAGGCCGGAGCGCAGGCGCAGGGCGAACCGAAGTTGGCGGTGCAGACCTGGCCAACCGGGCAACTGCCACCGCAGAAGGGGAACGTGCCGCCGCACGAGGGGGTGCAGTTGCACTCTACTCCATTGAAAAGGCAAATCTGGTTCGGCCCGCACGACCCGCTGCACTCTGGACCGCTACCGCCGCAGGTGTTGCCTGCCGCGGCAGGCGCCGAGCGCAATGCCACGCAAAGGATCAACCCGACTGCCAGCGTTGCCGACCAGTAGGAACGATCCGTCACGGCGGTTCCCCCCTTCCGAGCCGGGCCACTAGCAAACAAGTAGGGTACTGGTCTACGGGCGATCGTGCGATCTGTCTTTCAACCCAGGGCCGCAGAGCCACATTAAAAGGAGGAGGCCCGGCAACGAGCGGAGCACTCGGCGAGCAGTTCGCCTCCTGCGTGAACATCGTCGGCCCGATCCGCTCCATCTACCGCTGGCGGGGTGAGATCTGCCGCGACGACGAGGACCTACTGTTGATCAAGGCCACGCGGCCGCGCTACACGGCGCTGGAGGCCGGGTCAAAGCGCTGCACTCGTACGACGCGCCCGAAGTGGTCGCGCTGCCGATCGAGATGGGTCGCCGGCGTATCTCGAATGGATCAGAAGCATGACAGGTGATGAGGCGTTGTCCAGGAATTCAGAACCGACGACGGATTGAATACTGGTCCCGCGAGTCGTTTTGACAAAGCGGCCACCAGCGCGGGAAGATCACGGTCGCTGAATCGCTGGGGGAATGAGCAGCGCAGCCGGCACTGTCACCGTGCTGTTCACCGATCTGGTGAACTCCGCCGAGTTGCTGCAGCGGGGCGACGATGAGCGCGCCCAGCGCACCTTGCGGGCGCACTACAAGCTGCTGAGGAGCGCGGGCGCTGCGCACGGCGAGCCGAAGGTGAAGTGGCTCGGCGACGGGTTGCTGGCCCTGTTCGTATCCCCCGCCGACGCCGTGCGCTGCGCAGTCGCCCTGCAGCAGGCGGCCCGCCGGCGCCCCGCCGGCGAACGGCTCTCGGTACGTGTCGGCCTGCACCTCGGGGAAGCTCCGCGCGAAGAAACCGACTACTTCGGCGCGCCGGTGGTGATTGCCCGCCGGCTGTGTGGTCGCGCCCAAGGCGGACAGATTCTGTGCAGCGGGCTGGTCGCGGGCCTGCTCGTCGGGCGGCAGACATTCGCATTTCGCGATTGCGGTTTGCTCGAGTTGACGGGGGTCGCGGCGCCAGCCGCGGCCAATGAAGTCCTCTATCGCGATGACGATCCAACCGCCCTGCTGGTGCACACGCCGTTTGTCGGGCGCGCGGCGGAGCTTGCGAAGCTCACCCACCGGCTGCAGGTGGCGCGCGCCGGGCAGGGCGGTGTGATGCTGCTCGCCGGCGAACCGGGGATCGGCAAGACCCGCTTGATAGAGGAGTTCAGCCAGACCGCGTCCGAGGTCGGCGCCCGCGTGCTTGCCGGGCGATGCTACGAGGGAGAATGGGCGCCGCCGTACGGGCCGTTTGTGGAGGCGATCGGCGCCTACGCGCGCGATGCGGATCCCGAACACCTGCGGCAGGAACTTGGACTCGGCGCGCCACCGATAGCACGGCTGGTCGGTGCGATTCGCGAGCGCATGTCCGATATTCCGGACGCGGTGGCGTTGCAGCCGGACGAGGAACGGTTTCGGCTGTTCGACGCGGTGAGCCAATTCCTGATCGCCATCGCGGGGCGGACGCCCGTCCTGCTCATCGTCGATGACCTGCAGTGGGCCGACACGGGCAGCATCGCCATGCTGCGCCACGTGGCCCGGTTTGCACCCCGCCATCGCCTCCTCATCCTCGCGGCCTATCGCGATGTGGAAGTCGAGCCGGGACATCCGCTCGGCGGCGTACTCGGCGCGCTGCCCCGCGAAACGCGCTACGAGCACCTGCCCCTCAAGGGACTCGACGGCGCAGACGTGAAGGACCTGCTGGAGACGATCGCCGATCAGACGGTACCGGACGCAATGGCGGCTTCTCTCAGTGCGGAAACAGGCGGCAACCCCTTCTTCATCCGCGAGCTGCTGCTGCACCTCATCGAGGAGAAGAAGATCTTCCAGCGCGAGGGTCAATCGGTCTCGCGCCTGACGATGGCGGAGATCGGAATTCCGGAGGGAGTCAGACAAGTCATCCGTCGGCGGCTCGGTCGCCTATCTGCCGACGCCCAAAACCTGCTGATGGTTGCGGCGGCGTTCACCGGTTGTGTTCCTCTCACCATCGCCGGGCGTGTCGCCGGGCTGGCCGAGTCGGCGACCCTGAACGCCGTGGACGAAGCGCTGGCTGCGCAACTGGTGCGGCCGGGAAGCACGCCGGAGACATGTGACTTTGCCCATGCGCTCATTCGGCAGACGCTGTACGCAGCGCTGAGCCCGGCGCGCCAGCTGCGACTGCATCGCCAGATCGCCGAGACCATGGAGGAGACCTACGGACCGCGCGCCGTTGAGCATGCCGCCGCGATTGCCGACCAATATCATCGCAGCGCGAGCCTCCCCGGTGCGGAACGGGGCGTGCAGCACGCAATCATCGCCGCGGACCGAGTAGCTGCAGCCTACGCACACGACGAGGTCGCGACGTACCTGCGCATGGCGCAGACCCTGCTCCCCGAACACGATGCGCGGCGCCCACGTCTGGTGAGCCGCCTCGCCATCGCCTTGGCCTGGGCACTCGACTTCGAAGCGGCGCTCAGCGCCGCACAGGATGCCGCCACTCGCATCGCCGCTGCCGAGGGTGAGCCAGCGGCGGCAGATTATCTGGCCGATGCTGCAGTAGCGCTGGACCACGCGGGGTCCAAACAAGGAGCATGGGCGCTGGCCATGCACGGCCTTCGCCTCACTGGCGATCGCCACGACAAGACCTGGGTGCGCCTCATGTCATTCGATATCGTCCGCCGCGAGGCCGAGGATCCCGACTACCCGGGCCTCGTGCCCGATACGCCCGAGCGGCGGGCGCTGGCGGACGAGGCGCGCAGCCTGTCAATTGCCCCGACTGAGCTCGGCACCCTGCGGACGTCCCCCGGCAACCGCTTCCCAACCTCCCGGCAGGAACTTCTCGCCGGCCTTGGCAACGATCCAAGCTTCGACCTGTTGTTCGGAGGCGGCGAGTACCGCCGCGCGGGGTCCTTCTTCGAGCAGCGGGCTCTTCAGTTTGAACGCCAAGGGCGGATCTCCAGTGCCCAATGGGGCCACCTCGCACGAGCTCGGGTGGCTCTCGGCGAGCTCGCGGCGGCGCGGCAGGCCTACGACCGCGGCGCGGCGCAGGCCGCTAGAAGTATGGGCCTCGACTGGGGCCTGATGGATCTGGCGGCGGCCAGATACGATTTGCTGATTGCAGTCGACGAAGGATGGGAAGATTTTCTTCGCGCAACAGAAGCAGTCCTTCAGCGCAGTCCCGTCGAGTACAAGTTTCTGTCTGCTGCTGTTCAGGCCACGGGCGCCCGCGTCTACGCCCGCCTGGGAAGAGCCGACGAGGCGCTGGCGCTGATCGGCAAGATCCTGATCGCCCTGCAGCGCACGCCGGCATGGGGTGTCGGGTACGCACAGACCGCCTGTGACGCCGCGGCAGCGCTGTGGCTGTTGGACCGCGGCGATCAGGCCAGTGTGATCGAGCGTGCCCTGCGGAACGTCGTCGCGATCGATTTCCGCTACCCGATGCGGGACGCGCGGCTCGGCCTCGCCCACCTCTGTGCTTTGCAAGATCGATACGAAGAGGCGGTCGAGTGGTTCGCGCAGGCCCGGCGGGTTCTCGAAGAGCAAGAGGCGCGCCCGTTGCGCGCCATCGTCGATTACGACGAAGCGCTGATGTACGAGCGCCGCGGTGCTGCCGGCGACCGAGAACGCGCCGCGCCTTTGTTGGCAGCCGCTCTCGAACAGTTCCGTGCCATCGGCATGACCGGTTGGATCAAACGAGCGGAAGAATTTGCGCGCGGGGATCAGATACCGGCAGAGAGCAGTGAGCACAAATCGAACAACCTGCAGGTGGTGGACGGCGAACCAGAGATCACCGACCAAGTCCTACCAGGCAGTCTGTTTCGCAAGGAAGGTGACTACTGGACCATAGCCTTCGACGGTCGCGTGATCCGGCTCAAGGATTCGAAGGGTCTGCAGTACCTTGCACAGCTGCTGCGCAACTCCGGACACGAGCTGCATGTACTCGATCTGATGGCAGGAGAAGGCGTTGGGAGCGAGCCCAAACGGAGACGAGGAGGGAGTGGCAGGGTGCCGCTCCTGGATGCGCAAGCGAAGGCAGCGTACAAGCGCCGGCTCGACGAGCTGCGCGACGAGCTCGCCGAGGCACAGGCCAACAGCGACATCGGTCGTGCCGCCAAGGCGCGTGACGAGATCGAGGTCATCGGCGAGCAGCTCGCTGCCGCAGCGGGTCTCGGCGGTCGAGACCGCCCCGGCGGCGCCGATGCCGAGCGCGCGCGGCTGGCGGTCACCAAAGGCATCAAAGCGGCTCTGCAGAAGATCCGCGCCAGCGACTCAACGCTCGGACGTCATTTCGCCAACAGCGTGAAGACCGGGTACTTCTGCAGCTACGCACCCGACCCGCAGAGACCGGTCACCTGGACGCTGTGAGCATGACCGCAGGCGGCCCGGTCGCCCTGCTGTTCACTAATCTGGTCGACTCGACGCGCTGCAGGAGCGCGCCGGCGACGAACAAGCGCAGCGCATTTTCCGCGCCCACCACCGGCTGTTGAAAACCGCCGTGGCGGCGGACGCTCGGCAGGAGGTGTAGTGGCTCGGCGATATCGCAAGGGTGGACGCAAGATCCTACTGTACGCTCAGCGTGAAGTTGCCTGCGTCGGCGAGGAAGCCGTCCACGACGATGAAGTAGGTGGTTCCGGCAACCACGGGCAGCGTGATGCGCGAATGCTCCCCGCAGCCTCTCTGGTTGCATCCCAGGTCGGGCCCCAGACAGCTGCCCTCGCGAACGTAGAGCGTCGTGCGGTAGTCCGTCGTCCCGCCGCAGGTGTCGATCGTCGCGACGTGGGACACGCTCGGCGTCCACTGGAAGAGCCGTTCGGGTGCGAAGACGTCATCGCCGCAGCTGCTCGACAACGCAGCGGTCCCGCCGACCGTGGTTCCGACAAAGACGCCACCGGCGGGTCCAATCACCGTGGCATCGGCACAATCGACACACGCCGTGCAGTTGGGATTGCACATCTCGCCCGCGGCGCACACGCCCTGCTCCGCTGGGGAGTCGCACACCTCGGCCGGCGCGACGATGCCATCCCCGCACGGCAGGGTGCATGCCGCGCTGCAGGAATCGCCGGAGGGGCACTCCGTCCGGGTCTGATAGGC
>Ga0066388_100001098_pt1 | contig 14662 bp, 14 predicted proteins | sample PanSoiMetaGPlot6_FD_64539 | JGI IMG/M metagenome (GOLD analysis project Ga0066388, IMG submission 64539) | Tropical forest soil microbial communities from Panama analyzed to predict greenhouse gas emissions - Panama Soil - Plot 6 (Hybrid Assembly) | ecosystem: Environmental > Terrestrial >... | reverse complement strand
GCGACCGGCCTGGTCCGGATCGATCGTGAGACGTGGAAGGCCGAGACCACCAACGGCGTCGGCGTGGCGGCCGGCGCCACGGTCCTCGTGACCCACGTGACCGGCACCCGCGTCGTCGTCAACCCGTGGCGCATCGACGTCGCGCCGCGGGGAACCGTGCCCGGCCGCAACGAGCCGGGCTCGCCGTCGGCACCCGGCTGACGGCCGTCGCGAAGGAGCTGCCATGGCAGCAATCATCGTCCTGGCCATCGTGGCCTTCCTGCTGTTCATCCTCGCGCTCACGTCCATCAAGATCGTGCGCCCGTACCAGCGCGGCGTCGTGGAACGGCTGGGCCGCTACAAGGGCACCGTCGACCCGGGCCTCCGGATCATCGTCCCGTTCGTCGACCGGGTGCACATGGTCGACATGCGCGAGCAGGTCGTCGAAGTGCCGCCGCAGGAGGTCATCACCTCCGACAACGTCGTCGTCACCGTGTACGCGGTCGTGTACCACGAAGCGACCGACGCCAAGCGCCTGATGTACAACGTCGCCAACTTCGAGCTCGCGGTCACGAAGCTCGCGCAGACCAACCTCCGCAACCTGATCGGCGATCTCGATCTCGACGACGCGCTCACGTCGAGCGCGAAGATCAACACGCACCTGCGCGACATCCTCGACGACTCGACCGACAAGTGGGGCGTGCGCGTCGTACGGGTCGAGATCCAGCGCATCGACCCGCCGCCGGACGTGGTGGCCTCGATGCACCACCAGATGCAGGCCGAGCGCACGCGGCGCGCCGTCGTCACCGAGGCGCAGGGTGTCCGAGAAGCCGCGGTCACCAAGGCCGAGGGCGAGAAGCAGGCGGCGATCCTCGAGGCGGGCGGTCGCGCCGAGGCGATGGAACGCGTCGCCGACGCCGAGAAGTACCGCGCCGTGACCGTCGCCGAAGGCGAGGCAGGCGCAACCCGGTCCGTCTTCTCGGCCATCCACGAAGGCGGCCCGACACCGGACCTGCTGGCGCTCAAGTACCTCGAGGCGCTGCGCGGCATCGCCGACGGGCGGGCCACGAAGATCTTCCTGCCCAACGAGATGAGCGGCCTGTTCGGTGCCGTCGGCGGCCTAGCGGAGATGCTGCGCGAGCCGTCGGACGACGGCGAGCGGTCGACCGTGGAGACCGACGGCGCCAAGGGCGCGGAGGCCGGGGCGAGCGCGAGCTAGGGCGAATCAGGCACGCAGCCCGGCGACCTCGCGCCAGAGGTCGGCGGCGGCGTCCACGACCTCGCGGCCGGGCCCCCCGGACGTCGGGGGCTCGACGGGCTCGACCGCCTCGCCCGCCAGCGCCGTGACCGTGGACGCCGTGCCGTCCCGCAGCGCGCCGAGGTCGTAGCCCCCTTCGAGGAACACGACGACGCGCGCCGGTCGCGGTGCCAGCTCCGCCATTCGTGACGCGAGCGCGCCGTAGTCGCCCGCCGACAGCCCGAGCCCGGTCAGCGGATCGGCGCGGTGCGCGTCGTACCCGCACGACACCAGGATCCAGTCCGGCGCGTGGCGCTCGACGAGCGGAGCGACGAGCTCGTCCACGCCGCGGAGGTAGTGGTCACCGGTCGCGCCGGCGGGGAGCGGCACGTTGCAGGTCGTTCCGGTGCCGCTGCCGGCGCCGACCTCGTCCAGCCGGCCCGTGCCGGGGTACAGCGGCCATTCGTGGAACGACACGTAGGCGACGCGTCCGTCGCCGTAGAAGATGTCCTGCGTCCCGTTGCCGTGGTGGGCGTCGTAGTCGACGATCAGGACGCTCGCGCCACGATCGGCGAGCGCGGCCGCGGTGATTGCGACGTTGTTGAGGAGACAGAAGCCCATGGCGCGCTCGGGCAACGCGTGGTGACCGGGCGGCCGGAGCGCGAGAAAGGCGGCGCCTCGGCTCGCGTCCTCGAGCGCGTCTACGGCCGCCAGACCGGCGCCCGCCGCACGGATCGCCGCCGACCACGAACCACCCGACATCGCGGTGTCCGGATCGATCGGCCCGCCGCCCCGCTCGGCCAGCGCCTGCAGGCGCGCGACGTGACCCGCGGTGTGCACCCGGGCGATCTCCTCCGCCGTGGCTTCACGCGGCGGGAGCGGCGTGAGCAGCTCGTCGCCGGCGACACCGAGCTCGCGCGCCGCCTGGTCGAGGCCGGCCTGGACGGCTTCCAGCCGTGCCGGTCGCTCGGGGTGTCCGCGGCCGGGATCGTGGTCGGCGAAGCGCGGGTCGGCGCCGACGAAGAGCACGAGGTCCACCGTACCGCCGCCTCTCCGCTCGATCGCGCCCGCCGCGCCCGTGCGAGGGCCGACGGTTACGCTCGCGCGTCGCCATGTCGCCCCTGAACACCCACACCCTCCGCTGGCGGGGCGGCTGGGCGCGTATCGGCCCGTTCCGCTCCAACGGTGACGTCGCGCGCCTGACGATGGGCGTGGACGCGCCGCCGAGCGCGTCGGTGATCGAACGCTGCGTGGGCGAGGCCCAGGCCCGCAGCTACAAGGCAGTGGTCACGAACGCGCTCAGCGCCGCCGACTCCTTGCCGTTCGTCGACGCCGGGTTCTCGGTGCGTGAGCGCCTGCATCTCCTCGCCCACGATCTCCGGCAGCTGCCCCCCGCGGTCGGCTCGACCCGGCGGGCCCGCCGTCACGATCACGCCGCGGTGCTCGACCTCGACGCGACGGCGTTCGACGGGGATTGGCGCCTCGACCACGGCGGCCTCTTCGAAGCGCTGCGGGCGACGCCGGTGGCGCGCTTTCGCGTCACGCCCGAGGGGGTCCCCACGATCGCGGGCTATGCAGTCACCGGTCGGTCCGGTCGCACCGGGTACCTGCAGCGGATCGCGGTCCACGCCGACGCCCGCCGTCGCGGCTACGGCCGCGTCCTGGTCGCCGACGCCCTTGGGTGGCTGAGCCGGCGCTCGGTCGAGCGGGCGCTGGTGAACACCCAGCTCGACAACACCGCCGCGCTCGCGCTGTACGAGTCGAGCGGGTTCCGTCGCCTTCCGGTCGGGCTGTGCGTGCTCGGGCGGACGCTGTGAGGCGCGTCGGCGCGCTCGTGACGGTTGCCGCAGCCGCGGTCGTGCTGGGCGCGATGCCCGCATGGGCGGGTGTCCAGCCGCCGTCGCCGACCGCGACGGCGCCGTCGAACGCGCCCGGCCTCGTGCTCACGGGCCAGCCGGCGTGGGTACCCGTCGGAGGGAATCTCCCGCTGCGCCTGCAGGTCCGCGGGTTGGCGGCGGGAACGCCCGGCCTCACTGTCAGCGCCACCGCTCACGAGGCCGTCGGCTCCCGCTCCGCGTTCGAGAGCGCGCTCGAGGGACGCAACCTCGGATCCGTGCTCGGCCAGGCCGAGCTCCCGCTCGACCTCTTCCCTGCCGGCGAGGACGGCAACCGGACCCTGACGTTCCCGCTCCAAGCCGATGACGCGCCGCGCGATCCGAACCGCCTGCAGCTCCGCCGCACCGGCGTCTATCCCGTCGAGGTGGAGCTGCGACAGGCCGACGGGACCCGCCTGGCGGGCTTCGTCACTCCGGTCGTGGCAGTGGTGCCGGGCGCCGGCGGCGGGCCGGCGATCGGGCAACGCCTCGGGGTCAGCTGGGTCGTGCCCATGGTCGCCCCGCCGGCGTACCAGGCCGACGGCAAGCCCGACCCGGACGTCGTCGACCAGCTCCGGCCGGACGGCGCCCTCGGCCGGCGGGCCATCGCCTTCGCGAACGCGGACGTGCCGCTCACGCTCGCGCCGGGGCCCGAGACGCTCGAGGCCTGGACGCAGCTCGCCAACGACGACCCGGGCCTGACGACGTCGCTGAACGCGTTCCGCGACACCCTCGGCCGGTCACAGGTCCTGTCGGGCCCCTACGTCCCCATCGACGTCCGGTCGCTCGTCGGCGGGGGGATGAGTGCCGAAGTGGGCTCCGAGCTCGTGCAGGGAACCGAACGGCTGAGCACCTCGCTCGGCACGCGCGTCGATCCGAGGACGGAGGTCGCACGACCCGCCAACGACGCGTCCCTCGCTCGCATGCGGGACGCCGGTGTCGACCGCTTGATCCTCGACGGCGCCGACCTGACGCCCCGCGAGGACCAGTTCACGCCCGCGCAGCCGTTCGCGGTCCGCACTCAGCAGGGAATGGCGACCGCGGTCGGCTCCGACGTCGGGCTGCAGCGTCTCCTCGACGGCGACGATCCGCCGGCGCTGCGCGCCCAGCGGTTCCTCGCGGGCTTGTCCGTCGTCGCGCTCGAGCAGCCGAACGTCACCCGGGGCGTCGTCGTCCTCGAGCCCGACGACTGGAACGCGAGCACCGCCCTCCTCGAATCGACGCTGTCCGGCCTCACCGCCGACCATCCGCTGTTGCAGCCCATGACCGTCGACGACCTCGTCGCCACGGTGCCCCCGGCGACGAGCGGCAACGTCCCCGTCGAGCGGCAGTTGGCGCCGTCGCCCGTGCCTCCGCCTCCCGTCACCGAGCGCGAGTACACGGACGCTCAGAACGAGCTCGCCGCGTTCAACACGCTGGTCCCGCCCCCGAACCCCGTCGCCGACCCCGGCAACCGCTCCTTGCTCGTGTCCTTGTCGTCGGCGTGGACGGGCACCGCCGGTCGCACCCGCGCTCGCGCCGAGCTGGGCAAGATCCATGCCGACGTCCAGCAGTTCATCGACCGGCTGCACGTCCCTGCCGTCGACAGCACGATCACGCTGACGGCCGAGAAGGGCGCGATCCCCGTGACCTTCCTGAACGAGACGGGTCAGCAGCTGCGGGTCCGGGTACACCTGCAGAGCGACAAGCTCCAGTTCCCCGACGGCGACGAACGCATCCTCGACCTGCCGCCCCGGAGCACCACCGTCCGGTTCAACGTGCAGGCCCAGAACTCCGGAACTTTTCCGCTCACGCTGAAGGTGACCTCGCCGGACGGCGCGCTGCCCATCCAGCAGACGGAGGTCCAGGTCCGCACCACGTTCTTCGTCAGCAACGTCGGACTGATCCTGACGGTCGGGGCCGGCCTCTTCCTCGCCGGCTGGTGGGCGCACGACATCCGCCGGCGACGCCGGCGGCGCGCGGCGACGCCGGCGCACCCCGTCCTCGCCCCGCCGACGGCGGCGGACGCGGGTCAGAGCTCCGGCCAGAGCACCACCCCGTGAGCGACGCGGTCGGAGAGGCCCCTCAGCCCTCGACCCGTCTGCTCCGGTCGAGCGCGGTCGTCGGGCTCGGCACGGGCCTCTCGAGGATCACGGGCTTCCTGCGGGTGGCCGCGATCGCGTACGCCATCGGCGCCGGCGCCCTCGCCGGCACGTACAGCTACGCGAACGAGACGCCGAACATGCTGTACGAGCTCCTGCTCGGGGGCGTGCTCACGGCGACGCTCGTGCCGCAGTTCGTCCGGCACGTCGAGCGCGACGACGACGAAGCGGTCAGCGCCATCATGACGGTCTCCATCGCGCTACTCGTCGCGGTGTCGCTGGCTGGGGTGCTGCTCGCGCCGTACATCGTCCAGGTGTTCACGCTGCGGGCCGAGGGAGCCAGTCGCGCCGCTCAGCAGGACGTCGCGACGACGCTCGTGCGGCTGTTCATGCCGCAGATCGTCTTCTACGGGTTCACCGCCCTCGCTACCGCACTCCTGAACGCGCACCGCCGGTTCGCGGCCGCGGCGTTCGCGCCGATGCTCAACAACATCGTCGTCATCTGCATCTTCGTTTCGCTGCCGCGCCTGCTCGAAGGCCCGATCACGCTCGAGCGGGTCCGGAACGACAACGCCCTGCTCCTCACGTTGGGCTTGGGTACGACGGCTGGCATCGCCGCGGTCGCGCTCGCGCTGGGGGCCGTGCTCCGCTGGGCGCGCATTCGCCTACGGTTCGTGTTCGCCTGGCGGCACCGCGCTGTGCTCACGATGGCTCGCCTGTCCTCATGGACGCTCGGCTACGTGATCGCCAACCAGATCGCGCTGTGGATCGTGCTCGTCCTCGCGAACGGGCGCGACGGCGGCCCGTTCATCTACCTCAGCGCGTACGCGTTCTTCCAGCTGCCGCACGGCCTGCTCGCCGTCTCGCTCATGACGACGCTCGCGCCGGAGATGGCGAGCGCGGCCGGCCGCGGCAGCATCCGCGAGCTGCGCGAGCGACTGTCGTTCGGGCTGCGGCTGACGACGTTCGTGATCGTCCCGTGCTCGGCCATCTTCATCGCGCTCGCCCGCCCGATGGTCGTCGCCCTGCTGGAACGGGGCGCGTTCTCGAGCAGCGACGCCACGGTGGTCGCGCACACCCTCTTGGGGTTCTCGCTGGGGCTGGTGCCGTTCTCGATCTACCTGTTCGCGCTGCGCGCGTTCTACTCGCTGCAGGACACGCGCACGCCGTTCTTCCTGAACTGCGTCGAGAACGCGCTCAACATCGCCCTGGCCTTCCCTATGTACAAGCTGTTCGGCGTCCCCGGCCTCGCGGTCGCGTTCTCGGGTGCGTACGCCGGGGCATCGGTGCTCACGATCCTGGTGCTCCGTCGGCGGCTCGGCTACATGGACGGGCGTCGGTTCGCCGACACGCTGGCGCGGTCGCTCGCGGCCGGGCTGCTCGTTGCTCTGGTGGCGTGGATGATCGCCCGCGGCCTCGGGTGGTCGAACCCGTGGATCGCGTTGGCTACCACGATCCTGGGGGCCACGGTTGGCTTCGCCGAGTACTTCGCGGTCACCGCCGCCTTCCGCATGCGTGAGCTCGACGACCTGTGGTCCCTGTTCGCCCCCCGGGTCCGCCGTGGCCGCGGCCTGCAGCCACCGATGGAGCCGGCGTTCGGCACCCCGGCGGACAGGGAGGGGCGAACGGTGTAACGATGCGGGCGCGCCGCCGGTCGGAGAGCGGCGACGGGCCAGGGGGATGCCATGCCGGTTCGAGTCGTCACCGATAGCGCGTGCGACCTACCCGACGATCTGATCGAGCGCTACGGCGTCGAGGTCGTGCCGCTGACGATCCGCTTCGGCCACGAGGAGCTGGTCGACCGCAAGGAGCTCAGCACCGACGAGTTCTGGCGTCGCCTCGCCGACTCGGACGTGCTGCCCGAGACGTCGGCACCGTCGGCGGGTGCGTTCGAGGGCGCCTTCCGCCGCCTCATGGACGACGGCGCCACCGGCATCATCTGCATCAACCTCTCCTCCAAGCTCTCGGCGACGATGCAGTCGGCGCAGGTGGCGGCGCAGGCGGTCGAGGCCGAATGCCCCGTCGTCGTCGTCGACTCGCTGCTCGTCTCGATGGGCCTCGGGAGCCTCTGCCTCACGGCCGCCCGGCGGGCGGCCGACGGGGACTCGCTCGACTCGATCGTCGCCAACGTCACCGACCGCCGGAACCGCTCGAAGCTCTACGGCACGCTCGACACGCTCGAGTTCCTCAAGAAGGGCGGTCGGGTCGGCAACGCCCGCGCGCTGCTGGGCTCGATGCTCGCCATCAAGCCCGTCGTGGAGGTCCGGGACGGCGTGGTCGAGGAGGCGGGCAAGGTCCGGACCCGATCGAAGGCGCTCCGGCTCCTCGTCGACCGGGTGAAGGAGGGTCCGTTCGAGAACCTGGCCGTCCTGCACGGCAACGCGCCCGACCTCGACGAGCTGCTCGACCTGCTCGAGCCGCTCGCCCCCCGGGAAGAGATCGTCGTCGGCCAGATCGGTCCCGTGATCGGCACGCACGCCGGCCCTCGCGTCATCGGGGTCACCTTCCAGGCGGGGTAGCGGATCCGACGGTGGCCTGCAGCGAGCATCGCGCGCCGACCAACTAGCGTCGGGGGACGTGTTGGAGCGATCCACGGCCGGACGCGTTCTCGGTGGGCGCTACCGCCTCGACCGTGAGCTCGCGCGCGGCGGCATGGCGACGGTCTGGATCGCCGAGGACCCGTTGCTGTCGCGCCGTGTGGCAGTCAAGCTCCTGCTCCCGCAGCTCGCGGTCGACGAAGCGCTGCGCGTTCGCTTCCGCAACGAGGCCATCGCAGCCGCCAAGCTCACGCACCCGGGGATCGTCGCGACCTACGACACCGGCGACGACGACGGCACCGCCTACATCGTCATGGAGCTCGTCGAGGGGAAGACGCTCCGGCACCTGATCGACGAGCGCGGTCGGCTGCCCGTGCGCGACGCCGTCGACATCTCCTCGCAGGTCGCCGACGCCCTGGAGCACGCGCACCGACAGGGACTCGTGCATCGCGACATCAAGCCCGCCAACGTGCTCGTGCAGTCGGACGGGCGGGTGAAGGTCACCGACTTCGGCATCGCCAAGGCGGCCGGGGGCGACGACCTCACGCGGACCGGCACCGTCGTCGGCACCGCCCGCTATCTCGCGCCCGAGCAGGTGAACGGCCACCCGGTCGACGGTCGCGCCGACGTGTACGCCCTGGGCCTCATCCTCTACGAGATGTTGGCAGGGCGCGCGCCGTTCAGCGGTGACAACGACATGGCGACGGCCGTCGCCCGGCTCACGAACGCGCCCGAGCCGGTCCGCACCGTTCGACCCGAGGTCCCCCGCCCGCTCGAGGACGTGGTGGCGCGCAGCCTCGCTCGCGATCCCGACTACCGGTACCCGTCGGCGCAGGCGTTCAAGGACGCTCTGTCGCCAGGCCGCGACACCGCGCCCACCGGCCCGCTCGTTCCGCCGCGTCCCGCGCCCGAACCGCCGGGCTTCGAGCGCACGCAGGTCGGCGATCAGCCGCCACCACCCGCGCGACCGGCGGCGCCACCCGCGGCCGCCCCCGCGCCACCGAGCCGGCGCCGTCGACGTTGGCCATGGCTGCTCCTCGTCCTTGCTCTCCTCGTCGCCGGCGGTACCGCCGCGTACGTGCTCGCGACCTCGTCGGACGAAGCCGGGCCGGGCGCCAAGGCGGAGGCCGCCAGCCAGGCCCTGCCGATCGTCGCGGCCCGCGACTTCGACCCTCCCCCCGGCGACGGGAGCGAGCACGACAACGAGGCCCGGTTCGCAATCGACGGCGATCCGGGCACGACGTGGCAGACGGAGGGCTACAGCAACCGCAACTTCGGCAACGCCAAGCCCGGCGTCGGCCTGTGGGTGCAGCTCGATGCGCCGCACGACATCTCCGCCGTCACCGTGACGACCCTCGAGGACGGCTGGAGCGCCCAGATCTACGTCGCCGACCAGCCCGGCACCACGCTGGGCGCCTGGGGCCCGGTGCGAGCGCAGGGCGACGGCGTCCCCGCCGTGAACACGTTCGGGCTCCAGAACACGCGGGGTCAGTACGTCCTCGTCTGGTGCACCCAACTGCCCCAGAGCGACAAGCTCCAGATCGGTGACGTCAAGGTCGAGGGCCGCTGACGCGCCGAACACCGACGACGCGCTCGTCACGCGCGCACGAGCAGGCGACGAGCGCGCTCTCGAGACGCTGCTGGATCGGCACGCCGATCGCATCCACGCCATCTGCCGGCGCGTGCTCGGCAATCCGGACGACGCACTCGACGCGACGCAGGAGGCGCTGATCGCCGTCGCCCGCGGCGTGAGTAAGTTCGACGGCCGGTCGACGTTCACTACGTGGCTGTACCGGGTCGCGACCAACGCCGCTCTCGACGAAGGCCGGCGCTTGGCGCGCCGTCCCAGGCCCGTCGAGACACCACCGGAGCGCGCCGGCGACGTGTCGCCGGAGGACGCCGTGGGCGCCCGGATCGACATCGACGCCGCGCTCGCCGCCCTGCCCGAGGAGTTCCGTGTCGCCGTCGTCCTTCGCGACCTGTGCGACCTCGACTACGCCGAGATCGCAGGCGTACTCGGAGTGCCCCCGGGAACCGTGCGGTCGCGCATCGCCCGCGGACGCGCCGCGCTCGCGGACGCGCTCGGGAACCCCGACCGGCGGGAGGAGCGTCCTAGTACCCAGACGACACCGATGGAACCATGACCGACGAGCCCACACCCGACGAACGCGACAACGAGCTGGCATCACTCCTCGAGGTGCCGCCCCTCGACGGCGACGCGCGGCGGCGTCTCGTGTCCCGCGCCATCGACGAAGTGCGACCGGCATCCGCGTCGCGGCGCCCGGCGCGGGCCCTTCTGGCCGTCGCCGCCGTGGTGGTCGCGCTCGTGCTCCTGGGCGTGGGCGTCTACGCCGTCGTCGGTCGGGGCGGCGGCACCGAGAGCGCCACTCGAGCACCCGCGCCGAAGGCGGCGACCCCGGGTGGGGCCACGACCTCGCCCGACGCGTCTCCCGGCGCCGAGTCCGCTGCCGGCATCCGGGACCTGGGTGACCTCGGCGACGTGTCGAACCCCGCCACGCTCCGGCGTGCGGTCGGGGCGCGGCTGGACCAGCCGCCGGCGTCGGCTCGCGCTGCCGCGCCCGCGTGCCTCGCCCGAGCGGCCGCCGGCGACCCGCCGCCGAGCGCCTACGGGACCGGCACCTACCGCGGCCGGCCCGTCCTCGTCCTGCTCATGCCGAGGAGCGGCGACCACACGACGGCGGAGCTCCTCGACGTGGGGACGTGCCGGACCGTCTCGGTCCGGGACCTGGGCTGAGGGCGCCTACCGCGACGGCCCCCCGGGTACGCTCACCGGGTTCTCCCACCCGCGAGGAACCATGAGCGACGACTGGACGACCGACGCGGTCGACAACATCGAACGGGTCGTCACGACGGTCCGAGACCGGACCGTCGTCCCGGCGCAGAACGTCACCCGGGCCGTCGTCTTCGGGCTCCTGACGGCGTTCTTCGTCCTCACGGCGCTGACGATCGTCTCGATCGGGCTCTTCCGCCTCGTCGACGTCTACGTCCCGGCCGGCGTCTGGGCCACGTACCTCATCTTCGGCGGAATCTTCGTCGTCGCTGGCGCGTTCTGCTGGGCGCGGAGGACGACGGTTCCGCCGCCCGAATGACCCCGGGAACGGCCCCATGAACGACGTACGCGATCTCGTCATCGTCGGATCCGGCCCTGCCGGCCTCACGGCGGCCCTGTATGCCGCCCGCGCCGACCTCAGGCCGATCGTGATCGAAGGCGCCGAGGCCGGCGGGCAGCTCATGCTCACGACCGACGTCGAGAACTACCCCGGCTTCCCCGACGGCATCCTCGGCCCGGAGCTGATGATGAAGTTCCGCGAGCAGGCCGAGCGGTTCGGAGCCGAGTTCGTGACCGCCGACGCCGACCGGGTCGACCTGTCGGCGTCACCCTTCGGCGCATGGGTCGGGAGCACCGAGCACCGCGCCGAGGCCCTGATCATCTCGACGGGGGCGTCGGCCCGCATGCTCGGGCTGCCCTCCGAGGGACGGCTGCTCGGCCACGGGGTGTCCACCTGCGCGACGTGCGACGGCTTCTTCTTCCGTGAGAAGGACATCGCCGTCGTCGGTGGCGGCGACAGCGCCATCGAAGAGGCGCTGTTCCTCACGAAGTTCGCCAGTCGCGTGACGGTGATCCACCGGCGGGACGAGCTGCGGGCGTCGAAGATCATGCAGGACCGCGCGTTCGCCAACCCGAAGATCGACTTCCGTTGGAACTCCGTGGTGACCGATGTCGGCGGCGACGGCCAGGTGAGCTCCGTCCAACTGCGCGACACGGTGACCGACGCGAGGTCCGAGCTCGATGTCGGTGGGTTGTTCGTCGCCATCGGACACGATCCCACTACGAAGCTGTTCGAAGGCCAGGTCGACCTCGATGAGAGCGGCTACGTGGTGCTGCCGGTGGCCGGGTCCACGGCGACGTCGGTCGACGGCGTCTTCGCGGCCGGCGATGTCGCCGACCACGTGTTCCGGCAGGCGGTGACCGCGGCCGGAACCGGCTGCATGGCGGCCATCGAGGCCGAGCGATGGATCGAGGCCCGCCGCCACGCCGCCGCGCAAGCCTGACCGCGCGGAATTGCCGAAGTCCCGGCACGGTTCTACCTCGTAGCTACACTCGACCGACCCTGGCGGAAAGGACCCCCCTGTGGGCGCCGACATCACGCACCTCTCCGACAACACCTTCGACGAGACCGTCGGAGGCGCCGACACCCCCGTGCTCATCGACTTCTGGGCCGAGTGGTGCGGTCCCTGCAAGATGATCGCCCCGACCCTCGAGGAGATCGCGACCGAGCACAAGGGCAAGCTGCGCATCGCCAAGCTGAACGTCGACGACAACCCCCAGACGGCGATGCGTTACAACGTCATGAGCATCCCGACGCTGATGGTGTTCAACGAAGGCGAGCCGGTGAAGCGGCTCGTCGGGGCCAAGGGCAAGGGTCAGCTTCTCCAGGATCTCGCCGAATTCATCTCTTGAGGGGCTCGCGCCGGAGGTCATGACCGCGGCGGGGATCGAGCGGGGTGCAGCCGGCGAAGCGGTCCGCGACCTGCAGAGGCGGCTCGCCGTGCTCGGCCACGACACGTCCGCCGACGAGCCCGGTGAGTTCGGCCCGACGACCGAAGCCGCGGTGCGCTCCTTCCAGGAACAGCGTCGCCTCGACGTCGACGGGGTGTGCGGTCCCCAGACGTGGGCGGCGCTGGTCGAGAGCGGGTTCACGCTCGGTGATCGCACCCTGTACTTCCGTCAGCCGATGCTCCGCGGTGACGACGTCGCCGAGCTGCAGCGCCAGCTGAACGCGCTGGGGTTCGACGCCGGTCGTGAGGACGGCATCCTCGGCGAGCAGACGGCCGTCGCCGTGGCCGAGTTCCAACGCAATGTCGGGCTGGCGCCGGACGGGTTCTGCGGCTGGACGACGGTCGCCGCGCTGCGCCGGGTCGGGACCCTCGCCGCCGGTTCCGTTGCGACCGTGCGCGAGCGCGAGATGCTGCGCCGCGGCCCGCACGGGCTGGGCGGCAGGCGCGTCTTCATCACGGCCGCGCCGGGATTCGACGCGTTGGGTGACGCCGTGTGCCGTGGTCTCGCCGAAGCAGGCGCCGGGGCGCTGCTGGACTCCGCCGGGTCGGACGACAGCACGACGGCCGCGGCCGCCAACCAGTTCGGCGCCGCGCTCGTGCTCGCTCTGCGCGCCGGCAGCGCTGACCGAGGTTGCGTGTGCACGTATTTCTCGTCGGGGACGTTCCGCTCGGAAGCGGGATTCCGGGTAGCGACCACCGTGCAGGACGAGTTGCGCGCCGTCCTTCAAACCGCACCCGAACCGACCGGCAAGGCGTACGGCATCCTCCGCGAGACGCGCATGGCGGCGGTCGTGTGCGAGCTCGTCGAACGCGGCGACGTCACCGCGATGCGGAACGTCGTCGCGAGGGCCGGGGATGTGAGCCGCGCGATCGTGCGCGGCGTGCGTCGCGGCGTCGGCGAGGAGCCCGAGAGCTAACGCCGCTCGCCGGAGACGTAGGCCGAGAGCACACGCACGACCTCGGCGCGGGCTCGTTCCTCGTCGACTCCTTGGTCGCGCAGGACTCGACTCGCGATCCCGTCGCCTTCGGCCACGAGCGCGAGAAGTAGGTGCTCGGTGCCGACGTAGTTGTGGCCGAGCCGCAGCGACTCGCCCCGAGTGAGGTCGAGCACGCGTCGTGCGCGCGGTGTGAACGGAGCGCCGTCCCCAGTGCTGTTGTCCGGCGAGCGCGGGCCCGATGCCGCGACGACCGCGTCGCGCAGTGCCGCCGGCGGCACGCCCAGCGCATCCAGCGCCTTCACCGAAAGCGAGTCGCGGTCCACGAGGATGCCGAGCAGCAGGTGCTCGGTGCCGACGTAGTTGTGACCCATCGCGTGAGCTTCTTCGCGCGCTCGAGCCACGCTGGTCCGCGCCCGTGCCGTGTACCGAACGAGGAGGTCGGCGTCGTCGGCGCTCGTGGTGTCGTCGCGGTCCACGAAGCGCTGCTGGGCACCTTGCTTCGAGACTCCGAGAGCGGCGCCGATCTCGGACCACGAGCAACCGGCTTGGCGCGCGGCGGCGACGAAGTGCCCGAGGAGCAGGTCGGCCTTGTTCGCGATCTCGCCCGTGACCTCGGCGGCGGCCGCCACTCGGGTCAGCGCGTCCTGGTCCGAGCTGCGGTCGTGGACGGTCTGGATGAGCTCGATGAGCGACGGGGCCGGCGTCATGTGGTCAACTCTAGGTTGACGCCGGGTCGGCGTCAACCTCGTGTTGACTCAGCTCGTCAGCCGGTGTCGGCGTGGGGCTGTCGGTCTCCGGTCACGACCCGGTACAGCCGCTCGAGGTCCTTCAGATCGGCGAAGTCGATGGTGATCTTGCCGTGCTTCCCGCCGACGGAGATCTTCACCCGCGTCTCGAGGTAGTCGCCGAGCAGCTCCTCGAGCTCGAGGAACCCGGGTGGACGGAGCCGGCCCGGCGCAGCGGCACCACGCTTCGGCTCGTCGCCGTGAGCCCGGACGGCGTCCTCGACCGCGCGCACGGACAGGCCCTCGTTGACGACGCGTCGCGCGAGCTGCTCCTGGAAGGCGCGGTCGGGCGTGCCGAGCAACGCGCGGGCGTGACCGCCCTTGAGCGTGTCCTCCTGGATCATCTTCTGGATCGCGGGCGGCAGCTGCAGCAACCGCAGCGTGTTCGTGATCGCGACGCGGCTGCGCCCGACGCGCGCCGCGACCTGCTCGTGCGTGAGGTGGAAGTCCTCGATGAGCTGCTGGTACGCCGCCGCCTCCTCGAGCGCGTTGAGGTCGGCGCGGTGCACGTTCTCGACCAGTGCGTGCTCGAGGGCGGAAGCGTCGTCGGTGGTCCGGATCAGCGCGGGGATCGCCTGCAAGCCGGCGCGCCGGGCGGCTCGCCACCGACGCTCGCCCGCGATCAGCTCGTAGCCGTCGTCGGCGGGGCG
>Ga0066388_100001097_pt1 | contig 14672 bp, 10 predicted proteins | sample PanSoiMetaGPlot6_FD_64539 | JGI IMG/M metagenome (GOLD analysis project Ga0066388, IMG submission 64539) | Tropical forest soil microbial communities from Panama analyzed to predict greenhouse gas emissions - Panama Soil - Plot 6 (Hybrid Assembly) | ecosystem: Environmental > Terrestrial >... | reverse complement strand
TTCGACCACCGGCACATCTTCATCGACCCGGACCCCGACCCCGAGCTGTCCTATGTGGAGCGTCAGCGCCTGTTCGAGCTGCCCCGCTCGTCGTGGTCTGACTACGACCGCTCGCTCGTCTCCCCCGGCGGTGGGGTCTGGCCGCGCACCGCCAAGTCGATCCCGTTGTCCGAGCAGGCCCGGGCGGCGCTGGGCATCGGCGAGACGGTGACCGCGATGTCCCCGCCGCAGCTCATCCGGGCGATCCTCACCGCCCCGGTCGACCTGCTCTTCAACGGCGGAATCGGCACCTACGTGAAGGCGCAGGCCGAGTCGAACATGGACGCGGGAGACAAGGCCAACGACCCCGTCCGGGTCAATGGCAAGGACCTGCGCGCGAAGGTCGTCGGCGAGGGCGGCAACCTCGGCCTGACCCAGCGCGGGCGCATCGAGTTCGCCTTGCAGGGCGGGTACATCAGCACCGACTTCATCGACAACTCCGCCGGGGTCGACTGCTCCGACCACGAGGTCAACATCAAGATCCTGCTGCAGGCGGCGGTCGAGGCCGGCGAGCTCGACCCCGAGGAGCGCAACCCGCTGCTGGCCGAGATGACCGACGAGGTCGGCGAGCTGGTCCTGCGCCACAACCACGACCAGGCCATTGCGCTGGGCAATGCGCGCAGCCACGGCCGCCTGCTGTTGGCGGTGCACCGGCGGCTGATCGCCGACCTGGAGCGGCGTGGGAAGCTCGACCGGGCGCTGGAGGCGATGCCGACCGAGGAGGAGATCGACGCCCGGGCGGAGGCCGGCACCGGCCTCATGGCACCGGAGTACGCAGTCCTCAACGCCTACGTCAAGATGGGTCTGGAGCGCGACATCCTCGACTCGCCGCTGCCGGACGAGGCGTGGACGCACCAGGTGCTCGTCGACTACTTCCCGACCCCGGTGCGCAAGCGCTTCAGCGACCTCATGGCCAGCCACCCGCTGCGCCGGGAGATCGTGACCACCCGGCTGGTCAACGAGGCGGTCAACCGCGGCGGCACCTCGTTCTTCTACCGCGCCGTGGAGGAGACCGCCGCCAGCCCCGTGGACGTGCTGCGTGCCTTCGTCGTGGTGCGTGAGGTCTACGGGCTGCGCGAGCTGTGGCAGGCCATCGAGTCGCTGGACGGCACGGTGCCGCCCACCGTCCAGACCTCGCTCTACCTGGAGGTGCGCCGGCTGCTCGACCGGGCCGTGCGGTGGCTGGTCACCAGCCGGCGCTCGCCGATCGACGTGGCCGGTGAGATCGACCGGCTGCAGCACGGGGTGAGCCGGCTCGTGGCCGAGCTGGACACCCGGTTGCGGTGCAACGAGCGCGCGGCGCTGGCCGCACGCACTGACGAGCTGCGCTGCCGGGGAGTGCCCCAGGACATCGCCCACCGGATCGTCCGGGCCACTGCCGGCTTCCGCCTGCTGGACATCGTCGAGACCGCTCGCGCGTCGGAGCAGGACGTCGACGAGGTGGCCGACGTCTACTTCGTTCTCTCCGAGCAGTTCCGAGCCGACGCCCTGCTGTCGAAAATCTCTGCGCTGCCCCGCGAGGACCGCTGGCAGACCTTCGCCCGCATGGCCCTGCGACACGACCTGTACACCGCCCTCGCCCGCGTCACCGCCGAGGTGCTCAGGTCCACTCCCCCATCGCTGGACGCCCAGCAGCGGGTGGCCGAGTGGGAGCGGGCCAACGCGGTGACGATCGCCCGAGCCCGCACCGCGATCAGCGAGTTCGACGAGTCCCCGGCCGACCTCGCGGCGCTGTCGGTGCTGCTGCGGCAGATCCAGACCCTGATCCGCACCTCGGTGGCATGAGCCCCAGGCCCCTGGCAGGAGCCGCCATGAAGACCCACGACGCAACACCGTCGCTGCTCGACCTGCCGTTCCCGGCGGCGGCGACCAACCCGCTGACGCAGCGCGTGCAGGAACACACCCGCGACTGGGCATACCGGTTCTGCCTGGTCCGGGGGGTGGACGCGGTCCGCCGGTTCAGACGGCTGCGGGTGGGCTACCTGAGCGGGCGGACCCACCCCCACCTGCCCTTCGACGAGCTCGCGCTGGCGACCGACTGGCTGACGTGGCTGTTCCACCTCCACGGCCAGGTCGACGAGCTGCCGCCAGGGCTGTTCGCCGCGGCGGACCGGCGGCTGGCCGAGCAGGTCACGGCCGTTCTCCAGCCGGGAGGGCAGTCCGCCGACACCCCGGTGTCCCGGGCGCTGGCCAACTTGTGGCGGCGCACCGCGCAGATGGCGCCGACAGCTCGTATCCCGACCCAGTGGCGGGAGCGCTTCACGGCGGACCTGGTCGACCACGTCAGCTGGCTGCGACAAGGGGTGCCGGTGCCCAACGGCAGCCGGCGGGTGCCCGAGATGGAGTCCTACGTCGCCGCCCGCCGACACAGCAGCGGCATGTTCCTCGCGCTGGACCTGGTCGAGGTCGCCGGGCACGTCGACGTGCCCGGCGACCTGGCGGCCAGCCCGGAGTTCCAGGCGCTGCGGAGGGCCGCCAACGACGTGGTCTCCTGGACCAGCGACATCGCCTCTCACGCCAGCGACGTCGCCCGCGGCGAGGTCGACAACCTCGTCGTGGTGCTGCAGCACCAGCAGCGCTCCCCGGGGGCGGCGGTCCGGCACGCCACCGATCTCGTCAACGGGAGGACCGAGGACTTCCTCGCCGCCAAGCAGGCACTGCCGGCAGCGTGTGACCGGCTCGAGCTCAGCGCCGCCGACCGTGGCGGGCTGCCCGGCGTCGTAGCCGGGTACGAGGCCTGGATGCGCGGCAGCCGGGACTGGTCGCTGGACACCGAGCGCTACCTGTGGGTCGACGACTGGTCGGCGCGCACCCGAGCGGGAGGCTCCGCGCAGGGCCGGCACCGCGAGCTGACCGCAGTGCCATGACCGATCGCCACCCACCGGTTGGGGCTCGACAGCCCCCGGCGTCGGTCCCCTACGGCGAGGCCGTGGAGACGTCGCTCACCGGGGACCGGGACAGGAACTCCTCGATCATGGTGGCGAGCACGATCGGGGTCTCCCACATCGGGTAGTGCCCGGCGTTCGGGATGACTTCCATCTCGGCTCCCGGATGCAGCTTCAGCCAGGTCTGCTGGACGAGGTCGGCGCTGAGCGCCGGGTCGTGTTCCCCCACGATGACCTTGATCGGGACCCGGGCGACGTCGTCGCCGGTGACCCGGTCGGAGAAGTCCCCCCGGCCCCACGCGACCAGGTAGTCACCGAACGCCTCCCGCGTGGACTGCTCGACCGAGTGCTGGACCATCCGGTCGACCCAGTGGCGGGTCAGCCGGTTCCCGCTGGTGAAGTCGATGATCGTCGCCCGCTGCGCGTCGTCCTGGACGGCGCTGGAGAACAGCGCCCAGCTCGCGTCGTCGAACGGGTACCCGCTGGCGGCAACGGGGCAGATGGGCACCAGCGACCGCACCCGGCGGGGCGCCTCGACCAGCACCCGAGCGGCGACCATGCCGCTCATCGAGTGACCGATGACCGAGAACCGCTCGGCACCGACCTGGTCGGCCAGCGCCAGCGCATCCGCGGCCATCTCGGCCATCGTGTGCTCGCCGGCCGTGTCTCGCCGGGCGCCGTAGCCGCGGTAGTCCATGAAGTAGTAGCTGAACCGGTCGCCGTCGAGCATCTCGGGGAACAGTCCCCAACCCTTGGCGGAGGCGAACCAGCCGTGCAGGCACAGCACGACATGATCACCGGATCCCAGCCGCACAGCGGGGATGGACGACTCGGTCATCTCCGGAACCTCCCTATCCTCGGCACATCGCCTGTCCTCGGCACACCGTCGAGATGTCGAGATTAGGTGATCCGGCGCGACTGTGCGCGGCGGCTCAGCAGCACGGTCCCCGCGCGCCGCCGTCGGCCATGACGTAGCTCTGCTCACCCCGGGTGAGGGGCGCCCACCCGGCCGTGCCCGGTGCGTGACAGCATGGGCGCTCGCGGGTAGATCGAGGAGGCTGCGATGAGCGCAGGTCTGCAGCGGTTCCAGATGCTGATCGGCGGCAAGGCGGTCGGTGCGGCGTCTGGGAGGACCTTCGAGTCGCAGAACCCCTACACCGGCCAGCCGTGGGCGGTGCTGCCCGACGCCGGCGCCGAGGACGTCGATGCGGCCGTGGCCGCGGCGCGGGCCGCCCTGGATGGCGAGTGGGGCGCGATGACCGGGTTCGCCCGGGCGGCCCTGATGCGCCGGCTCGCCGACTCGATCAGCGCGGACGCGGAGCGGCTCGCCCGGCTGGAGGTGGCCGACTCGGGCAAGCTGTACCGGGAGATGATCGGCCAGCTCAGCGGGCTCGGCGGCTGGTACCACTACTACGCCGGGCTGGCCGACAAGCTCGAGGGGCGGCAGATCCCCGCGCCCAACCCGAACTACCTCGTCTACACCCGGCGCGAGCCGGTCGGTGTGGTCGCGGCGATCACCCCGTGGAACTCGCCGCTGCTGCTGATGACGTGGAAGCTGGCGCCCGCGCTGGCGGCCGGGTGCACGGTCGTGGTCAAGCCCTCGGAACACTCGCCGGCCTCGACGCTCGGGTTCGCCGAGCTGGTCGAGCGGGCGGGTTTCCCACCCGGGGTGGTGAACGCCGTCTGTGGACAGAGCCGGGAGCTGGGCGCGGCGCTGGCCGGACATCCCGGAGTGGACAAGGTGGCGTTCACCGGGTCGACCGCCACCGGGCGGGCGGTCGCGCACGCGGCAGCGGAGAACCTCAACAGGGTCACCCTGGAGCTGGGCGGAAAGTCGCCGCAGATCGTCTTCGACGACGCTGACCTGAAGGCCGCGGCGAACGGGCTGGTCGCTGGAGTGTTCGCGGCGACCGGCCAGACCTGCATGGCCGGGTCCCGGCTGATCGTGCACGAGTCCGTGCACGACGAACTGGTCGAGCTGGTCGCCGCGCGGGCCGCGCAGATCAGGCTCGGCGACCCGAACGACCCGCAGACCGAGATGGGGCCGATGGCCAACGCCCCGCAGTACGAGAAGGTGCTCGGCTACCTGAGGACCGCGCAGGCCGAGGGCGCGACGATCGCCTACGGCGGCGCCGCGGACGCCTCCCTCGGCGGTTACTTCATCACCCCGACCGTCCTGACCGGAGTGGGTCCACACTCGACGGTCGTCCGGGAGGAGATCTTCGGCCCGGTGCTGTCGGCGTACACGTTCACCGACGAGGACGAGGCGCTGAAGCTGGCCAACGACACGCCGTACGGGCTGGCCGGTGCGGTGTGGACGAAGGACGTGCACCGCGCCCACCGTGTCGCCGCCCGGCTGCGCGCCGGCACGGTGTGGATCAACGCGTACCGGGTCGTGGCGCCGAGCGTGCCCTTCGGCGGCTACCGGCAGTCCGGGCTCGGCCGGGAGAACGGGATGGCCGCGGTCGAGGAGTACCTGGAGAACAAGTCGATCTGGGTGGAGCTCACCGGCGGCACCCGCGACCCGTTCACCCTCGGCTGACGCGGTTACGGTGGCTGCGGGAAGCCATCTGTGTGTCATTCGTTCTTCAGGCTTCGGCCGAGTGGCATCCATGTGTAGGTCGCAATATGCACCGGTATGAGGAGCCTCGGTCGGCGGACCTTTCTCGTCGGGGGCCTGGTGACGGCTGGGGGGATCGGCCTCCCGGTGCGGGCGCTGACCCGGACCCGGGCGCAGACCGCGTCCGCGACCAGCCTCACCGCGTACCCGTTCACCCTGGGGGTGGCCTCGGGTGAGCCCGCGCCGGACAGCGTGGTGCTGTGGACCCGGCTGGCCCCGTCGCCGCTGAACGCGGACGGGCAAGGCGGCATGGCCACTGCGGATGTCGTCGTCGACTGGCAGGTCTCGGCGACCACCGGGTTCAGCTCGCTCGTCGCGTCGGGGTCGGTGACCGCGCAGTATGCGCAGGCGCACTCGGTACATGTCGTGGCCGGCGGGCTCGCGCCGGATGCCGAGTACTACTACCGGTTCCGCGCGCTCGGGCACATCTCGCCGGTGGGCCGTACCCGGACCGCGCCGGCGTCCGGCGTCGTCGGGCGGGACCTGATGATGGCGTTCGCGTCGTGCGCGCACTACGAGTCGGGTTACTACACCGCGTACCGGCGGATGGCCGAGGACCGTCCCGACCTGATCCTGCATCTGGGCGACTACATCTACGAGGACGGCACCACGGCGGGGTCGGTGCGTGAGCATCTGGGCAGCGAACTCGTCTCGCTGGCGGACTACCGCCGTCGCTATGCGCAGTACAAGTCCGACCCCGACCTGCAGGCCGCGCACGCCGTCGCGCCGTGGCTGGTGGTGCCGGACGACCACGAGGTGGAAAACAACTACGCCAACATGGTCCGGGCCGACAGCAGCCCCGCGTTGACGACCGCGCAGTGGACGGCCCGGCGGACGGCGGCCTACCAGGCGTACTACGAGAACATGCCGCTGCGCCCGTCCTCGGCGCCGTCGGGAAACAGCATCCCGCTGTACCGGCGGGTGCGCTGGGGCACCCTGGCCACCTTCCACATGCTCGACACCCGCCAGTTCCGCGACGACCAGGCGTGCGGCGACGGCTGGAAGGTCTGCGCGGACGCCGACCTCGCCAGCCGTACGATAACCGGCGCCGCCGAGGAGGCCTGGCTGCTCGACGGGTTCTCCCAGCACCTGGGCACCTGGGACATCGTGGGACAGCAGGTGTTCTTCGCCCGCCAGTTCGACGCCTCGGGCGCGGGGAACATGGACGCGTGGGACGGCTACCGCGCCTCGCGGGCGCGGATCCAGCAGGGCTGGGTCGACCGGGCGGTACGCAACCCGGTCGTGCTCTCCGGCGACGTGCACCGCTCGTGGGCCAACGACCTGAAGGCCGACTACGCCAACCCGTCCTCGGCGACGATCGGCGCCGAGTTGGTCTGCACCTCGATCAGCTCCGGCGGCAACGGGTCCGGCTCGACGACCATTCCCAACGCCTCGACCAACCCGCACCTGAGGTTCTACTCCGACCGCCGCGGGTACGTCCGCACCACCATCACCCCCACCCACATCACCGCCGACTTCCGCAGCGTGGCCATGGTGAGCGAGCACGGGGCCCCGGCGAGCACGGTGCGCTCGTTCGTCATCCAAGACGGCCAGCCGGGACTCATCGACGCGTAAAGGGGACTCGCATGCGCCCGCCGGTGCCAGCCAGGATCGGGACTGTCTTCGCGCTGGCGACCCTGACCGTCGCGGCCACCGTCCTGCTGCCCGGCGAGCCCGTGGTGGCGGTGGGCCCGTCTGACTGGATGGCCGCCAACAGCGTGGCGACCGGCGACCAGGACGGCGCCGCCGTCGCCGCCAACCGCCTCGGCGACGTGGCCGTCGCCTGGGAGGACGACCGGGACACCACCAACCCGGGCGACAACACACACAGCGAGATCTACCTGCGGCTGTTCCGCAACGGCGTCTCCGCCTACGAGACCAAGCTCTCCACCGGCGGCACATCCGGCGCGAACTGGAAACACATCACCCCCGACGTCAGCCTGGACGACCGCGGCAACGCGGTCGTGGTATGGGCCGACGACCCGGACGGCAACGGCTTCTTCAACATCCCCTACCGGGTCGTCTCACCGGCGGGCGCCGTCATCGGGTCCGGCTACGCCAACGCCAGCAGCGCCGGCCAGCAAATCGTCCCGAAGGTGTCCGCCGACCCCGACGGCGCGCCGGGCGACACCACCGCGGTGGCCTTCACCGTGGTCTGGGAAGACATCCAGGGCAGCGCCGCGGCGACCGTCAAGGCCTCCGGATACACCGGCACGGCCACGAAGGCCTACGAGGTGACGGTGAACCTGAGCGGAGGGTCGCACCACCGGCCCGACGTCGCCGTGTCCGCCTCCGGCGAGGCGACCGTGGTGTGGGACGAGGACACCGACGGCAACGGCTTCTTCAACGTCGGGCTGACCCGCCTGGCGAAGGCGAACGGGGCGGTCGTGCTGTCCCGGCGCTCGGCCAACACCTTCAGCAGCGGGCAGCAGCAGCACCCGTCCATCGCCGCGAACGCCAACGGTGACTTCACCGTCGCCTGGGAGTCCGACCACACCGGAACCACCGGGGTCTGGGCACGCTCGTTCAGCGCGGACGGGACCGGCCGGCACACCGAGGTACAGGTGTCGACCGGGGCCGGCGCCGGCTCCCCGTCGACCGGGATCGACGACCAGAACAACGCCGTCGTCGGCTGGTCGGTCAGCGGCACCGACCCCGCGGTCTGGGCGCGCGGCCTCAACCCCGACGGCACCGCCACCGGCCGGCTGCCGGGCCAGTCGCTCAGCCAGACCACCACCGGACGCCAGGAACAGATGGCCGTCACCGCCTCACCGTGGGGCCAACTGGCCATCACCTACACCGACGACTCCGACGGCAACACCTTCGACCAGGTCATTCTCGGCCTCGGCGCCACGAACTCCGACTGGTAACGGCGACGACGACGCCGGGGCAGATGGCTTCAGGTGGCTGGTGGAAGATCGAACTGGACTCCCGTGAGCTCCTCGGAAAGGCTCCACAGCCGGCGGGCGGTCTGCGGGTCCTTGGCCGCCTCCACCGGCTGCACCAGGGTCGGGTATCCCTTTGCCTCGGCACGCCCGTCGGGCCCGATGAACTGGCCGCCCTCGACGGTCGGGTCGGTGGCCGCGTAGAGCTGGTCCAGCGCGCCGATCCGGGCGTCCTGGGCGACGAGCCAGTTGCTGAACTTCAGCCCGAAGTTCATCAGCCCGGTCGGGCCGGTGGACTGCAGGTTGGTCGCGCTGTAGCCGGGATGGGCGAGGACGGACTTCACCGGCACTCCACTGGACCGGAGCCTGCGGTCGAACTCCAGCCCGAAGAGCACGTTCGCGAATTTGGACTGGGCGTAGAAAGCGACCCGCGCGTAGTGCTGCTCGCCGTTGAGATCATCGAAGTGGATGCTTCCGCGCTTGTGCTGGGTCGAGCTGACCGTCACGACCCGCGCGTCGAGGCCCGCCTTCAGCGTGGCGAGCAGAAGTCCGGTGAGGGCGAAGTGGCCGAGGTGGTTGGTGGCGAACTGGCTCTCGAACCCCTGCTTGGTCAGCGACCGCGGGCACATCATGATGCCGGCGTTGTTGACCAGCACGTCGATGCGGGGCACGTCGGCGGTGACACTCGCGGCGAAGGCACGCACGGAGTCCAGGTCGGACAGGTCGAGGTGGCGCAGCTCCAGGCTGGCGTCCGGCTGCTCGGCCCGCAACCTGCCCAGCGCCTTCCGGCCCTTTTCCTCGTTCCGCACGGCCATGATCACGTGGCCGCCGTGGCGGGCGAGCTCCTGGGTGGTCACGTAGCCGAGACCGCTGTTGGCACCGGTGACGACGAACGTCCGTCCAGACTGGTCGGGAATCTTGTCGGCGGTCCAGCGGTCCGTCTCGGGTCTGGCCTGGCCAGACTCGTGTGGGTCGGACTCCTGTGGCCGGGACTCTTGTGGTTTGGAAGTCACGTCTGTCCACCTCAGCGAGGATAGAAACCGGTCGCGTGTCACCCTAGCGAACAAGCGAGCGAAGGTGGAACCGGTCGAATCGGTCGCAGCGTCGCCGCCGTCCCTACTGCCGCTGCCCGCACAGGCTCGGCGGCAGGTTCAGCAGGCCGAAGTCGGCGATTGCGACCCTCGCCCCGGCGGCGGTGCAGATCCACGCGGCGCTGCCGACGAACAGGTTGGCGAGGTCAGGGTCGAGCGCTCCGGTGACTGCGTCGGCGAACATGCCGACGGACTCCAGGAAGTAGAAGTTCGACGGGAACGGCGCGACACCCGGCGCCTGACCGACGTTGATCTCGGTCCGGCCGGTGCTCGGGTTGACGACGGTGGGCGATGCGCCGTCGATGACCCCGAGCCGAATCGTTCCATGTACGTCGTCGTGGTGGTACTCGGTCTGTGCCAGGTATTTTCCGACCGCGTAGAAGAGCACTGCGTTGGGGTTGCCGACCAGCTCAGGAATGGTACCGACGTCCGCTTGGAGCCCGAAATGTGCGCACGGTCCCGGCGTGGCCCCGCCCACGCGCTGAATGAATGCCCGAAGACCCGGCCCGTCCGTGGGCAGGAACAACTGGATCGTGTCCGTACTCGTGCCGCCGACCTGGTCCCATGTCGTCGCAGTGCACTCGATGATCGCCTTGAGCTGGGCGAGGGTCAGCGCGGCCGGAGCATTGCTCACCTCGTTCGCCGCCCAGGTGAGGCTGTCCAGCGCGAACGGCGCGTAGACCATGTTGGCCGGGTCGCCGGGCAACCGGCCGGCGATCGAGCGGTAGAAGTCCAGACACGGGGCGCCGGTGGGCAGCACCTGCCGGTTCAGCATGGCGGCTCGCGCGGGCGACGTACCATTCGGCCGCTCGATCTTGTCGCAGAGCGCCTTCGGCCTGATAGGGCTGGGTCCGGTGGCCTGGTAGCTGTACAGCCGCCGCTGCAGCGGCGGCGACGGGTGCCCGTTGTACTCGGCCGACAACTGGTCGAACAAGCCCTCGCTCGTGTCGCTGCCCACCCCGACGATATCGGGCGGCAGCGGCAGGCCGACCGGGTCGGCCGCGGCGACTCCCGGCGGGCCGGCCAGCAGAGCTGCCAGACCGATGACGCCGCCAATGCTGACGAACCTTCGCGGAAGCAGTTTCCTCGGCACGCGCATTTACTCTGCCACCCCCTCTGGACCCTCGGACACATATTCCCGACGTGGCACTCATACACTCGTGCCAGGAGTACAGAAATACCAGCAATCGATCGAAGTCAGATCAAAGTTTCATCGAAGTCGGACCCTGGACAGGTGATCTGACATGTGATCTGAGCCAAGCATCGAATAAGACTAATCCGGGCTAGACCGATTGGCCACGGCGGTGTAGTCCCTTCGATTTCGTCAGCATGCCACGCATGAAGCCGCCGGTGACGTGCGCCATAGCCCTACAGGACGAGATGGGCGCCACCTCGGCGGAGTGGCGCCCATCTCGTCGGCTTCAGCGTCGTCGGCTCCGGCTCACGGCGTGACCGTGATGACCTTGCCGTCGCCGGGGACACCGAAGGACCGGAAGACATCGACCGTCGCGTAGAGCTTGCCGTCGGACCACTCGACGGCCGCCGGGAACGACACCCGGACCACCGGCTGCGGCGCCCCAGCCACGATCCTCGAGATCGCACCGCCGAACATCTCCGCCACGTAGACCGTGCCGTCGGGGGCGACGGCGACACCGGTCGCTCCGGCTAGACCAGTCGCGATCCGGGTGAACGCCCCGGTCGCCGGGTCCACCCGGTAGACCGACCCGGAAGCCGGCCTGCCGGAGAGCGTGCTGACATAGAGCATCCCGTCCGGACCCCACTCCACGTCGGTCGGGACCGGCTCGGCGTTGTAAGTGGCGCCGACCACGCAAGCGGGCAGGCCGAGTCCGGCAGCCAGGCCGGCTGTGACGGAGACCGGCTGCGGCGGCAGGACCGCGAGCGTGGTGACCCTGCCGGTCGGTGAGACCAGCAACAGGTCGTTGCCGGCGGCGTCGCCCACGACCCAGCCACCCGGAATGGTCGCGACCGAATAAGCATGCGAATCCACGACCCCGGCATAGGGGTCGGCAAGCTGCGGCGGGAGCTGGGCCGAGCACCCCGGCGCCAGCCCGTGGAAGCCATAGCTGGCCGTGGCGTCGGGGTTGTTCTTCTGCTCGTACTCCAGCACGTCGGCCAGCACGCGAGTCTGCCCGTCCGGCAGGACCCGCTTCAGCGCCGCGGCCGTCACGCCCTCCTCGCCGCCGGTCGTCGTCGTGTAGACCAGCGTGCCGATGCCGTGCGCGTCGACACCAGTGATCTCCGCGCCCTGCTCCATCGCGGCGGTCTGCTCACCATCCTTGCCGACCGCGGTCAGCGTGCCGGTGAACGCCTGGGAGACGTAGACCGTCCCGGTGCTACCCATCGCGAGACCGAGCGGTCCGGCCAGTCCGGTCACCAGCGGCGCCGACACGGAGACCGCCGACGCGGGTGCCGCGGCCGGCAGCACCGTCGCGGCCGCAGCCACGGCGATCAGAGCGGCCCGTGAGCCAAGCCTCATCGCAGACCCCTTTCGAGTTCGAGGCGCGCCCAAACGCACGCAGGGATGCTGACACAGCCCTGAAGGAGCGTACGGCCATTATCCGACAATTGACACCGCTCGGAAGATTAAATCTGGTGTAAAGCAGCCAGAAACCCTTGTAGGAGAGTGTGCCGCCCACCGACTCAAGAATCGGACGAGAAGTTGGTAACAGCACGAGAGAGGGAGAGAGCAACCCTTGGGGCTACAAACCGTCCGTGGTCTCGTTCCTGCGTGCGTTCACCTTCGAGCACATCCGGCTGGCTGGCGCCGGCCCAGGCCCGGCCCTGACCGCGGCGAACTCGCCCATCAGTGCGCGCCGGAAAGCATGGTAGTCGACCTCGATCGCGTGCCGCGGCGACGGACCGAACCGACGACGCGAGCGTGCGACCTCGTGGCGGATGCGCGCATCGATGTCGGACGGGCGTTCCAGGTGCCCGCTGATCTGCAGCGCCGCGATGCGCGCCTGGTAGTCGGCGAGCCGCCAGATGCAGCCGATCGGCTGGAACAGGCCGATGAAGAACAGGCTGGGAATCATCGGATGCATCATCTTCAGGTAGAGCGGCGGCGGGTCGGGCATGTGCCAGCCGGCGACCTGCTCGGGCAGGAACGGGAAGCCGGTGCGAAAGCCGGTTCCCATGATGATGTCGTCGAATTCCTCCTGCGTGCCGTCGCTGAAGTGGACGGTGTGTCCGTCGTAGCGCTCGACGCCGCGGCGCGCCACCAGCCGGCCGTGACGCAGCGCGTCGAGGACGCCGGAGCTCAGCGTCGGACGCTTCTCGAGCGGCGCGCCAGGCGGAGCCTGCAGGCCATAGTCTTCCCACCTGCCGATCACGAGCCGTAGCCAGAACTTCAGCGCCGAGGCGAGCACCGGCCTTGGGACCTTGCTCCGCCAGAACGCATAGACGATGTCGACCGGCTGCCCGAGCATGAGCTTCGGGATGAAGTAAGTCCCCTCGCGCATGCTGAGCGCGGCGTGCGAGGTGAGGCGGGCGACGTCGACGGCAATGTCGGCGGCGGAGTTGCCCGCGCCGACCACGAGCACGCGCTGGCCGCGGAACGGGTCGGGGCGCTTGTAGGCCGAGGAGTGGACGATCCTGCCGGCGAATGTACCCGGGTACTCGGGTAGGAACGCCTCGCGGTGGTGGCCGGAGCAGACCAGTAGGCTGTCGAAGAGTTCGGCCCTCGTCTCGCCGTTCGCGACGACCCGCACCGTCCATCCCCCGTCGCTGCCGAGCACACATTGCTCGACACGTGAGCCGAGGCTGATGTGCGGCTCGAGCCGAAACGCTCGTGCATAGTCGGTGAAGTAGGCGAGCAGCTGCCGGTGTGAGGGAAAGTCCGGGTAGCCCTCCGGCATCGGAAAATCCTCGAATGACGACATGCGCCGCGACGAGATGATGTGCGTGCACTCAGGAACGCTGGCCCGGCGGGGATCGTCGGTGAACGCCCAGTTGCCGCCGATGCCGCCGGCCTCCTCGTAGCAGACGACGTTGCGGCAGCCGGCCTGGAGCAGGTTCTTCAGCGCGGTCAGACCGCACGGCCCCGCGCCGATCACGCAGACCCGCTTCTCGCTGGATGACTCCACGGCCTCGGGCAAGAGCGCGGTGGCCGATCAGACGCGGAAGGCGACGAGGGTCGCGGCGAGCACGACGGTCGCGAGCGAGAGGAGCCGAAGTCCGGTCTCGGCAGGAGCGGTGAGCCGACTGGCGTCGAGCAGCTCCCTGCTCGCGTCGGCGAACTCGAGCTCGCCGCGAACCGCGGTCACCCGCCGCCGCACATACCGCACGTGGCTGGAGAGCACGCGCTGGGCGAGCGAGAGCAGCACCGCGAAGACCGCGGCGAGCACGGTCACCCCGCTGACGTCGCCCGCGACGGCCGCGTAGCCGTTGAGCACGGGGAAGCCGCCCCACGCGAGACCGAACCAGACGTCGGAATGGAATCGCCCCCCGGCGAGCTCCAGGTTGTACGCCACGACGAGGAAGAGCCCGAGGGGAATGAGGAGCGCGAGCAAGGCCCGGAAGGTGAGCGCGCCCACGACGCCGATCGCGCAGGCGCCCCCGATCGAGACACTGGCGAGCGCGACGAGAACCCGGTCGGGGATCTTCGTGCGCAGCGGCCGCCCGTTCAGCTCGTCGAGGGCGTGCGCGCCGACCCCGACGGCGAGCGCGAACGCGACGACGGCGGCACCGAGCCTGTCCCAGGCGACGACCGGCGCGAGGCAGCCGCCGATGACGACGTACGACAGATGCCACGCCGTGTAGGGAGGATGCAGCAGCGTCACGTAGTCCCGCCAGCCGCCGCGCTCAAGCGCGTACCAGGCCGGGCGGGACACCGGCGCAACCGCCGCACGCTCGGGCGGGCTCACGTCTTCCGTCCCCAGATCACGACGCCGCCGCCGAGGCTCATCCGCCTCACCTCGACCTCGCGCAGGCCCGCCGCGTGCCACCACTCGAGCTGGTGCTCGAGCGGGTGGCGCCGCCAGAAGGCGCGGATCGACCCGCCGAGGAAGTCGCCGACCTGCGGCCAGCCGCTGCGCAGGAGACGGCCGGCGAGCGGCAGCCCCGCTCGGACGTAAATCTCCCAGAGCGGGCGAGCGGGACCTTCCGGGACGCCGAACTCGAGCGAGGCGACGAC
>Ga0066388_100001096_pt1 | contig 14673 bp, 15 predicted proteins | sample PanSoiMetaGPlot6_FD_64539 | JGI IMG/M metagenome (GOLD analysis project Ga0066388, IMG submission 64539) | Tropical forest soil microbial communities from Panama analyzed to predict greenhouse gas emissions - Panama Soil - Plot 6 (Hybrid Assembly) | ecosystem: Environmental > Terrestrial >... | reverse complement strand
CTGTCGAAGGGGAGCGCGAGAGAATATCTGCGCTGGATCACGGTTTCGCACGGCAGCGACATGAGGCTCATCACGATCGAGGAGATCTGCTATTTTCAGGCGGCGGACAAATACACGAAGGTTGTCACCTCAGAGCATGAGTCGCTGATCCGTCGTCCGATCAAGGAGCTCGTCGATGAGCTGGATCCGGGCACGTTCTGGCAGATCCATCGCGGCACGCTCGTCAATGTCAACGCGATCGCCGGCATGACTCGCGACATGGGAGGACATCTGCGCGTGAAGTTGAAGCAGCGCAAGGAGACGCTGCCGGTGAGCGAGCCGTACGTGCATCGCTTCAAGCAGATCTAGTAGAAGCCCGCTCAAGCCTCGCTGCGTATCAAATAGGCGAGGATATCCGGAGTGCGAAGGCATAACTGCTGGAAACGGTATTGACGTTCATATTGACGTTCACAGGGGAGGCCTGCATTCTTCGCCTTCGGCCGTGAGGTGTCGCAGTGCGGAGGTAGGCAATGAAAACGAGTGCGCGCAATCAGTTCACCGGGACCGTGGTCGAGATTCTAAAGGGACCGATAAGCTCGGAAGTGACCATCGAAATCGCACCCGGAATCCGGGTCGTGTCAGTAATCAGCGCCCGGTCCGCCGAATCTCTGGGGCTCGCGACCGGCAAGCGCGCCTACGCGCTCATCAAGGCGTCGAATGTCATAATCGCGGTGGATTGAAGCGCGACATGCACCTAAGAAGCTTGCTGTTCACCGTCGCCCTTTTCGCTGCAGCGATGGCGGGGAGCGCGCTGGCGCAGTCGAAAGGACAGGTCACGACGGCGCTCACCGTGAAGGGGAGCGTGGAGCGCGAGGTCACATTTTCGATTGAGGATCTCAAGAGCCTGCCGGTGCTGCAAGTCGACGAGACGCGAACCGTGCACGACCCCTCCGAGCCGGCGGCACCTACCGAGACCACGAGGCACTATGTCGGATGCCTGCTGCGCGACATCCTTGAGCGCGCGAAGCCGGTGGAAAAGGGCCGCTTTGGCTTCAGGAGGAGCGTCGTGATCGCCACCGCGAGCGACGGGTATCGGGCGGTATTCTCCTGGGCCGAGCTCTATCTGACGCCGATTGGCGATGGCGTGCTCGTCGTCTACCAGCGCGATGGGGCACCGCTTGGCGACGACGAGGGAAAGATCGCGCTGATCTCGTTCAAGGACACGCGCCCAGGGCCGCGGCACGTGAAGTGGCTGCAGTCGATCGAGCTGCGCACCCTCAACGACTGAGCGCTGGGTGGCGTCGGCTAGGGGAGCGTGACCGGGGTGAAGCCGTATCGACGCAGAATGGTCTGCCCCGGCGTCGACAGAATGTACAGCGCGAAGCGCAGAGCGGCCGGAGGTGCGTCGTTCATCACCGCAAGGGCATAGGTGGCGCCGACCGATAGCGCGTCCGGAATCTCCACCATGCGCGCTCCCTGCACCTCGCGTGTCGCGAGGATCGCGTTGGTGCAGTAGGTGAGAAAGATGTCGGCCTTGCGCTCATTGATCAGGATGGCATAGATCGACCGCCCGGCTGGAGCCTGGGGCGATTCGGCCCCGCCGACGAGCTTGAGTGCTTTGGCGTCGAGTGAAGCGTAAGCGCCGGGATGAATCTTCTCGGCCTTTTCGAACAGCTGCCAGGCATAGTCACCGCCTGGGTCGGCCTTCGGCGTTGAAGTGCCGAGTTTGATGCTCGGATCGAGCAGGCGCTCGAGCAAGGTTTTTGACTCGACCTCGACACCGGGCGCGGCGAGCGCGCACAGCCGGTTGCGAGCGAACACGACGGGTGCTGCAGCCCGCCCGGTGCGCGCAAGCGCCTGCGCATTGCTCAAGTCGGCGGAGGCGAGCACATGCGCGTCCTCCCCTTTCTCGATCCATTCGCGCAGGATCCCCGAGGGTCCGAAGACCGTGGTTACCGTGGTGCCGGCCGGCGATGCGAATGCCTGCACTATCTCGGTCATGGCCTCGCGCAGGCTTCCTGCTGCATAGACTCGGATGACGTCGGCTTGCACGACCGACGTGCTCGCTGCAAACGATGCCATGGCAAATGCGACCATACGGGCGATCACGCCGAAGCGTCTCCTGCGTTGGGATAAAACAATTGCTCGCCGTTGATCTTGTAGTCCGCGATCGCTTTCTGGCCTGCCGGCGATATGAGCCAGTCGATGAATTGCTGCCCAAGATCCTTCTTGACGTTCGGGTGCTTGTCCGGATTGACGAGCATTACCCCGTACTGGTTGAACAGTCGCTTGTCGCCCTCGACGAGAATCGCGAGATCGCCGCGATTCTTGAACGCGAGCCAGGTGCCGCGGTCAGCGAGAATGTACGCGTTCATCGAGGCGGCGGAGTTGAGGGCGGGCCCCATACCCTGCCCTGTGTCGCGATACCAGGGGCCCTTGCTCTTGTCGATGTCGATGCCCGACGCCTTCCACAGTTCGAGCTCGGCCATGTGCGTCCCGCTCCGGTCACCGCGCGAGACGAACGGCGCCTGGGACGACTGGATCTTGCTCATTGCTGCGGTGATGTCTTTGGTTCCGGCGACCTTCGCGGGATCGCTTTTCGGGCCGATCAGCACGAAGTCGTTGTACATGACCGGATAGCGTTTGACACCCTGCCCCTCGGCAAGAAACTTCTCCTCGGCTGGGCGCGCGTGCACGAAGACCACGTCGGCATCGCCGCGGCGTCCGATGTCGAGTGCCTGCCCCGTGCCGACCGCAACCACGCGCACCTTGACGCCCGTCTGCGCCTCGTAAATCGGCAGCAGATAGCCGAACAAGCCTGACTGCTCGGTCGAAGTCGTGGAGGCGACGGTGATGAACTTCTCCTGCGCCTGCGCCGTTGCCGCAAGGCAGAGCAGAAAAGTAAGAAACAGCCTGCGCCCTATGCTTGCCATGGAAGCTCTCCTTCGAGGAACCGCGCCGCTTCGGCCGACGCGGGGTGCTTGAAAAATCGATCTGCGGGGGCGCGCTCGAGCACCCGGCCCTGGTGGATGAAAAGAATTTCGTCGCCAAGACGATGCGCCTGCCCGAGGTTGTGGGTAATCATCACAATCTTGGTTCCGGCGTCGTGCATCGCCGATATTACTCGCTCGATCTCCTGCGCCGCGCCCGGATCGAGGTTCGCGGTCGGTTCGTCGAGAAACAGAACTTCGGGCCGCAGTGCCCACGCGCGCGCGAGCGCAAGGCGCTGCTGCTCGCCACCTGACAACACCCGCGCGGGGCTGTTGGCGAGGTGGTCGAGGCCAACGCGTCGGAGGGCCGCGCGGCCGCGGGCCTCACGCTCAATATGTGCGACGCCGGCGAGCTTCAACGCGTAAGCGACATTGGCGAGCGCCGACCGCCGGAGCATCACCGGACGCTGGAACACCATCGCTTGGCGGCGCGGGGCGCCGGGCAGCTCAGGCGAGTTCCAGGCAATGCGTCCCGAAGTCGGCTGAAGCAGGCCGTGGCAGAGCCGCATCAAGACGCTCTTCCCGGCGCCGTTCGGCCCGATGACCACCGTGCGCGGACCGGCCTCGAGGGTGAGGGTTACCCCGTCGATGATGCGACGATCTCCGGCCGCGAACACAACGTCGTGGAGACGCAGGGGGAGCAGAGAGAGAGGCGCACGCATCGAAATGTTCATCCGAACCGTTGCTGTGCCGTTTCCTTGACGACGTAGGCTGTGGCATTGAGCGCGATGACGATGGCCAGCAAGATCATCCCCAGTCCGAGCGCAAGCGGCAGATTCCCCTTGCTCGTCTCCAGGGCGATCGTAGTGGTCATCACGCGCGTTACGCCATCGATGTTGCCGCCAACGATGATCACTGCGCCCACTTCCGCGGCTGCGCGCCCGAATCCCGCGAGCAGGATCGTCACCATGGAGAAGCGCACATCCCAAAGCAGGGTCAGTGCTGCCCCAAGCGGGCGCTCGCCGAGCGAGCGCAGCTGGTCTCGATACTCTTTCCAGGCATCCTCGACCACCTGACGAGACAGCGCCGCGATGATCGGCGTGATGAGAATCGATTGCGCGATCACCATCGCCGTCGGCGTGAAGAGCAGGCCCAGCGGACCCAATGGTCCCGCACGCGAGAGGAGCAGATACACCGCGAGTCCTACCACCACCGGAGGCAGCCCCATCAGCGCGTTTAGGATGACGACGACAGTGTGATGACCCGGAAAACGCTTCACTGCGATCGCTGCGCCGAGCGGCAGGCCGATCACGGCGGCGATGGCAACGGCGGTGATGCTGACGCGCAGGCTCAGGAGCACGATGTCCAGCAGCTTCGGATCCGCGCCGCCGATGAGGTGCAGCGCTTCCATAACGGCGTTGGAGATGTCGTTCACATGCCACCTTCGAGCGACGTCCACCGTCCAGAATATGTGTATTCGTGCATATTAATACTGCTTTGGTTTGCGTCCCTACGCCGTATATAATGAGATATGGCGACGCTGGCGCCTAATGATATACGGCGACGCCCCCAGACCGAAATATGTCCCAACCTGCATAATGCGAATCGTACCTGCCATTTCCTGGACCTTGGCGACAGACCCCGCAGCGTCGATAGACGATAGACTCCTGCCGTTGCTCGACGCCATCGCGCATCGGAGATCGCTGTCTGCGGCGGTGGCCGATTGCGACATCTCGTACCGGGCCGCTTGGGGACTGCTTCGTGATTATCAGCAAAGGATCGGCGCGGTGTTGGTCGATCTCGAGCGCGGACGCGGGGCGCGTCTCGCTCCCGCGGGAGAAAGGCTCGTCGAAGCTCAGCGCCAGGCAGAACGTCGCCTCGCGCGCACGTTCTCCGCCCTCGCTATCGACATCGGACAAGGGACGCGCCGCAGACCTCGCTCACGACCCGAACTGCAAGCGCCCGCGATGCGACTGCGAGTCGCCGCGAGTCACGACTTTGCCTTGGCGGCGCTCCGCGAGGCGCTGCCCGTGGAGGCTGACCTCGCGCTCGAGATCACCGTCATGGGAAGCCTCCATGCGCTGAGGCAGTTCAGCGAAGGTGAGACCGACCTGGCAGGGTTTCACGTTCCGATCGGCTTGCGAGCAAGCGACGACTTCGCGGAATTCCGGCAGCTGCTAAATCCGAAGCGCGACCGATTGATTCGATTCGCTGACCGCGAGCAGGGCTTCATATTGCCCCATGGGAATGCTGCACGGGTCCACAACTTTGCCGACGTCGCGCGCAAAGGCTTGCGGTTCGTGAACCGGCAACCCGGCTCCGGTACACGCGTGCTGATCGATCGTCTGCTTGCCGTCGACGGCGTCGATCCGTCTACGCTAACCGGCTACGTCGTCGAAGAGTTTACCCACGCAGCCGTCGGAGCGACTGTGGCTTCTGGTGCCGCCGATGTCGGTTTTGGATTGCGCGCGGCCGCAGCCCAGTACGGGCTTGCCTTCGTTCCCCGCGTGCGCGAGCGTTACTACTTGGCCGCGCGTGCTTCGACGCTCGCCACGCCTGCCGTCTCGCGGCTCATCGAGTTGCTGCGCGGCCCCGTCTTCTCTCGCATCGTCCGCACGCTCGCCGGCTATCGGCGCCTCGATGCGGGCAAGATCGTCGGCATCGAGGCGCTCGCGCGCGGCGCATCGCGCGATGTGCGGTAGACACGTACGAGCACCGTCACGCCGGCAGCAGATCGACCAAAAGCGCGCGAAGCTCCGAGGGATGCCGAACGAGATAGTAGTCCTCGTCGATCATAACGAGCGACGGTGCGTCAGCCTGCTCCTGGCACCGTAGCGTCGACAGCCGTATCCGCCCGTCGCGCGTAGTTTCGCCGAAGCTAACGCCAAGGGTCTGCTTTGCGCGACGGGCGAGGATCTTGCAGCTCAACAGGCCACATCGCCCGTCGCAAACATACAAGGTCCTGCGCCCGCCCATGCGCGTCGCCTACTGGAAGAGCACCCAGGCTTTCTGCAGTGTGATCCAGACACCCCAAAGGATCGGAACCCCGACCAGAATCCACGCGATCGCGACGACCGCGGGGGTGGTCTTCTCGTTGTCCATGGGACCCCGGCTCACCGTTGCTGCCAGCGCGGCGTCGTGCGCAAGTTTGCGCTCCGCTTCAAGCTCGGCATCGGTCATGAAATGCTTGTCGGCCACGGGTTTAACGAGCAAGTTGCAAATGAACCCAATGGCGAGAAGGCCGCATAGGATGTACGCGGTAATGTCGTAAACCTGCGCGCGGGGAACCCCGTGGTCGAGTTGGTACTCGCGCAGATAGTTGACGATTACGGGCCCGAAAATGCCGGCGGCCGACCACGCCGTGAGTAGACGCCCATGAATCGCGCCCACCATCTGCGTACCGAACATATCGGCGAGGTACGCCGGCACGGTGGCGAAACCTCCGCCATACATCGAGAGGATGATGCAGAACGCGGCGACGAACAGCGCCACGTGCCCGTAGTGCCCCGACCAAGGTGCCGAAGCGTAGAGGACGATGCCGAGTACGAAAAACGTGTAGTACGTGAGCTTGCGGCCGAGATAGTCGGACAGCGAGGCCCAGACAAAGCGGCCGCCGATGTTGAACAGGCTCAGCAGTCCGGTGAAGCCGGCGGCGATCGCTGCGATCGCGCCCTTCTGCGCCGTCGTTAGCTCGTTGAATGTCGCCTGAACTCCGATCAGCTTGCCGGCAAAGACTTCCTGCAGCATCGGCGAAGCCATGCCGATGATACCGATGCCCGCGGTCACGTTGAGACACAGCACCCACCAGATGAGCCAGAACTGGGGCGTCTTCGGCGCCTCGTTCACGTGCACGTGGCGGGTCGTGATCATCCCCTTTGAAGACGCCGACGGTGGCGTCCAGCCAGCTGGCTTCCAGCCAGGCGCGGGAAGACGATAGCCGAAGGCGCCTGCGGTCATCGAGATGAAGTAGATGAGCGCCATGGTCAAAAACGTTTCGATCACACCCACGGAAGTCGGCGTCGCAAAGCGCTTCATCAGGATGTCGGCAAGCGGCGCTCCGATCATCGCTCCGCCCCCGAAGCCCATGATCGCCATTCCGGTGGCCATGCCGCGGCGATCAGGAAACCATTTGATCAGTGTCGAGACCGGCGAAATGTAGCCGAGCCCCAGGCCGATTCCGCCGATCACGCCTGAACCGAGCCACAGCAGCCAGACTTGATGCAGGTACACGCCGATGGCGGAGATCACCAGCCCGCCGCACCAGCAGATCGCGGCGACGAAGCCCGCTTTGCGCGGCCCAGCGCGTTCGAGCCAGCCACCCCACACAGCGGCCGCAGCGCCCAGGAACACGAAGAACAGCGTGTACATCCAGCCCAGCTCGCTGATCTTCCAGTCGCACGTCGCGGCGAATACACGCGCAATGAACGACATGTCTGCCGGGCAGGCCACCGATTGCGTGATGCCGATGGCGCGCGACAGCGGCAGCCAGAAGACACTGAATCCGTAGGCCATGCCAATGCAGAGGTGGATGGCCAAGGCGGCGGGTGGGACCAGCCACCGGTTGTAATTCGCCCCCGCGATGATCCGCTCCTTCGCGAGCAGACCAAAGCCACCGTTTCCTGTCAGAACTCCTTCTGCCGTTACGTTCGACATGTCACCCCCAATATGTTTTCTAGTGCATTTTTCTAAACTACTCGTCGGTTCGGTTTCATGGCACTAATCATTAGCGACAACAGCATGTTAAGACTTATCATTCCTTGCGGCTAGCTATAATTGCATGTATTATGCTGTAAAGAGCATATGCCAATCCTCCAACTCCAACCTGAGTGGGTCCTGAACCTTGGAACCGGGCAGGCGCGTGCCCTGAAAGGCGTGATCGAGCTGTTGAGAGCGGTAGAACAAGAGAAGAACCTGAGCCGCGCGTGCGCGAAGTTGCACCTCTCTTATCGGCACGCCTGGGGACTGATACAGCTCACGAGCCAAGCCCTCGGAGCACCGCTACTTCATTCAGTCCGCGGCAGGGGCGCGACGCTCACTCCGCTCGGTGAGCGCCTGGTGTGGGCCGACAAGCGCGTCGCCGCGCGCCTTTCGCCCGTCCTCGACAATCTCGCTTCCGAGCTCGAGGCAGAGATTCGCCAGTCAGTCGCGAACCCGACCACCGCAGTTCGCATCCATGCCAGCCACTCCTTTGGCATGGACGCGCTGCGCGATCACTTGCGGGAACAAAGGGTTCCGCTCGAGCTCCGCTATTGCGGCAGCGAAGATGCCCTTGCCTCGCTCTGTCATGGCACTTGCGACTTTGCCGGCTTTCATACGCCGATCGGTGAGCTCGAGTCCGTGGTCCTCGACCGATGGCGCAAATGGTTGCGGCCGCGCACGCATGTGCTGATCAACTTCGTCACTCGTCGACAAGGCATTCTCGTCGCGCCCGGGAATCCCTTGCACATCGCGTCGCTGTCCGATCTGACCCGGCCGGGAGTGCGCTTCGTAAACCGTCAGCACGGGTCGGGAACACGAGTGCTGCTGGACCTTCTCCTGGAGCGGGAGGGCATCGATCCAAGCAACATTCCGGGATTCGACAACGTGGAATACACCCACGCCGCCGTAGGTGCGTACATCGCGAGCGGAATGGGAAATGCCGGCATCGCAGTGGAGACCGCGGCGCGCCTGTTCCATCTCGGCTTCGTCCCGTTGCTGCAGGAGCGCTATTTTCTCGCCTACCATGGCGGCGCGGTCGATTCGCTACCCGTCAAGCGTTTGCGAGACATGCTTCGCAGCAGCGAGTTCAAGGCTCGCCTAAGCGCTCTTCCCGGCCTTTTCGCCGACGCGTGCGGCAGCGACCTTTCAATGATCGACGCATATCCGCAACTCGAACGGAAACACCCAGACGTGCGCCGCATGTCGGTCGCAGTCGAGGACACGCCTCGATCGGCGACGCATTAGGTTTTGATCTGCTCAGCCCTTAGGCCGCAGTTCGGGGATCTACTTTTCGTACCGGTAGAGCGACTGCATGCGGCCTCTCAAAAGACGAGCGTGGCCCATTCGGCATCGAGAACGCGGCCCACAAATGCCGCAGAACCGGCAATACCCGTCAGTTCCGGGATGAGAAGAGCCCGGTCAACGGAATGCGCTTCGAGCGCATCGCTGCAGGCGTACAGCCTGGCTCCGAATCGGGTCGCTTGTCGCATGTGATCATAGATGCTCGTGACCCGATCGCCGCCGCCGTACAACTTTGCCGCCGTGCCCTGCGCAAGCAGCAAGACCGATCTGCCCGCAAAATGCACCTCAACCTCGACCTCCATCGCCGCCGCGGCTGCCGCGTGGAAGAAAGGCGTGGCGCAAAGATGCGGAGCCGATGGATCGACGGCCCACAGCAGAATTGCGAGATGAGATTTCACGGCGGGCTTTCGCCGAACGTCTCGGCCAGCAGCGCCATGTACTTCTCGACTGCGGCGGGAATCGCCGCGCCGCTGACAAGCAGACGCGCATCGGCCTCCCACGAAGTGGGCCGTAGCCGAACAAGCCAACCCTCACCGTATGGATCGCGGTTAATCAATCCGGCCGCACCTTTCACTCGCTCATTGCTCGCCAGGAGCACGCCCGAGATGGGTGATCGCACCGAACGGATCACCTTCGACATCTCGAGCATGCCCAGCGCGCGATCGCGGTCGATCGACTCACCCACGGGCTTGGCCATGAATTCGATGAATTCACCGGAGATGTGCGCTCCGAGGGGCGTGATGCCGATGGTCGCATTCCCGTCGGCATCGAGACGTAACCAGGTGTCGTGCTCGATTAGATACCAGAGTTCGTCCGGAAACTCGAAACCTCGGATCGTGGCCATCACATGGCCTGCAGCGCGCTTGGGCCGATCATTGCGTGGTGGTTTCGATTTCAGATCTTGATCTCGCGGGCCGTCATCCGATACTGAAAATTTTGCGGGTCGTAATAGTCGACAGGGCCCTTGGCTCCTTCCGCATACGGATACATGAAGTGGCCGAGCGGCTTCGTCGTGCTGGGTGAAAGCCGCGTGTCGCCTGCCGTGTTGAAGGCGATCCAGTTCATTTCCCACCCGCCGAACAGTTTCTGGCGAGCTAGTCTGACGCGGGGATCATCGAGCGGAAGAAGCCGATTCGGTTCCTCCTCCAACACGACCTTCCTGACGTCTGCCGGATCGACTGGGATCCACCCGAACCGCTCGTCCCAGAACTCGGCTCGGCAATGCTGTGCTTTGGTGATGTCGCCGCTTTTGCCCAGGCTTTTCCAGGTGGCGGAATCGGCGACGCGGACTCCGTAGAGATCGCGCGCCGGGATACCCACCGAGCGTGCCAGGCCAACGAAGAGGGAGTTCAAGTCGGCGCACTTGCCGCCCAAATTCCCGCTTTCGAGCATGAACCGTATATCCCCGGTACCGCAGCCGATGACCTTGGGATCACGGTACGTATTCTCGACGATCCACTCATAGATCGCGCGTGCACGATCCAGGGGAGTCGCGCTGGCCATTGGCAGGATACGCTGGGCAGTCGTCCGGACGATGCCGTCGGTAGGGATATGCGCCGTCGGCCGCAGATAGAGCTCGAGCTCTTCGCGGTCCACCACTTGCCCACTGCCGGACCCCGAAAGATCGACGCTGCGGTTGCGCGTAGCGATGCGCTTCATCACTCGCAGCTTTGGCGCCACGGCGCGGTCGGACCATTCCGCGAAGAACGCCGGCGAGCCGTAGGTCGGCTCACGATAGACGCCCATCGTCGTCGCATTGCCCGCCCAGGCGATGTCGAGCGTGCGCTGGAATTCGGTGTCGCGATAAAGCGGCAGCGGCAACCACAATTTTGCAGGAAGGTCTTGCGGCCAGATCTCCACCTCGGTGACAACCTCGAACGTACGCCATGGTGCATTCGTCGGCGATAGCGAGAGGGCGTCGGCCGCGCGCACAGTGCCGATCCCTGCCAGCGCGCTGGCCATGCCGGTTGCTGATGCGACCAGAAAATCACGTCGATCCATTTTGAATGCTCATTGATGAGCCCGCGCCGCACCGGCGACAAGGCGATAGCGAAGCGCACCGCGCGCGTGGCACGCGTGCTGCGCGTTTTGGAGGGCGGAAGAGAATGGGAGTCGAACCCACCCGGGAGCGCATAGCACCCCCAACCGGGTTTGAGGCCCGGCCGCCCCACCAGGGACGATTCTCTTCCTCATACTCGTTGCGCGCGGACGACACGTTCCTGATCGGTCGTGTTCGACCCGACCGGCGGCGCATCGAGCGCGAAAAGATTGTCGGCGCGCACGATATGCCGGTCGCGCGCTCGACGCGTGAAGCCGACGCGATCGAAGAATTCCAGAATCTGGATTGCACGCTTGCGACCCAGCTTCGTGCGATCGCGAAAGGAGGCCGCCCGCACTTCGCCCGCAGCATCCTGAAGCGTTGCCGCTGCTGCGGCGAGCTCGCGGATCGCAGACGGGTGATAGAAGAGGTCGCGCACAACCTGGAACGTCTCGCCGCGTTTCGAAGCGCGGATGAGCGCGCCTCGAACCAGCGGCTCCGGCTGCACCAGGTCCTTGGCGAGATCTCGCACCCACGGCGGATCGAACGGAGAATCGAGCAGTCGCGGCAGAATTTTCTCGACGAGCGCCTGCTCCTGCGCCGAGGGCGCATTGTCGTGTTCCGGCAGATGCAGCCAGGGTCCGGTTTGAATGACACGGCTGCCGGTGATCAAGTCAGTGACCAGCGCGCGATACAGGGCGGCATCGAGCCTCGGGAACGCCATTCGCTTCAGGCGGCTGGCGTCGGGACCGAGCTCGTCGGGATGCGCATGGTGAAATGCTCCCAGCGCAGTCAGCGCCTGCCCGCTAAGCGCATCCCACTGCTTTGGGTCGATGAGGAAATCGACCGCACTGCCCGAGACTCTGCGCGCCGGCAGCGCGCTCGCCAGCGCGTCACGGTCCCGCACGTTGTTGCTGCACGCGAATTTGCCGAGATCAACGCCGTGAGCCGCATGCGCGAGCAACTGCTCGAGTCGAAGCTCGGGCGTGGGTTCATCGAGCGCCGCCAACACGGCAAGGCGGTCCGCCGAGCGTCGATAGCGCGCCGGTGCAAAGGGATCGAGCACGTACCCGCCGCCGACGGTGCGCATGGCGGAAGCGTCGCGAATGATGAAACGATCTCCACGCCAAGCGGAGATTGGACGCTGCAGGATCAGCTGCACGAGGCGGTCGGCGCCCGGGGTGATCTCGTCATGGACCGCCTGCGCGCCGGCTTGGGCCTCCAGCACCACCAGGCGCGCAGGAGCGTGCGTCGCGCCCAGGTGAACGTGCACGGAAGCGCCCGTGTGCAGGGCGCTGGGCGCGTTGGGGAGTACGGTCAATCGCGCATCGAAGCGCGCCGTCGACAACGCGATCGCAGGAGCGACGATCCAGTCCCCACGGACGACCCCGTCGCGAGCAACGCCGGCCAGATTTAGCGCGCAGCGCTCGCCCGCGTTGCCTCGGTCCGCCGCACGGTTCTGTGCGTGGATGCCGCGAACGCGGACTTCGAGTCCGCGGGGGGCTACGAGCACTTCGTCGCCGACCCGAAGATGGCCCGAATGCACCGTCCCGGTGACCACTGTCCCAATTCCTGGCAGCGTGAACGAGCGGTCGACGGCTAGGCGAAAGTGACCAGTGTCTGCGCGGCGGCGGTGCTGCTGCGCGCGCTGTCCGAGGAAAGCGCGCAGGGCGTCGAGCCCTTCTCCCGTGCGGCTGGAAACGGGAAAAATCGATGCCTCGGCGAGCGGCGTGCCTGCCGTGAGCTCCTCGACCTCGGCGCGGACCGCGTCGACGCGTTCAGTGTCGACCACGTCGGTCTTGGTGAGCACGACCGCGCCCTCACCGACGCCCAGCAGCGTCAGGATGTCGAGGTGCTCTCGCGTCTGCGGCATCACGCCGTCGTCGGCGGCGACGACCAGCAGCGCGAAGTCGATGCCGGTTGCGCCGGCGAGCATGGTATGAACGAATCTCTCGTGACCCGGCACGTCGACGAACCCCACGATCTCTCCGTTGGCCAGCGGTAGGTACGCATAGCCCAACTCAATAGAGATGCCTCGGGCCTTTTCTTCGGGAAGTCGATCGGTATCGACACCGGTAAGCGCGCGCACGAGCGTCGTCTTGCCGTGATCGATGTGGCCCGCGGTGCCAATGATCATGGTGCGCGCAGCAGCGATAGTTGAGCGACGAAGCCCGCTTCGTCGGTGAGCGTCCGCATGTCGAGAATCACTGCGCCGTCAGCAATCCGGCCGACCACTGGGATCGGCAACGCGCGCAGGCGCCCGGCGAGCGCCTGGAGCCGTCGCCCCGAGCCCTTGCCCTCGTTGCCGCATCGGATGGCCACGCCGGCGCTGGGCAGAACCTCCTCTGGCAGCGCCCCGCTGCCAATCTGGCTCTGCAGCGGACGATGTTCGACGACAAACATCTCGCCGGCCGCACGTGCGAGCGCCGGCGCGACACGCTTCGCAAGCGCCGCGATCTCTTCGGTAGGACGCGTGAGCAAGCGCAGCGTTGGCAGACGCTCGGCGAGCTGCTCCGGATGGCGATAGAGCGAGAGCGTCGCCTCGAGCGCGGCGAGCGTGAGCTTCGATACCCGCAGGGCTCGCTTGAGCGGGTGCTTGCGAATCTTTCCGATCCATGCGGACTTCCCTACGATCAGCCCAGCCTGTGGACCTCCCAGCAGCTTGTCGCCGCTGAACGTGACCACGTCCGCGCCGGACGCGAGCGCTTCCTGAGGCAGGGGCTCGCGTGGCAGCCCATATGCCGAGAGGTCGGCGAGGCATCCGCTCCCGAGGTCGACCGCGAAGGGCAGCCCGGCGCGATGCGCGATCAAGGCGAGCTCGGTGACGTCGACTGAAGCGGTGAATCCGCGCACGACGTAGTTGCTCGTATGCACTTTCATGAGCAGCCCGGTGCGCGGGCCGATCGCCTCGATGTAATCCCGGGCATGCGTGCGATTGGTTGTCCCGACCTCCCGCATCCGCGCCCCTGCACTTCTCATCACGTCGGGCATCCGGAACGCGCCGCCGATCTCGATCAACTCTCCGCGAGAGATGACGACCTCCCGCTTTGCCGCCAGCGCAGCGACGGTAAGGAGCACTGCTGCGGCGTTGTTGTTGACGACGGTGGCCGCTTCGCCGCCGGTCAATTCACAGACGAGCGACTCAATCAGCGAGTCGCGCTCGCCGCGCTCGCCGTTCGCCAGATCGAGCTCGAGGTTCGCGGGTGCTCGGGCAGCAGCGACGATGCGCGCGATCGCTTCTTCGGCGAGCAGCGCGCGGCCGAGGTTCGTGTGAAGCACGGTGCCAGTGAGGTTGAATACGGGTCGCAGTGCAGGTTCGACACAAGCTTCCATCCGCTCCGAAAGCGCCCGGACAATTCTCGTTTCATCGAGATCCGCAAGGGAGTGATCGGGGAGCGCCCGCTCACGCCACTCGGACAGAAGCGCGCGGGCCTCGCGCGTGACGAAGCTGCGGCCATAACGCCCCAGCAGCGGAGACACCGCTGGCCAGTTGAGGATCCGATCAATCGAAGGGAGCTTCGCGAGCTGAGCCTTCGAGCCACGGACCGTGGACTCGAGCGGCAGCTCGCTCATTCCGGACCCGGATCGCCGTGCACGAGCATGAAGTTGACGCCCGAAGGATTCTTGCCAGTGTCCGCCACAAGGAGATCGAGCGGTAGCGACGCGAGGTCGTCGGCTATCGGATCGACCAGCGGATCGCGATCCATGTAGCAGATCTTGAGATAC
>Ga0066388_100001095_pt1 | contig 14674 bp, 14 predicted proteins | sample PanSoiMetaGPlot6_FD_64539 | JGI IMG/M metagenome (GOLD analysis project Ga0066388, IMG submission 64539) | Tropical forest soil microbial communities from Panama analyzed to predict greenhouse gas emissions - Panama Soil - Plot 6 (Hybrid Assembly) | ecosystem: Environmental > Terrestrial >... | reverse complement strand
CCGTCGTCACGGTGCACGACCTCACGTTCTTCGACCATCCGGAGTGGCACGAGCGCGCCAAGGTCTTCTACTTCCGGTGGGCAATCCAGGCATCGGCGCAGCGTGCCGCGGCGTTGGTGTGCGTCAGCGACACCACCGCGCGCCGCCTCGACGCGCTCGCGCCCCCGAGGGGCTCGGTGTTCGTCGTGAACCACGGCGTCGACACCGAGCGCTTCACCACAACCGCGGACGGCAACGCCGACCGCGCGCGGCTCGACGCGCTCGGCGTCGGATCGCCGTATCTCGCGTTCGTCGGCACGATCGAGCCGCGCAAGAACGTGCCCGCACTCGTCGAGGCGTTCACACGCGTCGCCGCCGAGCACGACGGCCTGACACTCGTGCTCGCGGGCCGCGACGCGTGGGGTACGAGCGCGGTCGACGCCGCCGTCGCGTCGAGCAGCGTCGCCGACCGCATCGTCCGCACCGGCTACATCCCGGCCGACGCGCTCCCCGCGCTGTTCCGCGGCGCGTCGGCGGTCGTGTACCCGTCGTTCGAGGAGGGATTCGGGCTCCCGCCGCTCGAGGCGATGGCGTGCGGCGCGCCCGTGCTCACCACCGGGGAGGTCGCCGCGGCCGAGCTGGCGGGCGGCGCGGTGGCCGTCGTCGAGCACGTCGACCCGGAGTCGCTGTCCGAAGGAATCCGGGAGGTCCTCGACCCCGTAGTACAGGCACGGCTCCGTGCCGCCGGCCCCGGCGTCGCGGCGCAGTTCTCGTGGTCGGGGGCCGCCGACCGCCATGTCGAGGCGTATCGCACGGCGATCTCGACGGGCGTCAGCGGTGGGCGAGGGCGCCGGTAGGGTTGAGAAAGTTGCAGATGTGTCATCCGGGCAGCGCCCCGGCGACGAAACGAACCCGGCCCTCGAAAGACGAATAGTCGACGGCCGGTATGGGCAGGAAACAGCCTCGACCCCGAGTGGACGCGGCAGCGATGAGGGAGGAACGGATGGCGACGAGGAGCCTCTGGCTCGCACCGGTTCGCAACCTGGTGTGGGTCGCCGCCCGATTCGGACACCGGTAACCGTGCCTGCCACCGCCCGCCGTCTGACCATCGCCGACGTCCGAAGCTTCGTCGACGAGCGGGTGTTCACCCCGAAATGGGACGCCAAGGTCGGCATCGAGCTCGAGTGGGTGACGCGCGCGAACGGCATGACGCCGACGCCCGAGATGATGCGGACGCTGCTGCCGTCCACGCTCCCGGGTGGCAGCGCGATCACGTTCGAACCGGGCGGACAGCTCGAGTTGAGCGGGCCACCGCGCGCCGGGATCGCCGGCGCCTGCCACGACATGGCGGCCGATCTGGCCGCGGTGCGCGCCGCGGTCGCACCCGCGGGCATCGAGCTGGTCCCGACCGGGCTCGACCCGCATGGCCCGCGCCCCCGCCTCGTCGACGCCCCGCGGTACCGCGCGATGGAGCGGTACTTCGACGCGCACTGGCCCGAAGGCCGCACGATGATGTGCAACACCGCGTCGATCCAGGTCAACCTCGACATCGGGAGCGACAGCGAGATCGAGACACGGTGGCAACGCGCACACGACTTCGGTCCCGTGCTCGGCGCCGCGTTCGCGAACTCGCCGCTCAACGCGAACGGTACGCCGACGGGATGGCGTTCGACCCGGCTCGCGGTGTGGCACGCGATCGATCCCGCGCGCACCAACTCGGCGTACCAGCACGGTGTCGATGCGCGCGCTGCGTGGACGCAATACACGCTCGACGCGCCCGTGATGATGATCCGTGCCAACGACGACACGAGTACCCCCGTCCCGGAACGCATGACCTTCGCGGAGTGGCTGATCCACGGGCATCCGCTCGGATGGCCGACGCTCGACGACTTCGACTACCACCTCACGACGCTCTTCCCGCCCGTTCGGCCGCGCGGGTGGCTGGAACTTCGCATGATCGACGCGCTCCCCGACGAGTGGTGGCCCGTGGCGGTCGCGGTGGCCGCGACACTGCTCGACGACGGCGAAGCCGCCGAAATCGCGTCGAGGGCCGCAACGCACGCGCGCGGCTGCTGGATCGCGGCCGCGCACGACGGTTTGTCCGATCCCACGCTGCAGGCCGTCGCCGATCGGTGCTTCACTGCCGTGCTCGACGCGCTCCCGCGTCTCGGTACGGACGACGAGACCATCGCGGCGGTTGCGTCGTTCCACGACCGGTACGTAGCACGCGGCCGGTGCCCGGCCGACGATCAAATCCTCGAGTGGAGCGCGTTGCGCGCGGCAACCGCGTGAACAATCCATGACCGAGGGACCGTCGCGCGAAGAGATCGTCGCCGCGCTCGGCGAGGCACGCGCCCGCTCACTCGCCGTCCTCGATCCGATCCCGACCCGCGACCAGGCACGTCAGGTGTCGGACCTGATGTCGCCGCTCTGCTGGGACCTCGCGCACATCGGGCACTACGAGGAGCTGTGGCTCGTGCGCCGGCTCAGCGATACGGCTCCCACGGATCCCGCGTACGACGACATCTACGACGCGTTCAAGCACCCGCGGCGTGAGCGCGTGACGCTTCCCATCCTGGACCCCGCGGGAGCGCGCCGGTTCGTCGCGTCGGTGCGCGAGCGCGCCCTCGACGTCCTCGCCGAAACGTGGCTCGACGGCCACGACCCGCTGCTCGCGGGAGGCTTCGTCTACGGCATGGTCGCCCAGCACGAACACCAGCACGACGAGACGATGCTCGCGACCATCCAACTCATGGATGACTTCGCGCATCCCGACGCGGACGGTGCCGCCGTGTCGTCGACCGCGACTCGCACGACGAGGTCTGCTGCAACCGACGTGCTCGTGCCCGGCGGCGCGTATGTGGTCGGCACCACGACCGACCCGTGGGCGTACGACAACGAACGCCCGGAGCACGTCGTCACGCTCGCGCCGTTCCGGATCGACACGACGCCGGTCACGAACCGCGCCTATGTCACGTTCGTCGAAGCCGGCGGGTACGACGACCCGCGCTTGTGGGACGCCGACGGGTGGGCGTGGCGCCAGGAGGCCGAGCTCACCGCACCTCAGTTCTGGCGACGCGAGGGAGGCGGCTCCTGGTCACGCCGGCGCTTCGGCCGTCATGAGGATCTCCCACCCGACGAGCCGGTGCAGCACGTCTGCTGGTACGAGGCCGACGCCTTCTGCCGTTTCGCCGGCGCGCGGCTGCCCACCGAGTCCGAGTGGGAGGTCGCGGCGGCGGGCACCTCACTCGAGCACGCGAACCTCTGGCGCGCCCACGACCACCGCTGGGCGCCGTCTGACGTCACCGCATCGATGCATTCGGCGAGCAAGTGGGGGGCGCTGCAGATGTTCGGAGACGTCTGGGAGTGGACTGCCTCGGACTTCTCCGGGTACCCGGGCTTCGCCGCGTTCCCGTACCGGGAGTACTCCGAGGTGTTCTTCGGTCACGAGTACAAGGTGTTGCGCGGCGGATCGTGGGCGACGCATCCCGCCGCGATGCGCGCGTCGTTCCGCAACTGGGACTATCCGATCCGCCGGCAGATTTTCTCCGGCTTCCGCTGCGCGCGCGACGCTTAGCCCGATGTGCCGTCATCTCGCGTATCTGGGTCCGAAGATCTCGTTGCACGAGCTGCTCTTCGGCGCGCCGCACTCGCTCTGCGGCCAGGCGCGCGCACCGCAGCATCAAACATCGGGTGAGGACAATCCCGACGGTTGGGGTGTCGGCTGGTACGCCGACGACGACCAGCCGCATCAATACCGCACGACGATGCGCATCTGGGACGACGTGGTGTTCGAGAAAAGGGCGCACGTCATCGAGAGCGGCGCGGTGCTCGCGGCAGCCCGGCTCGCGTCGCCCGGCGCAACGATCCACGAGAGCGGCAACGCTCCGTTCCGCAACGGCCGGTGGCTGTTCTCGCTCAACGGCTCAGTGAAGGACTACCACTCCGGCGTCAGCGACAAGCTGCACGAGCTGGTCAGCGCGGAGCGGCTCGCGGCGCTGGAGGGCGACGCCGACTCGGAGGTCCTGTTCGCGCTCGTCCTCGACCAGCTCGACGCCGGCGCGCGCCCCGTCGACGCGCTGGCGACCGTCGTCGACGACGTCCTCACGATCACCAAGGCGCGGCTCAACCTGCTGCTCACCGACGGGCACGAGATCGCCGCGACGCGCGTGGGCAACTCCCTGTTCGTCGCCCATGCGACCATCGCGTCGGAGCCGCTCGACGACGAGCCCGAGTGGCGTGAGGTGCCAGACCGGTCGCTGGTCACTGCGCACGCCGAACCGGGACACTTCCATCACACCTACCGGTCGCTGTAGGGCGTCATCATGACCGCCGCGATCCGCGTCGACGTCCACCTCGAACCCGACGCGATGACGCGCGCACTGGAAGACGACGCGCGCGCCGGGCTCACCGCGCCACGCAAGTCGTTGCCGCCGAAATGGTTCTACGACGAGCGCGGCAGCGAGCTGTTCGACACCATCACGCGCTTGCCGGAGTACTACCCCACTCGCACGGAGCGCGCGATCCTCACCGAACGCGCCGCCGACATTGCGTCACGCAGCCGCGCCGACACGTTGGTGGAACTCGGCTCGGGCACGTCGGAGAAGACGCGGCTGCTGCTCGACGCCCTCGAGCACGCCGGGACGCTCCGCCGCTTCGTCCCGTTCGACGTGAGCGAGGAGACGCTCCGCAGCGCGGCCGCCTCGATCGCGCGGGAGTACGACAGCTGCGAGGTCCACGCGGTCGTCGGTGACTTCGAGCACCACCTGTCGCAGATTCCCACTGGTGGTCGTCGCGTGGTCGCGTTCCTCGGCAGCACGATCGGGAACCTGGCGCCGGAGGCGCGCGCCAAGTTCCTCGCCGAGGTTGCGAGCACGCTGCGCCCCGGCGACGGCTTCCTCCTCGGCACCGACCTCGTGAAGGATCCCGAGCGGCTCGTGCGCGCCTACGACGACGCCGAGGGCGTCACGGCGGCGTTCAACCGCAACGTGCTGCGGGTCCTGAACCGTGAGCTCGATGCCGACTTCGACGTTGACGCCTTCGAGCACGTCGCCGTCTGGGACGCCGACGAAGAGTGGATCGAGATGCGGCTGCGGGCCGACAGCGCGCAGCACGTGACGATCGCGCGCCTCGGACTCGACGTCGACTTCGCCGACGGAGAGGAGCTGCGCACCGAGATCAGTGCGAAGTTCCGGCGCGACGGCGTCGAGCGCGAGCTCGCGGCCGTCGGACTCGACGTCGCGGAGTGGTGGACGGATCCCGACGGCGACTTCGCGCTGTCGTTGTCGTTCCCGCGCGTCAGCTGATGATGTCGCCCGACGGCGCCACCACGTGCCAGATGCCGGCGATGCCCTGCCCCTTCGTGTCACCCGCCGCGGCGTCCGACGAGAACATGTAGAGCAGGTGCCCGTTGTAGGCGACCTGTCCTGAGGGCGCCTTCGACAGCTTCGACGCGTCGATGCCTGCCCCTGCGGTCGGGGTGCCGGCGTCCATGAGCGGCGGCCAGATGCTCGCGCAGGCGCCGGTGCAGGCGCTGGTGGTGCCCTGCTCGGTGTTGTTGGCGTAGAGGGTCTTGCCGTCGGCGTTCACAACGATCGTGCCGAGGTTCGAGTTCGCGGTCTTCACCGTGGTCGCGGCGTTCGACGTCGTGGTCGTCGCACCTGACGTGGTCGTCGCCGCAGCACTCGTGGTGGTCGTGGCCTGCGCTTTCGTCGTCGTTGTCGACGACTTCGCATTCGAGTTGTCGCCGCTACCGCACGCGGCGGCAACCAGGGCGAGCGTGAGCAGGGCTGCGAGCGATCCAATGAGACGTTTCATGGGTATACCCCTCGTGGTGTCAGTGAAGGTACGGGGCACACCCGCCGATGGATTGGCGAACAAATCGGGCCGCTGTCGTGCTTGACTGCGACGGGCAGGAGGATCACATGACACAGCCGGACGCTCGACCCGCCACGATCGATGCCAAGGGGCGCTGGCTCAGCCCCTACGAGTGCTTCCTGCTGGGGACCTGCTTCGCAGTGCTCGATGCCGCCACCACGTGGTACGGGCTGCGGTTCACACATCTTCCCGAGGGCAACCCGGCACTGCGGTGGGCGTTCGCGAACTTCGGCCTGGCGCCCGCGCTCGTCCTGCGGGTCGTGCTCGGCTGTGCTGCGCTCGCATTGCTCGCGTGGGGTGTGACCGCGCGCCTGCCGCGTCACACTCAGCTGTTCAACGTCGGGTGCCGCGTCCTCCTCGTCGGCGCGCTCGTGAGTTGGGGCGCCGTGTCGGTGAGCAACCTGACGCAGATCCTCTACGTGCACGCCCGCTACGGCTGACGCGCACGCCGCTCACAACGTCGGCGGCCGAGGATCCGACACGACGCTCAGACCCTCCGGCGCCCCGCGCACCGTGCAGTCGTCACCTTCGACGTCGATCGACAGGTGGCCGCCCATGAGCGGGACGCCTTCGAGAAGGAGCCGCCCGATCCGATCGGGAATCGCGGGCGCGAGATGGAGCCGGCCGCGGCGCACGTCAGGATCGAAGCGCAACATCGCGCGCAGCAGCAGAAGCGGCGACGCGGCCGCCCACGCCTGTGGTGAACACGATGTCGGGTAGTTCACCGGGAACGGCACCTCGTCCCGTGGCAGCCCGGCGAACAGCTCGGGCAGGCGATTGCCGAACTGGCCCGCAGCGTCGATGATCCCGTCAATGACGCGGTGCGCGGCGTCCACGAGCCCGTAGCGCATCAAGCCGGCGACACAGATCGCGTTGTCGTGGGGCCACACGCTGCCGTTGTGATAGCTCACCGGGTTGTACCCGGACATCGAGGTCGCGAGCGTCCGCACGCCCCATCCGGAGAACAGTTCGTCGGAGACCAGGCGCTTGCCCACGATCTCCGCCTTGTCCTCGTCGAGGATGCCGGTCCACAGGCAGTGGCCCATGTTCGAGGTCAGCGCGTCGATCGGACGCTTGTCGCGGTCGAGTCCCATCGCGAGCCAACCGTGGTCCTCGAGCCAGAAGTCGGCGTTGAAGCGACGCTTGAGCTCGGCGGCACGCCGGTACAAGCGCTGCGCAAACTCCGTGTCGCCGAGTTCGGTGGCGAAGTGACCGCGCGCGATGTACGCGGCGTACACGTACCCCTGGACCTCGCACAGGGCGATCGGCGGTTCGGCGAGTGCACCGTCGGCGAAACGGACGCCGTCGAACGAGTCCTTCCATCCTTGGTTGCGAAGCCCGCGGTCGCTCGTGCGGAGGTACTCGACGTAACCGTCGTCGTCCCGATCACCGAACTCCTCGATCCAACTCAACGCGCGGTCGGCCGCTGGAAGGAGCGCGTCGACTTCCTCGGGGCGGTTCCCCCACCGGCGCAGCTCGCCCAGCAACATCACGAAGAGCGGAGTCGCGTCGACGCTTCCGTAGTAGACACGTCCGCCTCCGAGCGACAACGCCGTCGCGTCGCCGAAGCGCATCTCGTGCAGGATGCGCCCCGGCTCCTCTTCGGTGAGCGGATTGACGTCTCTTCCTTGGTAGTGCGCGAGCGTCTGCAGCGTCCCGAGCGCGAGGTCGGTGTCGACGAGGAGCGCCATGTATGACGTGAGCAGGCTGTCGCGGCCGAAGAGCGCCATGAACCACGGCGCGCCGGCCGCGACGACGGTCCGGTCGGGGTACTCGGGGTCGAACAGTCGGAGAGCGGCGAGGTCCTCGGTCGAGCGGTCGAGGAGGTCGTCGAACTCCCGGTCGTACGACTTGACGGTCGCCATGTGGCGGCGCCACTGCTCGAGCCGTTGCGCGGGAACGGTGCGCGTCACCACGGCCCCGCACGGGTAGCGCGGCTCGACGTCCTCGTGCTCGATGATCGGCGTGAGCTGGAGACACACGTCCCACTCGTCGTCCGGCGGCACGATCACCTCGAAGACGGCGTGGATCGGCGACAACTGCGGCGGCTTCGAGAAGTCGAGGTGCGCACCCCGTGAGAGCCGTCCGCGACGGTACGACCATGTGACCCGGCGCTCCTCGACGTGCGCCGAGAGGTCGCCGACGGTTTCGATGTGCCCCTCCTTCACCTGGAACAGGTCGGCGAAGTCGGCGCCCAACATGAACTCGAGCGAGCAGTACGCGGGCTCCACGCCGTAGTTGCGCACGACAACGTCCTCGCGCATGCCGCGGCCGACGTACCGGCTGCGAAACACCATGAGGTGGGAGTCCGCGAGGCCCGCGCGGGGAGGATCCCGCAGCACGAATTCGGCACTGAACGGATCGGTGGCGGCGGCGCGGAGCGGCTCGGGCCACTGGTCGTTCACCCGCAGCCGTAACTCCGACAGGAACCGCGTGTCGCGATAGAAGACCCCGTGCGGGAACCCGGGCACCATGTCGCCCGACGCCAAGGAGATGGCGAACGCGGTGCCCTCGACGAGTGTGACGCCGGCACCGTCGCCGCCGAGCGTCGCGCTGGCGTTCGTCGTCCACGGTTGGGACACGGAGGTTCACGCTACAGGGCGCCCTCCGCGACTCCGCTCATATGCTCAGTCGGTGAGGATCGCGGAAATTGCCCCCCCGTGGTTCACGGTTCCGCCCGCGTCGTACGGCGGTATCGAACTCGTCGTCTCGCAACTCACTGATCGTCTCGTGCTACGCGGCCACGACGTCACGCTGTTCGCGAGCGGTGGATCGCACACGAAGGCCGAACTCGTCACGCCGTTGCTCGATCCACCAGACCCCGCACTCGTCACCAACGCGTGGTACGACGCGTTCCATGCGTTCTGCGCGTACGCCGCAATCGACGATCAGTTCGAGGTGATTCACGATCACAGCGGCATCGTCGGCCCCGCGCTCGGCGCGCTCGGCGAGCGCGCGCCGGTGGTGCACACACTGCACGGACCGTGGACCGAACCAAGCCGGCGTTTCTACCAAGCGGTCGCCGATCGCGTACACCTGGTCGCGATCAGTGCGGCCCAACGCGCGGACAACCCCAACATCCGTTACGCCGGCATCGTCCACAACGGCATCGACGTCAACCTCTATCCCTACGTCGATGACAAGGACGACTTCCTCGTGTACATCGGGCGTTCGAATCCCGACAAGGGACCGACGATCGCGATCGAAGTCGCGCGACGCGCCGGGTTGCCGCTTGCGATGGTCGTGAAGCGCACGGAGCCGTTCGAGCGCACCTACTGGGACGAGATCGTGGCCCCGTTGCTCCACGACGAAGTCGAGGTGTACGAGGGAATCACTCACGAGCAGAAGGTCGACCTCCTCGGTCGCGCGCGAGCGATGGTCTTCCCGATTCAGTGGCCCGAGCCGTTCGGTCTCGTGATGGTCGAGGCAATGGCGTGCGGCACGCCGGTCGTCGCGTGCCCCGCCGGCGCGGCGGTGGAACTGGTCGACGAGGGCGTGACGGGCTACCTGCGCGTTTCGATCGAAGACCTCACCCATGCCGTCGGCATGGTCGACAGTTGCTCGCCGGCAGCATGCCGTCAGCGGGTGCAGGAGCACTTCAGCGCGGACGCGATGGTGCTTGCCTACGAGCACATCTACGCGTCCCTCGCGGGTTCGTGATCACGGCGGTCACAGGAGCCACTGGGCACGTCGGTGCGAGCCTGGTGCGCGCTCTTCTCGACGACGGTCGGCGCGTGCGCGCGATCAACCGCACACCAGGACGCGCGCTCGAAGGTCTCGACGTCGAGTTCGTCGCGGTCGACGTACTCGATGCACACGCCGTGCGACGCGCGTTCGAGGGCGTCGACGTGGTGTACCACCTCGCGGCGCTGATCTCCGTCGCCGGCGATCCCGACGGCCTCGTCCGAGCAACCAACGTGGACGGCGTGCGCAACGTCGCCAATGCCGCACTCGACGCTGGAGTTCGCCGGCTGGTGCACTGCAGCTCGATCCACGCGTTCGACCTCGATCGCCCTGGCATCGTCACGGAGGACAGCCCCCGCTCGCGTGATGCGCACCTCCCGCCGTACGACCGTTCCAAGGCCGACGGCGAAGACGAACTGCGACGCGCCGTCGACCGCGGCCTCGATGCGGTGATCGCCAACCTCACCGCCGTCCTCGGGCCCTACGACTTCGGACCCTCGCGGATGGGCGCCGTGCTGCTGGCGCTGGCCCGCCGCCGGCTTCCCGCGCTCGTCGACGGTGGCTTCGACTGGGTCGACGTGCGGGACGTGTGCACGGGCATGATCGCCGCCGAGTCGAAGGGACGCAGCGGCGAGAACTACCTGCTCGCGGGCCACCGGGCCCCGATTGTGGAGGTGGCGGCGCTCGCCGAGGCGGCTACCGGCGTCCGGGCGCCCCGCTTGGTCGCGCCGATGTGGTTGGCGCAAGCCACGGCCCCGGCGGGGCTGTGGTGGTCACGGCTGCGCCGTTCGGAGCCGCTCTTCACCCCGGAGTCGCTGCACGCGCTCCGCAAGGATCCCGTGGTGAGCACCGCCAAGGCCGCCGAGGAGCTCGGGTACGAGGCGCGCCCGCTCGCGGACACCGTCGCCGATTCGTACGCCTGGTTCCGCATGCGAGGCCTGCTCCCGAGCAGTCCGTAGCCCCTCCCAGGGTTTCCACTATCGACATAGTGCTAATAGACTGCGTCCATGGCGACGGCCCCACTGCTCGAGATCGCCGACCTCCACGTCGCCGTCGACGGCCACGAGATCCTGCGCGGGGTCAGCCTCGAGGTGTGCGAGGGCGAGGTCCACGCGCTCATGGGCCCCAACGGCTCGGGCAAGTCGACCCTCGCCAAGACCCTGCTCGCGAACCCTGCGTACGAGGTCACGAGCGGCACCATCCGGCTCCGCGGCGAGAACGTCACCGCGCGCTCGACGGACGAGCGGGCGGCGCGCGGGTTGTTCCTGGGTTTCCAGCACCCCGAGGAGATCCCCGGGGTGAGCGTGCTGAACTTCCTGCGCCAGGCGCTCGGCGCCCGCAAGGGCATTCCCGACATGTCGGTGCTCGAAGTCCGGATCGCGCTCATGGAATGGACGAAGCGGCTCGGCATGGACGACCAGTTCATGGAGCGGTACCTGAACGAGGGGTTCTCGGGCGGCGAGAAGAAGCGCAACGAGATCCTCCAGATGGCGTTGATGGAACCCGACGTCGCAGTGCTCGACGAGACCGATAGCGGCCTCGACATCGACGCGTTGCGGACGGTCGCCCACGGCATCGAGGAGATCCGCACCAGCCGTCCCGAGCTCGGCATCCTCCTCATCACGCACTACCAGCGCATCCTCGGGTACCTCGCGCCCGATGTCGTGCACGTGCTCCTCGACGGTCGGATCGTCGCCACCGGCGGTCGCGAGCTCGCCGCCCGCATCGAGGCCGAAGGCTTCGAGAGCTTCCGCCGGGAGGCCGCGTGAGCGACGACGTCGCGGCGGGAGCGAGCGTGAGCGGCTCGGGTATCCCGAGCCGTAGCGAGCGACCCATGGAGGCAGTGAAGCGCGATTTCCCGATCCTGGAGCGCCGCGTCAACGGCAAGCGGCTCGTGTACCTCGACTCGGCGTCGTCGTCACAGAAACCGCGCGCCGTGCTCGCGGCGATGGACGACCACTACCGCACGTACTACGCCAACATCCACCGCGGCGTGTACACCATCGCCGAGGAGTCAACGGCCACGTACGAACTCGCGCGCGCCAAGGTCGCGCGTTTCATCGGTGCTGCAAGCGCGAACGAGGTGGTGTTCACCAAGAACATCACCGAGGCAATCAACCTCTTCGCGCATTCGTGGGGACGCACCAACCTGCGCGAAGGTGACGCGGTCGTCGTCACCGAGATGGAGCACCACGCGAACGTGGTGCCGTGGCACATCCTCGCCGCTGAACGCGGCATCGAGCTCCGGTGGGTCCCCCTCGGGCCCGACTACCGCCTCGACCTCGGCGAGCTCGACCGCCTCCTCGACGGGGCGAAGCTCTTCGCGTTCACCGCGATGTCGAACGTCCTCGGCACCGTCAACGACGTGCGCGCGCTCGCGGACGCGGGCCACGCGGCGGGCGCGACGGTGCTCGTCGACGCCGCGCAGGCGGTCCCGCACAGCGCGGTCGACGTACAAGCGTGGGATGCCGACTTCGTCGGGTTCACCGGCCACAAGATGCTCGGCCCGAGCGGTATCGGTGGGTTCTGGGCGCGGCCCGAACTGCTCGAGGCGATGCCGCCGTTCCTCGGCGGCGGCGAGATGATCCTCGACGTCCGCAAAGACGGCTACGTGCCGAACGACGTGCCGTGGAAGTTCGAGGCAGGGACCATGCCGATCGCCGAGGCCACCGGCCTCGGCGCCGCCGTCGACTACCTCGAGGCACTGGGCATGGATTCGGTGCACGACCACGAACAGCGGCTCACGCGCTACGCGCTCGGCGCGCTCACCGACCGTTTCGGCGACCGCATCAACATCCACGGCCCGGCCGGTACCGACATGCGCGGCGGCATCATCTCGTTCGGGTTCGACGGTATCCACGCGCACGACATCTCGCAGGTGCTCGACGAAGACGCGGTGTGCGTGCGTGCCAGCCACCACTGCGCCAAGCCGCTCATGCGGGTGCTCGGCGTACCGGCCAACACCCGGGCGTCGTTCTACGTGTACAACGACGAAGCCGACGTCGACGCGCTCGTCGAATCACTGGTCAAGGCCGAGAAGTTCTTCGCCGTCTAGGGCCTTCAAGGAGACACGAGATGCCCGCGCTGGAAGACCTGTACCGGGAGATCATCCTCGACCACTACCGCGCGCCCCGGAACCGCGGCGAGTTGCCGGTGCCCCCCGCGCACAAGGTCGAGGGTTACAACCCGCTGTGCGGTGACGAAGTGGTGCTGTACCTCGAGGTCGACGGCGACACCGTTACCGACCTGAAGATCGCGGGGCAGGGCTGCTCCATCAGCCAGGCATCGACGTCGATGATGTCGGGTGCGGTGAAGGGATTGCCGGTCGCAGACGCCCGCCGGCTGATCCGTGCGTTCAAGGCGCTGATGTCGATCCACGAATCGAAGCTGGAAGGCGACGCCGACGGCGAGGACCTGCGGGCGGAGCTCGACGGCGTACGGCTCGGCGATCTCGAGGCGCTGCAGGGTGTCGTGAAGTTCCCGGTTCGGATCAAATGTGCCACGTTGGCCTGGAACACGCTGCAGCAGGGCCTCGACGAGATCGAGAACGACGAGAACGGCGCGAAGGAGAGTGCGTGACTGGTGTCACCGCGCAGCAGGAACGCAGCGGAGGTTCGCGTGCCAGAGGCCTCCGAACCGGGAGCGGAGTGACCCATAAAGCAGGATCGCGACCCGACACATCCGCGACACGTTCACGAAACGAAGGCACAGTAGGGTGAGCGCGTGAACCAACGGAACGCAGCGTTAGGTTCGCTCGCCGGAGGCCGCTGAACCGGCAGCGGAGTGACCAATGGTTTGGAGGTAGCGACGTGCAGACGAGCCGAGAGCAACTCACACAGGTCGTCGACGATGCGCTGGTGCGCTTCCGTGGGCGTGATCTCGTGTCGAGTGCCGAGGTCGTCGACGTGCTCCTCGACTTGCGGCTGCTCTTGCTCGACGCGGAGTCGTTGGAGCAGTTGCTGGAGCAACCGGCACCCGCAGCGGGTAACTGACGCCACCAGTACACTGCTCGCGCCATGCGCGAGGCCGATCATCGCACCGCGGATCCTCGTCAAGTACGAGCGCGCATCGCGGCCGCGCTGGTTGCCGCGTTCCTCGTCCTCGGTGGCGGCATTGCGGCCGTGCTGCTCACGTCGGGCGGCGACGGATCGAGCCGAGCGGCACCCGCTCCCACACGCGCGCGACCACCGATCACGACGGCCGCAGTCACCACCGCGCCGCAGCCGCCACCGCTGCGGGCCGCCGCGACGAAGGGCTCCGACATTCCTGTCTTCGGCGCGCCTGACCCGGCCACCGCGCCGATCGACACGCTGTCGACGGAAACGAGTTACCTCCTGCCGCGCACGCTGCTCGCGTTCGACCAGCAGCAAGACTGGCTGCACGTGTACCTCCCGACGCGGCCGAACAACTCGACGGGATGGGTCAAGGCATCAGACGTCGTCGTCTCCGCTCCGCTCGAGTGGCGCGTGCGCGTGAGCCTCGCGGAGCACCACCTGTGGCTCCTGCACAACGGCGCCGTCGACTTCGACACCGGCGTGGCGATCGGTACATCGCAGTACCCGACGCCCACCGGTTTGTTCTACGTGACGGACCCGATCGATCTCCATGACCGACCGAATCTCGGGTACGGCGTGTTCGCGCTCGGTCTGAGCGGACACTCCGACGTGTTGACGGAGTTCGGTGGCGGCGACGGCCAGATCGCGATTCACGGAACGAGCAATCCCGGCGACATCGGCAACGACGTGTCGCACGGATGCGTGCGCGTCACGAACGACGCGATCGAGCGCCTGTCGCAACTGCCGCTCGGAACACCGGTCGAGATCGTCTGACCGTCAGACGATCGTCAACGTCGCCGATGCGGCGAACACCTCGCCGTCGGCGCCGGTGGCAGTCAGGGTGTAGACGTAGTCACCGGGTGGTGCGGTGCAGAGCTCCCAGTCCGGCGACGCGTCGGTGGGGCACACGGGTATCGAGCCCGATGGATCGTTCGACGCAACGCCGGGTCCGACAACGGTGATCGTCGACGCGCCGGCGTTGTCCCACGACAGCACCGGCGCCGAACTCGCCGGATAGGTCTCCGGCGCCTGAGGGGTCACGGCGATCGTCGCGGTCGGCGGATCCGGGCGTGGCTCGG
>Ga0066388_100001094_pt1 | contig 14678 bp, 11 predicted proteins | sample PanSoiMetaGPlot6_FD_64539 | JGI IMG/M metagenome (GOLD analysis project Ga0066388, IMG submission 64539) | Tropical forest soil microbial communities from Panama analyzed to predict greenhouse gas emissions - Panama Soil - Plot 6 (Hybrid Assembly) | ecosystem: Environmental > Terrestrial >... | reverse complement strand
CCGCCGTTTACAACTTGTAATTAACGTGTCTCAAACCGGTAGAGGAGCGGCTCCCAGCGCAAATTCGTGGGGGATATTCTGGGGAGGGGCGCGAAGTCCGCTTCGAATAATATCATGACTTTCACAGGGAATCCGGGGGAAATTTAATGGTGCTAGAGATGGCGACAAACGAACTGCTGAACCGCCTCAATGCGCAACAAATTGAAGCTGTAAGCCAGGAGTGGGGCCCGTCGCTGGTCGTAGCCGGGGCGGGCTCTGGCAAAACCACGGTCTTGACCCGCCGGGTCGCCCACTTGATCTCGCGACTGGGTCAACCGCCGTGGTCGATCCTGGCCGTCACCTTCACCAACAAGGCCGCCGCTCAGATGCGCGAGCGCCTCGAAGAGCTCGTGGGCGTCGATACGGCCAAGCGCTGCTGGATAGGCACCTTCCATGCGGTGTGCGCCCGACTGTTGCGCCGGGAGGTAGAGCATTACAAGAGCCCGGAGGGCTGGGTCTGGAAGAGCAATTTCGTCATCTACGACGAAACCGACAGTCTCAACCTGGTCAAGGCAGCGGTGCAAAGACTCAATCTGGACGAGAAGGCATTCCCGCCTGCCAAGATCCGGCACGAGATCTCAGCGCTCAAGAACGATGGCTACACTCACGCCACCTATGCCAGGCAGGCGACGACCTATCGAGAATCGCGCATCGCCGAGGTCTTTTCCCTATTCCAAGCAGACCTGGCACGCAACAATGCCTTCGACTTCGACGATCTGATCCTGGTTTTTGCCGACCTGCTAAAGCAGCAACCGGAAGTTCTGGACCGCCACAGGCAGTACTTCCGGCACATCCTTGTCGACGAGTTTCAAGACACGAACCAGTGTCAATATGAGCTGATCAGGCTCTTGTCCGGTGTGAGCAACAAAGCCGGCGCGGCTCCGGACCCGAGCTGGTGGCAGGGCCACAGCCTCATGGTGGTAGGCGATGTCGATCAATCGATTTACTCATGGCGGCGAGCCGACTTCCGCATCATTCTCGGCTTCCAAAGCGACTTCAAGGACGCCAGGCTGATCAAACTCGAGGAAAACTATCGATCGACAAACACGATACTCGAGGTCGCCAACAGCATCATTTCGAACAACACCGAGCGCATAGAGAAGGTCTTGCGCTGCAATCGGGGGCAGGGCAGCAAGGTCCAGTGCTACGAGGCGATAGATGAAAACGACGAGGCCCACTATGTCGCACAGAAGCTGACGAACATTGCCGCACGCGGGCAGCGCCTGGCGGATTGCGCAGTGCTCTACAGGACCAATGCCCAGAGCCGAGCGCTGGAAGAGGCTCTCGTGCGCCGCCATATGCCATACACCATGGTGGGCGCCGTCCGCTTCTACGAGCGACAGGAGATCAAAGACCTGCTTGCTTACCTGAAGCTGATTTTCAACACCGCAGATGGACAGTCCTTCCTGAGGATTGCCAACACGCCCAGGCGCGGTCTCGGCAAGACGACCCTCGAGCGGCTCGAGGAACATGCCAGACAGCATAATTCCAGTCTGCTGGAAGCGGCAGGGGCACCGGAATTAGTGCCTGGTCTCGCCGGTAAGAATCTGAAGTCGTTGAAGGATTTTGCCGCAATGGTGAGCCGGTGGCACACGGTCATGGATGCACTGCCGGTATCGAACCTGATCGAGATGGTGCTTGCCGAAACGGGATACCTCGACCGCCTTAAAGAAGATGCGATTGCCAAGACGGATCCGGCCGCCGAAAACAGAATCGAAAACCTGCGCGAGTTGATTGTCGTCGCCCGCGAGTTTGAGAGTCAGGCAGATCAGCCCGACCTCGAAGGTTTCTTGACGCGCGTCTCACTGGTCAGCGACCTCGATGCCGTCAATTTAGGTCAGGACGCCGTCAAGCTCATGACCCTCCACTCCGCCAAGGGGCTGGAATTCTCCACCGTCTTTTTGACCGGTCTGGAAGAAAAGCTCTTCCCGCACTTCCGCTCGCTCGACGACCCGCCCGCTCTCGAGGAAGAAAGGCGATTGATGTACGTGGGCGTCACCCGGGCGGCCGATGACCTATTCATTACTTATGCACGACGCCGGATGCTCTTTGCCCAGCCCACCGGCATCGGGTACTCCATTCCCAGTCGTTTCCTCAAAGAGATCAGCCCGGACCTGATGCAGGGCTACTACCCGAGCCCGGAGACGCCTGCCGGCTATGACTTCCAGCAGTCGGGCCGAGGCGATTGGGGCTCAGGGCGCACCCGAGCCTACGAAGCGAGCGGGTATGGCTCGGGTAGCCGCGGCCCGGCAAGCACGCCTGCCAACCGCGCAGGCAGCGCCTCCCCGCCTGCTAAACCTCGCGCGATGAGGATTCAGAGCCAGCCTGCCCAAAGCAGGGCGCCTGAGCCCGAGCCGGTCACATTCGAGCGCCTCAGCGTAGGAGACATAGTGCAGCACGACAAATTCGGCATCGGAAAGGTGTTTCAGGTCATAGGCGAAAGGGACAAGGAGCTTTACAACATTGACTTCGAGTCTGCCGGCAAGCGCCTGCTCGATCCGCGCTTTGCCAAACTGGTTAAGCTTAACTGAATACTATCCTGCCTCCTGCGCAAAATCGTGATAATCAATTCCCGGTCGTTGTCTCAGGAGAGCACCAAGTGTCCCCAGTAGAAAGAACCTTTGTGGCTGTCAAACCAGATGGCCTGCAGCGTGGGCTGGTAGGCGAAATCATATCCAGATTCGAAAAGCGTGGCTTAAAACTAATCGGCTTGAAACTTCTGGAGGTCACGCCCGAGCTTGCTGAGCGGCACTACGGCGAGCACATAGGCAAACCCTTCTACGAGGGACTGGTCAAGTTCATCACCTCAGGCCCGGTGGTAGCCATGGCTTGGGAAGGAAAGAATGCCATACACCTGGCACGCAACGTCATAGGGGCGACCAATCCGGCCAATGCCGCCCCCGGCAGTATCAGAGGCGACCTGGCCATGGACATCGGGCGCAACGCCGTGCACGGCTCCGATGGACCGGAAAGCGCCGACAGAGAAGTCTCGATTTTCTTCCGTGACAGCGAGCTGCTCACCGGCTGGTCGCGCAACGTCGACCCCTGGGTCAGCGAGTAGAAATCCGGCTAGTTAGCCGTCGGGATTGGGCCTGCGCGCAGGAATCGCGGCCGCCGCAGCGCCTTCTCAGCACGCCTCAAGTTGACGGCGGCGGGCGAGCTCCGTGTCAACGCGGTCGAGCCGCACGGCGTCGCCGCTGCTACGTGCCCAGGTGCTCGACAATTTCCGCAAAGACCCGATCGACCGACAGGTCCTTCAGGCAGGCCGTGGTCGAAAGCGGGCACACTTTTTCAAAGCAGGGCTGGCACCAGAGGTCGAGGCAGACGGTCTTGCTCTGCCGGCCGTACGGTCCTAACCGCCGTGCAGGCGTGCTGCCATAGATGCCGACCACCTTGGGTTTGCCGGCAGCAACCGCCAGGTGCAGCGGCCCGGTATCGCCGCCGACGGTCAGTTGACTCTGGCGGAACAGGGCAATCAGGTCCAGCAAGGACGTCTGTCCGGTCAGGTCCAGGACGCGGGTCTCCGGTGCTTCACGGTGCAGCCAGGAGACGATCTGCGAGTTGCCGGTTGCCTCTGAGGGACCGCCCACGAGGCATATGCGCAAGCCGAGCTCACTGGACAGCCGCAAGGCCAGGCGGCACCAGTTGTCGGTCGGCCAGATTTTTGACGTCCAGGTCGTGCCGGGAATGAGCACTGCCACTGGAGGGCTGGCCTCGGGCGAACTGCCATCGGGAAAGAGTGCTTTTTCGATCTTCTCGAGCGAGGCAGCCGGTGGCTCGGGTAGAGGAAAGCGAGCGACCGCCGGCTCGAGTTCGCCGTCGGGCACAGCCAGTCTCTTGCATACAAAGCTGGCCAGGGCGAGATTGAGGTCGATTACGTGCCTTTCGTTGCCGAAGTAGTCTCCGACATCAAGCCTGTCAGTCAGCAAGCGCTCGGCACCTTCCCTGGTGCCAGCAAAGCCAACCCTGATCGGAGCGCCGGATAGCAGTGCGCAAACAGAGCTTTTCAAAAGGCCCTGGAAGTCCACGGCCATGTCGAAGCATTCACCGCGAACCGCCGACCAGAAGGCACCAATTTCGGTGAACAATGCCGGCCACAGCCAGGGAGCCTTGAGCTTACCTACCCATTCCCGCTTTGGCACCACATACACTGTATCGACGACCGGATTGTTCGAGATCAGCGGCGCAGCAAGCGGTTCAACTATCCAGGCAATGGTGGCATTGGGAATCCGTCGCTTCAACTCGGCAGCCGCCGGCAGGCAATGAATGGCATCACCGATGGCACTAAGTCTGATAATCAGGATTTTCAAAGCGTCAACTGTCCAAGGATTCGGGGAAAAGTAATGATTCGTTACGTTTTCTTCAGGTGATACCAATCAGGTGATACCAGCCATTAGCTGCGGTGCCGCACCAGCTGTGGGGCGCGCTACTCAAACACGCGCGGGAGCGGACTCTCTAACGTTAGGCCGGCGCATATACAAAAGATCTCCAGGGTATAAGTTTTGATAGAATGATCATGCCACCTTAAGTGGTGGTAGGTGGCATCCAATCAACGGGCACTGCGGTCATTCCTGGTGCCCAGATCGGGTTTGCCAATTCGCCTCCGGATCCCACTTACAAAATACCGGACAGCGCATAGGACAACCCGGGCACCAAATATCCCCAACCCGAGGAGAGTAACATGGCGCAGAAAAAGACAGCAAAGAAGGCGAAGCCGGCCGCCAGATCGGCCAAGCCCGCCGCAAAAGCAGCACACAAGAAGACCGTCGCCCGCAAGGCGGTTCGTAAGGCGCCAGTCAAGCACGTTGCCAAAGCCACCAAGGCACCAGCAGCAAGAGGCGGCGACTACACCAGGTACAGCGGGAAGTTCACCGTTCGCTTGCCCAAGTCCCTTCACCAGGCCCTGGTCGAGAGAGCAGAACGCGAAGGAGTAAGCCTCAATCTGTTCGTAACCAACGCTCTTTCACGCACCGTGGCCAGCGCTGGGGGCAGAGGGAAGAAGTAAGCAAGGCTAGACCTTACCGAACGAGGAGGGGCACCACCCCTCCTCTCTTTTTTGTCATCACCCTCGGTGCGGCGGCCCGCAATTGCGGCGCATATGAGTCCGTGCACGGACTGATCAAGCACCGAGGGTGGAGCGCTCCGCTCCCGCCCGAACCGCTTGACAAACAACGGCTTCAGATACTGCCTGACCGACAGCAGCTCCCAAGTTACAGAGTTTTTAGCCGGCGGCGACGAGCGCTTGATAACGCCAGCAAGAACGGCTCGAATCAAATGCCCGCCTGCTGGGTCTTCAACCAGCGGAGCGAACCCGTCGAGAATTTTTCTTGTTGACATCATCGCCCTATTGTTAGGACGTTGATCTTTATCCGGAAGGACTAGCCAAGATAAACTTTCCCCGGGCTGCCTGATGACCTCGCCTGGCGTGGTGGGCGGTTAGCGAAGGCATCTCGGAAACTAACTAAGGACTCACGAATGTCAACCAAACCAAGCAAGCGCATTCCGGTTCTAGATCTCGAAAAGCAATACGAACAGATTGGCAATGAGCTCGAGGAATCCGTCCTGGCGGTACTGCGTAGCGGCAGCTACATCCTGGGCAACAATCTCAAGCGTCTGGAAGAAGGCATCGCATCTTTGTGCGACTGCAAGTTTGGTGTGGGCGTCGCCAACGGAACTGACGCCTTGATCCTCGCGCTCTGGGCGCTGGATATCGGACCAGGGCATGAAGTGATCACTACTCCCTTCACTTTCGCTGCAACAGTTGAAGCAATTGTCTTGCGGGGAGCCGTGCCCGTATTTGTCGATGTGGATCCCAAGACGTACAACATCAACCCGGCTCTCATTGAAAAGGCCATCACAGCAAATACAAAAGCAATTCTTCCGGTTCATCTGTATGGCCAGCCATCCGACATGGGAACAATCGGCGAGCTGGCCAAACGCTTTGGGCTGAAGGTAATCGAAGACAACGCGCAAGCAATCGGCGCTAGCTACAACGGACGTCAGACCGGCAGCCTCGGGGACGTTGCCTGCATCAGCTTCTACCCGACCAAGAATCTCGGCGCCTGCGGTGATGCGGGCATGCTGGTTACCAACAATGAAACTGTGTCCGAACGGCTGAAGGTCTTGCGGGCGCACGGTTCACGACAGCGCTATTATCACGACGAGCTCGGCGTCAACAGCCGTCTCGATGAAGTCCAGGCGGTAGCGCTGCTGACAAAACTTCCGCACCTGTTGTCCTGGAACGAGAAGCGCCGCCAAGTAGCTTCTTCGTATGCGCGGGCACTCAACGGTTGTGGTGGGCTGATCACGCCGCAAGTGATGCTGGGCAACACGCATGTATGGCACCAGTACACGGTGCGTATTTCCGGAAATTCGGCGGACTGGCGAAACAAGGTCAAGGAAGAGCTTGCCGCCCGCGGCGTAGACTCCATGTGCTACTATCCGCTGCCACTTCATCGGCAGCCCGCTTTTGCGGCGCTCGGTTATGCAGCCGGTGATTTCCCGGTTGCCGAGACGCTTGCCAACGAGGTTCTTTCGCTTCCGATGTATCCGGAGCTGACCGACGAGCAAGTAAAAACTGTGGCGGCCGCTCTCACGGAAGTGCTGGGCAGCCAACCGGTGCCGGTACCGTCCATACAGCACGTGGCCCTTTCATGACAGGCATAAAGAAGACAGCGGACGTGAGACAACAGGCTGGCACTACCGGTGGTGCGCATGCACTGCTGGCTCCCGTGCAACATGGTGAAGAGCCGCTACCCGCGAACGTGTCAGCATCAGCGGCCACATACCTGATCCTCGCCGTCATCCTACTGGCGACCGCCGCGGCATACAGCCCGGTGCTCTTCAACTTTTTCAACGGCGACGACTTTGTGCATCTGATGTGGTTGAAAGATGCGGTCAAGCACCCCGAGTTGATCTGGCGCAATTTCCATAGCGCCTGGCTTGATGGCACGACAGCCAGATTCTACCGACCGCTGATCTCGGTATTTATGGTCAGCGACTACCTGCTGTGGGGAGCCAACGGCCTGGGCTTCCGCTTGACTAATCTCACCTGTCACGTCTTCAGCACAATATTCCTGTTTTTCATTGTCCGCCGGCTGCCTTCGCCGGGCGACGCCGCGCCACCAGGCGCGGCGCAGACCCGCTGGGCAGCGCTATCGGCGGCGCTGTTTGCGCTCTACCCATTGCACCCGGAAGCCGTAAGTTGGATAACAGGCCGGGTCGACAGCGTCGTCACCGTCTTTTATCTCGGCTGCTTTTGGTTCTACATGCAATGGCGCCGCGGCGGGCGTCCCGGCTGGCTTTTGGCAGCCATTGCCTTCATGATTCTCGGACTGCTCTCCAAAGAGATGGCGGTGACGCTACCAGTCACGTTCGTGATGTATGAGGCTTTGCTGGCGCGGCGGTCAGGGTCGAAAACAAGCGAGAATCAGGCGAAAAATACCGGCGCTACGCGCGGCGCCAGGTCACTACTAAGCTATAGCACAGACGTCGTTTTGCCGACGTTGCCTTTCTGGGGACTGTTGGCGGCGTATTTTGGTGTCCGCAGGTTGGCATTGGGCACGTTTGTTGGCGGATATGATGACTCACTCTTTTTTATATCCGACTGGAAATTATTTGTACATGGATGGGCCCACGCGCTGCGCATGCTGCTGGTGCCGATCAATAAAGACTTTCTGGGCGCTCACAGTATCCTGACTAAGACCTGGGAAGTATCACTGGCTGCCTGTGTTCTGCTTGGCGCCTGGACCATTCTCAAGGACAGAAGCATGCGCCGGCCGGTGAGCTTTGCCTTTGTGTGGCTTATGCTTGCCCTGGTTCCGGTATACAAGATTTTTGCCATTGGCGATGACCTGCAAGGCAGCAGGCTTGCCTATCTGGCTACGGCGCCCTTGTGCGTCCTCATCGCTGTCGCGTTCGCCGGCTCGGCTGGCCGTGGTCGCCGCCTACAATCGGCCCTGTCGCTGGTTCTGGCCCTGACGATAAGCGGCTCAGCAGGCGCCCTTCTCTGGACCAACAACCAATCTTGGGCGGCGGCCGGGCGGGAAGTCAACGCCATAAGAGCTGCCCTCGACAATCTATACAGGACGATACCCGGAGATCCGCCGGTGCTGATTACGGGGCTGCCTGACCATATTCATGGCGCCTACGCCTGCAGAAACGCGCTGTGGGGCATGACCAGGTATCCGCAACTCCAACGGGACATTCAAAATTGCCAGCCGGTCAACGGTTACGATCCGATCTTGCCTTTCGGTTTTCTGAAAGACTCTTTGAGCAAGTGCCAGGATCAGGTCCGTATGTTCAGATGGGGCGGCCAGGAGCGGGGCTTTGTTGCGGTCAATATTGATTCCGTAAATGCAGCGTCGAAGGGGCTTCTGGAAGGAGCGAAACCTGTTGCCAAAGCAGGAAGCACATACGAGCGCCGGACAGACGGCACAATCGAGGTTCGCGGCGGCAGTGGATTCCGAGGACGCCCGGAGCTTAGTTTCATCGTGCCCGATTCGCCGTGCTGGGCTGTCGATTTCATTGCCGTAGGTATAGAACTGCCGGAGCCCGACGCCTATCGCTCGGCATCCGGGGCAGACATTCTCTACTCAAACGAGCTCGTCAAAGATTTCGACCTGGCGCGCCGCTCGCATGCCGAGATCAAGCAGGGGGTCAGGGAACAAAGGCTGATTTTTCCGTTCCGCAGCTCCACAGACTGGTCCTTTGGCGGCGCCTGCCGCGAGCTGAGACTGTTGCTGCCCGATGCTGCACACGTCATTGTCAAGTCCATCGCTATCTTGCCGGCTTCCGAAATCATGCCAGCGGTCGATTTTCACAACTCTGGCTATTTGGGGTCGAAGGGCTTTATTCATCTGAGCTCACGGGAACCGTCTACAGAGCTAATGATAGATGCGAGTTCCGTTGCCGGTGCAAGCGGTGCTATCCTTGAAATCACGCGGCCGAACCTGGTTTTCGAAAGCCACAACTCCCAGCAGGCGAGCTCGGTTCTGATGAAGACCTTGCGCCTCCCTTCCAGAAGCGGGAGGTTAACGCTCACGCGAGATATGTTCCCAGCGGACGTTATGTACGAGGTCCGGGCCTGGGCTGTCGACCCGGGCGGTAACCGAATCGGTGTTGCCGGCGACCACCTCGTGGTAACGATTGATCCATAGAGGCAAGCCAAGATCCAAGCCATGCCACGTGCCACGGAACAACCGACCAGACACTTTGCTTCCAGCCTGATCGGGCAAAGGTTGATCGAAGCTGGCTTCCTGACGGAGGAACAACTCCGTGAGGCTCTGGTGGCTCAGACAGAGACGGGACTTTTGTTGGGTGAAGTGTGCATTCTAAAGGGCTGGCTGAGCTACAAGCAGGTAAAGGAGTGCCTGCCGGAACTCAGGAGCCGTCTGGGAGAGAAACTGATGGCACACGGCTTCATTACGATCGAGCAACTCTGGCTAGCGCTTCTTGAACAGCGACATTCAGGTTGGCGTCTGGGTGAGATCCTCGTGAACCGCGGCTGGGTCGACAAAGCTACCCTTGACAAACTCCTGGCGGTGCGAATCTAAACCGATATCAGTTTACTTGCCACCGGACCTTAGCTAAACCGATATCGGTTTACTTACCAGCGGACGTTAGCTCGACCGATATCGGTTTACTTACCACCGGACGTTAGCTCAACCGATATCGGTTTACTTACCACCGGACGTTAGCTCAACCGATATCGGTTTACTTACCACCTGACCTTAGCTCAACCGATATCGGTTTACTTACCACCGGACCTTAGCTCAACCGATATCGGTTTACTTACCACCGGACGTTAGCTCAACCGATATCAGTTTACTTACCAGCGGACCTGAGCTCAACCTTTACTTGTCCCGTAGCTGCGTGCTTTGGGCCGGGCGATTCCCGCCCGAGGTCTGCTCGTCAATGGGTGGCAGCTTCTGAGGATCGACCGCGAAAATCATGATCGAGCCGAATCTAGATCGAAATACGGGCGTCAGCAAACCCGGATGCAGCATAGTGATAGTCAGGATGGCTTGGGCAGCATGGCGCCTTGCCACGCCTTCTGTCCTGTAGACCGGGTCGTTGACGACATAACTGGCCTTGGCAAACCGGATGGCGTCCAACATCGAGTCAGAGTCAATCAGCCGGCTGCTGCTAAAGCGCCACATTTCCAGTTTCGAAGGGAATATCGCCTTACGATCGGTACCAAGAAAGAGAAGTGGATCGTTGTTGCAGACGAACGTATCTGACGGACGGGTATTAGCCTTGATCCATGCAAAAGTCTCGGCATAATCGGCTGCGTGCCTGCGCGGGCCTCTCGCCCACGGCCCCATCGTAGCGAAGGCGCGTCCATAGCGGCCTGCATCTTGCATGGCCTCCAGCGCCGTTCCACCTATCAAATAGGTGGCCAGGACGATGCTCGCCACAGCGCATAGCTTCTGGTAGACCTTCCGCGCCGGTGTCTTCCTCGGCTTGCATACCTTGCCGAACCAGCGGAAGCCCCGGTAATAGAAATAGTAATTGAGCGCCAATTGGGGAAGCACGTGGCGATACTCGGCCTTGAGCGGCCACCCGGCAAGCATCGCTGAGTAGAAGAAGCAATACAACCCGGGCAGAGAAAAGCGCACAAACTCCAGAAAGCTCCCGAGCATGAGAGGAATTCCCAGAAGGAAGTAGCCGACGTTGAAAAGCAAAGCAAAGGCCGCCGGTGACATCGGCTCGAATTGAAGGCGAGCGAGGAAAGGGAAGTACATGTTGATCTGCAGAATGCCGGACCATCGATAGTTCTCGAAGGCCTGCTCCGGCAGCTCTTCGGCAGCGGGCAGTGTACCGTAGGCGTGTCCGAGATAGCTGGTGTAAAAGGTGAGGAACGGATCTTGAGACCGCTGTGCAAGAAGTTGCCAGGCCAGCTGCGGACCTACTATCACAAGGGCGACCAGCATTGACAAAAAGGCGAGGCGCACCTTCTTGCGCACGCATAGAAATATGAATGTCGTCGGAATTGTGATAATGCCCTGTGTGCGCATGAGCGCGGGCAGTGCCAGCAAACATCCGAGCAACAGCGCCGAATACCAACGGGCCTGGCCGCGCACTTCTACTTCTGCCCGCCAGAGGGCAATAATGGCCAGAAGCATGCAAGCCAGATCGCTCATTACCATGGCCGAGAAGTCTATGTAGTGATAATTCAAGACAGTGGCCGAACAAATTACGAGCCCGAGCAGCGGCGTCACTTTGCGCGTCCTCACCAGGTACGCGGCCACGACTACAGCCGCCGCCGCGCCGATGGCTGACTGAATTAGCACTATCGGTTGCAGATTGTCGGGGAAGTTCGGAAACAGTTTCCAGACAAGGGCGTGCATGAGCGGAAATCCAATTGGATACTTGGTTTGAGCCGGCTCACCGGGCAAGGAGATGATCTTGAAACCCCGTCCTTCAGCGAGGGCTCGCGCTGTCACCAGGTAGATGGCATCGTCGTGGTATTGACCGAAGTAACATCTGTAAGTCTCCATCGAGCGCATGATCAGGACAGCGAACAGCCCGGCTGTGGCCACGGCCAGTACAGAAAATGCAGCAAATTTTGCGCGCGACTTGGGTTTCCTCAACAACAGCACCTGCTCTTCGTTTACGTGCCTGGCTGCTTCAACAAGACTCTGCCATTGCCGACCCGGCGCGTGATGTGCTGGTCGTCGAAGTATGCCAACAGGGCCATGGCGTATTTTCTGGAAGTACCCAGCCGTTCGCGGAACTCACCGGGGCTGATGTCGCCCTTTTCCTTCCAGATGGCGGCAAGAACGGTATGCGCCTTGACCAGGCTTTCCGACAGACTGGCATAGTCGTATGCGACGATATCGGCCTTCCCGCTTTGCGAGAGACTTTCCAGAGCCAGGCGCACTTGCTTTGGTGTTGCCTTCAAAAGGGCTGCCAGCTCACTCATCTCCAGGCACAGGCTCGTCGCCAGCTGTTGCTCTATGCCCTGGCGCAATGTCTGCAATCTCGCGTCGGCATGGTCGGCAGCAGCTTCGGGCAACCCGAGCTTATCAGCGCGCCGGACAATGGCCCCGGCATCGATCATTTCCTGAATGAGAGCCTGGAAGGCGGCTCGATCGAATCCAGGCTGTAAGGCTAAACGAACATGCTCGAGGGGGGCGTCCAGCGATTCTCCGGTTTCGGCACACCGTTTTTGGCGGTCAGCGAGCAGCTGGATCAGGCGCTGGCCGATCGCTTGTTTCGCGGCCGGTGTCAGCAAATACTCTGCCAATCTGACAATCGTACCGCTGGCCGTTAGCTCCTCTGGCAGTGCCTGGCGGAGGCTGGCCGGCAAGAAGCGGTGAAGCGCGTCAGTCGGCACCATGTGCTGGGGGGACATGGCGATGAAATCGGCAGCAGCGGCAGCGTAATCCCCCCTGAGCAGTTTCGGCGTCAACTGCTTGAGCCGTTCACGCGTTAGCCAGCGAGGACGATCCCGCAATAAGATCATGCCACCATATATGGTTTCATCTCCGGCGCGCATTACGAACCGGTCTGCCGGCTCTGCCACGACCGGCTCTGCCAGCGCCACTTGGGCGATGTGCAGGGAGCGAGAACCGGCATTCGCTTCCGCCGACGGTGCCGCATCCAACCAGCGCACGTGCCCGTGTGACTCTGCAGTTCCGTGGTAAAAGCGCACATCCTGTCCAGCCAAGCCGGCGCCCAGCCCGGCAGCGAGACGTTCTTCTGCCCCCTGCAGGCTGACGATCAGGCTGGACACTGGAGTGATGCGGTAAGCCAGCAAAACATGCCCGCGGCGCAGTTCCCCACCATCTTTCATGACCAGATTTGCCGCCACCCTCTGTCCGGCGGTGACGGCCGAAACAGGCTGTCCGAGACTCTCCAGCCTGCGCACGCGCGCCCGGATGTCTCCGGGTTCGACTATTACCTGGTCGCCGACGCCCATGGTTCCTCTAACGAGCGTCCCGGTGACGACAGTGCCATACCCGGGCTTCGTGAACACTCGATCGATCGGCAGAAATGCCCCGCCGGCCGCGTGACGCGGCGGCGTTCGCTCCAGGGCCTCGGAAAGCGCGAATGGCAAGCGATCGAAGCCTGTACCTCGCGTGCACGATAAATGAACGCAGCCGGCCTCCTCCATTTCATGGACGGACAAGAGAGCGTGCACGCTGCGCGCAACGTCCTCGAGCAGGAGCGGCGAAGCCAGATCGATTTTGGTAATCGCCACAAGCACCGACTGCACGCCCAGCAGGCTGAGAATCTTCACATGCTGCCTGGTCTGCGGCATTGGTCCCTCGTCGGCCGCCACCACCAACAGTGCAAGATCGACTCCGCCTACGCCCGCCAGCATGTTTTTGAGGAACTTGCCGTGACCCGGAACATCAATAAACCCGACCCCAACTGCTCCCGGCAGGAGCAAATGCGCGAAACCCAAATCTGTGGTCATTTGGCGCTCTTTTTCTTCCTTGAGCCGATCGGGATCTATACCCGTCAGCCGCCTCAGCAAGCTGGTCTTTCCATGATCCACATGGCCGGCCATCGCTACCGTGAAGTAGCGAGTACAAGTGACCGTTTCTAGCGGATGCATATGAAGTCTCCTCGGCTGCCGAGAGCCGGGCGCGGCCGTGACTGTCCGATCATGGAAGTCCAACTGAGCGGGCCAGCATTCACCCAAGGTAGATTTTAGTCTCTCCCATTACTTTTATTTAGTTTAGTTTTTGTGGAGGATTCCATGACCTTCTCAACCGGAGGGTTAGAATTTCTGGCTTGTGCTGTTCCCTGTCATTCCACACAATTGCTTGCGGGGCGCTTGGCTCGACGGAAACCCGCCGTTGCTACACTGCCGGCAGGGCTTAAGACGCCAATGACATAGATTATGAGGTCCGCCCGTGATTCACGAACTTCTCGACCCGGTACTGCACATGATCCGAGACGGCGTAGCCGCCTGGGGTTATGCAGGTGTGATCGTCATGATGGCCATCGAGTCTGCCAACATACCGCTGCCCAGTGAAGCGATAATGCCGACGGCCGGGATTCTCGTGCAGCAGAACAAGATGAACATTCATCTGGCGGCGCTGGCCGGGGCGCTTGGCTGCTTGCTGGGATCGATTCCCTCGTACTTTCTTGGTTTGTACGGCGGTCGCCCCTTTGTGAAGAAATACGGGCGCTGGTTCCTGATCAAGGAAAAAGACCTGGCGGCAGCCGATCGCTGGGTGGACAAATACGGCGACTGGGCATTTTTCCTCTGCCGGATGCTGCCTGTTGTCCGCACTTTCATCTCTTTCCCAGCCGGAGTCTTGAAGGCGCACTTTCTGATCTTCTGCCTGTTTACGTTCTTAGGTTCGCTCATCTGGTGCTATTTTCTGACCTGGGTGGGCATCAAATTCGGCGAGAACATGCAGTTTTTCGTAGACATTTGGCACAAATTCGACCTGGCAATTGTAGTGATTGGCTTAGCGGCCGTCGGGTACTACATCTATCACCACCTGAAAGCTGATTAAGCTTGATACCGCATGCGGTATCAAGCCGGGTCGCGGCCGTTGAACAACTGCCTATCACCCTTGAGCGGTGCGCCGGGGCCCTCGAATCAGTCCTTTCGATACTGACGCCGGCGGGTATCTTCACGAATCTCCAGCAACTCTCTGAGCAGCTCGTCTCGT
>Ga0066388_100001093_pt1 | contig 14687 bp, 13 predicted proteins | sample PanSoiMetaGPlot6_FD_64539 | JGI IMG/M metagenome (GOLD analysis project Ga0066388, IMG submission 64539) | Tropical forest soil microbial communities from Panama analyzed to predict greenhouse gas emissions - Panama Soil - Plot 6 (Hybrid Assembly) | ecosystem: Environmental > Terrestrial >... | reverse complement strand
GGCACCGCTTGTCTATTGGCTCGGGGGCGATGAGACCTCGGGTAGCCGTTTGGCTAGGGTCCCGGACCTGTCGGGTAGCAGTTAAGGAGTTCCCTGCTACCCGGCATAGGGGCAGGAACCTGCCATCTCAGGCTCTTGCTTCCATTCCCGCCGAGATCACGCGCACTTGGATGGTCTCGACGGGAGAGCTAGCGGGAAGGCGGGAGACTGACCAGGTCTCCCGCCTTCCGCGTGCGGGCCTGGTCAAGCTGGCTCTGCCTCCTTCCTTCGTGGCGTCATCGACGGCGTGCGATTGAACGCTGAGGGCGTCCACTTGACCACTGGGGGAGACTGGTTGGTAACTCCCGAGGGAGTACCCGAGTCCCCCCACTCGCAGGGTGCTCCGCGGCCGGGAGGAATGGGAGGCGGGAGACACCCAATCACGACCGGGTCTCTCGCCTCTCGCGTCGAAAGCGGCATCGTGGTGGGGGCGATGACACCTCGGGTAGCCGTTTGGCTAGGGTCCGGGATCTGTGCTTGACGAGATGCGGCAACAGGCTCGGGTCATCGCGGATTTCGCTCAGTACTTGTCTGAGGATGTCCGCAGCCACCCCGAGCGGCGGCGTGAAGCAACGGAAGCACTCGCCGCATGGTGCAAGGCCGACCTCGAACTGTTGGCGCACAGACGCAGCGACCGGCTGATGCCGCCTGCGTGAAGCTGCTGCCTCCGTTGCGTGCGCCGTCGACGAGGGCGCGAGGCTGGCTACTGATCAGTTGACCTGCCAATCACCCGTTTCAGGTGATGTTCAGTCCGTTCATCCCCCGTACGGTCGTGACGGAGTTAAGCAACAGCATCGGTAGGAGGACTCAGTGATCGCATATGACTATCCGCTTCTCGGCGTCTTCTGGACGCTCGTTCTCGCTTCACTGTTCTTCCTGGTCATCTTCGTCATCGTCTGGGCGTTGTTCGACAACTTCCGGCGGCGCGACCACGGCGGCTTGGCCAAGGCGATCTGGCTTCTATTCATTCTCTTCCTCCCGCTCCTAGGGGTGTTCTGTTACTTGATCGCTCGTCCCGCTGACCCTGATGCCGTAGCGCGTGTGTAAGGACTGCGACGAAGTTCCGGCGTGCTCCTCGCGATCGCGACGCTCGTGGTCGCGCTGATCCAGGGACTCGACGCTGAACGACACGAACGACTTCGAGATGTTCTCCGAATCGCTCGAAGTGGTCGTGCCGAAGGTGATCGAGGCGTTCAGTGGACCGCGACGGTCTGCGAGTCCGGCACGGTTCGTCCGACTCGTCAGCGTCCGGTTATTGCACCGCGTCGTAACTCTGGCGTCCGGCCCTTCGGGGGCCCCGTGCCCTCCGCCTGCGGGCCGGGCGTCTGGATGTCGGCTACGTCGCCGGGGCCGCTTGCGAGGCGGGCATCGGCGGCGTGGTCGACGCCGCCAACAGCGCGCTGCTCTTACGATGCGCGACGCCGTGTCTTGTGTCACGACGCTGGACATGAATGTTGCCGGTCATTTGAATGGTGGTAGATCGACGACTGCATGGGTGGTGCGGCATGAAGATCGAGTTGGCAAGGACTGCCCGGTGGGCAATCGGCCTCGGCGTGAGCGTCGCGACCCTGGCCCTGGCGACGCCGTCCGGAGCGACCGTCCCAGATGACCTCGACGAGGACCGTTCCCGCGAACCCCAGCACGTCACGATCAAGGTCTCCGGCGACGAATACGAATCACCACCCGGCACAACACTGAACGGCACCGGTGGCAGCTGCCCACACTCCAACAAGGTCCCCTACGGGCGGGCGCCATGCTGGTCTTGGACTGCCAAGCATCTCGGGCGCGGTGTCGCCATCCTCGGCGTCGATGATGCTGAGGAGTACACCCTCAAACTCATCGACTGTCGCGGTGGCGCACGAGCATGCGAGCGGCGGCTGCGGTCGGGATCGACGCCGAACGTGTTGCTCGGTGACGGCGGACCCATTCAACTCATCCCAGATCCATCGCCTCTAACCGATGTCGGACACGTCAACCGGTTCCCCCAAAAGACGATGGCGTTCACCGGGACTGGACGCTTCAAAGGCGTTTCGGGGACCGCGACCGGTGAAGGGTTTTCCAGGGTCGTGTCATTTGATCCCGGCACCGGAATCCTTCACAAGGAAACCGGCATCGAACTTTCCGGCGAGTTCACCATCGACTAGCGACGACATGTGAACCAGGGGAATCGCCGCGCGCTCGTCGAGGACCGCGCCGAAGCCGCTGGCTATCGACTCGCCCGCCGCAGCCTCCGGGGACAACTCGTGTGGTGGTGGCAACTCGCCGCCGACCCAGCCGTGCTGGTTGGAGCGGCGTCAGGCGCTCTCGTACATGGAGGGCATGCTCGACCGCCTCGCGGTCGTGCGCTGAGCATCAACTGGGGCGCCCCGTACAGGCCTCTGCCCCGGGACCTAGATCGCCGGTCGCTTCGGGTGAAGCTTTCGCAACTCGTCCTGCGCCGGACGGGCGCGGATTCGGCAACATGAGCGCCCACTCTCGCACCCCGAATCCCGAACGAAACAAGGGTGTGGAGGACTACTCGGACGGGAGCGCACTCATGAATTGGTTCAGGTCGAAGTAGTCACGCCAGGCGGCGATCTTGCCGTCCTTCACCTCGAAGGTGCCCATGACGGGCAGCTCGACCTTGCCGGTCGGCATCACGAACACGTCCACGCGCTCGGTGAGCACGACGGGACCGTCGGCCACGATGTTCCGGACGCGGAAGTCGATCTGCCCCGCCCCGCCGGCGAAGCCGGCGATGAACGTCTTGATCGTGTCGCGGCCCGAGATCGGGTCCATCGGGATGTTGTGGTACACGGCGTCGTCGGTGAAGTACCCGGCGATCTCGTCGGGGCTCGCGTTCGACCACGCGGCGCAGAACCGGCGGACGATCTCGATCGGGGTGTCGCTGTCCTTGGCCACGGTCTCCTCCCGGTCAGGGTCGATCGATCATGACTGCCGATACCGGCGGGAGGCCGTCGGCGAGCACGTGCCAGGTGGCGCCCGCATCCTCCGAGCCGTAGACGACGCCGTCCGCGCCGCCGAACGCCACTCGCGTGCCGTCGGTGTCGAGGCACCCGGTGTCGATGTTGTTCGGCTGCCACTCGGGCAGGCCGTTCGTGCAGCGCTCGAGTGGCTCGTCGCCGTCGATCGTGCGCCGGTACAGCGCGGCCTGGTCCGCGAACGGGCCGGTCGACGCGCTCACGAACATCACGTCGCCGGCGATCGCCACCGCCCGGCAGTACGACGCGTGCAACCCGTCGGTCGACACGCTCCATGTCTCGCCGGCGTCGTCGCTGCGGCACAGCCCGACTGCCGCCGCCGCCAGCACGAGCTGCGGACGATCCGGGTGCGCGCGCACCTGGTGGACGTCGGCGTCGACGTCGATCGTCGGCTGCCAGGTCGCGCCGTCGTCGGCCGATCGCGGGATGCCGCCCACGTGGACGTTGACGAGCAGCACACCCGCGGCGGTCGCAGTCAGGGAGCGGACGTACGGCTGACGGCTCCCGACGGCGTGCCACTCGTCGCGCCCGGGCACCGTCTCGAACCCCGGGATCGGCTCGAACCGGCCCTTCCTGAACACACGCGTGAGCGAGGAGCCCCAGCCGACGATCGCGTCGTCGAGCCGGGCGAGCAACGCGCCGTGGACCCCGAGCGACCGCTCGGGCGACCGGACGCTCATCGCCTGCCGCCAGCCGTCGTCGGTCTCGTGCACGACCGTCTCGCCGTCGAAGATGGCCCACCCGTGACCGAGGGCGGTCACCGAATGGCCCTCGAGCTGTCGCTGCGTCGAGCCGTCGAGCGTGAACAGACCGTCGTCGGTTCCGACTCGCACGCTCATGCGCGCACCTTGAAGCCCGCGAGCACCTTCGTCCAGCGGGCGGGGTCGATGCGGTAGGGGGCGTTGAAGCTGATCCGGTCGACGAGGTCGCCGTAGCGGGCCAGGACCTGCGACGCGATGTCCTCGGGCGCGCCCCGCACGGTGAACGTGTCGACGAGCTCGTCGCCGATCAGGCCCCCCATCTCCTCCCACCGGCCCTCCTTGGAGAGCCGGTTGAGCTCGGGCTGCAGCTCGCCCCAACCGTGCACGTCGAGCACACGCCGGTACGCGGGCGTGGACCCGTAGAAGGCGAGCTGGCGGCGCACGCCGCCCTCGCCGGCGGCGAGCTCCTCGTCGGAGTCGCCGGTCACAATCATGAGCGGGAACGCGATCTCGAACCCGTCCCGGCTCCGGTCGCCCCGGGCGAACCCGCGCTCGAGCGCGGGGAGGGTGACCTCCCGCAGGAACCGCTCGGTGCTGAACGGATGCACGAGGAACCCGTCGGCGACCTCGCCCGCGACCTCGGTCATCGCCGGCCCCACCCCCGCGAGCCACATGCGAGGGCGCCCGTACGGGTTCGGGCCCGGGTTGAAGAACGGGGTCATGAGCGTGTGGCGGTAGAAGTCGCCGTCGAAGCGCAACGGGGCGCCCTCGTGCCAGCACGCCCAGATGGCCCGGATCGCCAGCGCGAGCTCGCGCATGCGGGCGGCGGGCTTCGACCACGGCATCGAGAAGCGCTTCTCGATGTGCGGGCGGATCTGTGAACCGAGCCCCAGGATGAAGCGGCCCTCCGACGCGAGCTGCAGGTCGTAGGCCGTGTGCGCCAGTGTCATCGGGTTGCGCGCGAACGCGACCGCGATCGCGGTCGACAGCTCGAGCTGTTCCGTGTGCTCGGCGGCGAGGAGCACGGGCAGGAACGGGTCGTGCGGGCCCTCGAACGTGAACGCGCCGTCGTACCCGCTCGCCTCGAGGTCGCGTGCACGGTTGGGGATCTCGGCGAGGTTGTCGGTGAGCGACCCGTCCACCTTCATGGGGTTGGATCGTAGGTCCGCCGGAGAACGCGCGAGAGAGCCGGAAACGGCGGCGGTACGATTCGTCTCATGCCTGACGCGATGAAGCCACGCAGCTACGAGGTCACCGACGGCATGGAGCGAGCCGGGGCGCGGGCGATGCTGCGGGCCGTCGGGATGACCGACGCCGACTGGGACAAGCCGCAGATCGGCGTGGCGTCGAGCTGGAACGAGGTCACGCCGTGCAACATGCCGCTCGACCGGCTCGCCAAGCGGGCCAAGGACGGCGTCCGCGCCGCCGACGGGTTCCCGATCGAGTTCGTCACCATCGCGGTCAGCGACGGCATCTCGATGGGCCACGAGGGCATGCGCGCGTCGCTCGTCAGCCGTGAGGTCATCGCCGACTCGATCGAGACGATGATGCACGCCGAGCGGTTCGACGGCATGGTGACCTTCGCCGGGTGCGACAAGAGCCTGCCCGGAATGCTGATGGCGGCCGGCCGTCTCAACCTTCCTTCGGTGTTCCTGTACGGCGGCGCCATCCTCCCCGGCCACTGGAAGGACCAGGCCCTCGACATCGTGAGCGTGTTCGAGGCCGTCGGCGCCTGTGCCGCCGGCTCGATCACCGAGAACGAGCTGGGGGAGATCGAGCGGCGGGCGTGCCCGACGGAGGGCTCGTGCGCGGGCATGTTCACTGCCAACACAATGGCGTCGGCGGCCGAGGCGCTGGGCATGAGCCTGCCCGGCAGCTCGGCGCCGCCGGCGGTCGACCGCCGCCGCGACGACTACGCCTACGAGTCGGGCCGCGCGGTCGTCACCTTGCTCGAGGCGGGCATCCGGCCCCGGCAGATCATGACGAAGCCCGCGTTCGAGAACGCGATCGCGGTCGTGAACGCCGTCGGCGGGTCCACCAACGCGGTGTTGCACCTGCTCGCCATCGCCCACGAAGCGGAGGTCGAGCTCGAGCTCGACGACTTCAACCGCATCGCGGCCAAGGTGCCGCACATCGTCGACGCCAAGCCGCACGGCAAGTACCACATGGCGGACATCGACCGCATCGGCGGCGTGCAGGTCGTCATGCGCGAGCTCCTCGACGCCGGCCTCCTGCACGGCGACTGCCTGACGATCACCGGCAAGACGCTGGCCGAGAACCTCGCCGACCTCGGCCCACCCGCACCCGACGGCGACGTCGTGCACCCGCTCAGCGACCCCATCCACACCGAGGGCGGGATCGTCGTCCTCCGGGGATCACTGGCGCCGAACGGCGCGATTGTCAAGGTCGCCGGGCTCGACAGCGACCGCTTCGAGGGAACGGCGCGCGTGTTCGACGGCGAGGACGCGGCCATGGACGCCGTGCTCGGCGGCCGGATCAACGCCGGCGACGTCGTCGTGATCCGGTACGAGGGCCCGAAGGGCGGGCCCGGCATGCGCGAGATGCTCGCGGTGACCGGCGCGATGAAGGGCGCCGGGCGCGGCGCCGACGCCGCCCTCGTGACCGACGGACGGTTCTCGGGCGGGACGCACGGCTACTGCGTGGGGCACGTCGCGCCCGAAGCGGTCGACGGCGGCCCGATCGCGTTCGTCGAGGACGGCGACCGCATCGTGATCGATGCCTCGAGCCACACGCTCGACCTGCTCGTCGACGCCGCCGAGCTGGAACGGCGCAAGGCGAACTGGAAGCTACCCGAGCCGCGCTACACGAGCGGCGTCCTCGCCAAGTACGCGCGTCTCGCGCAGGGCGCCGAGCGCGGCGCGATCACGAACGCGTAGACGCAACCAGGCAGCGTGCCCGAAGGGATCGAGGTCGAGTACGCACGGCGGCTCATCGAGGAGCGCGCGCTCGGTCGAAAGATCGTCGGGGTCGAGACGCCCGACCTCTGGTACCTCAAGCGGGGACTGACCCCAGCCGCGCTCGAGTCGGTGCTCCCCGGGCGCCGCTTCACGACGGCGCGACGCCACGGCAAGCTGCTCCTGCTCGACACCGACCGGCGGGGCCCGACGCTCGGCCTGCATCTCGGCATGAGCGGTCGCGTGCTGATCGACGGCGACGCCGCCGGGGACCCGCTGATCTACGGCAGCAATCTCGAGAACCCGGTGTGGCACCGCTTCACCGTGCGCTTCGCCGACGGCGGCTGGATGGCCCTGCGCGACCCGCGCCGCCTGGGCGCGGTCGAGCTCGACCCCGACGAGAGCCGCCTCGGTCCCGACGCGTTCGAGGTCACGCAGGCCGATCTCGACCGGATGCTGACGCGCAGCCGGGCGCCCATGAAGGCCGTGCTCATGGACCAGGCCCGCCTTGCCGGGCTCGGCAACCTCCTCGTCGACGAGGTGCTCTGGCGCGCCGGGATCGATCCCGCCCGGCCGGCGCGCGAGCTCGATCGCAACGAGCGCCGCCGTGTGTACCGCGCCGTCCGCCGCACGGTGCAGTTGACGCTCGAGCGCGGCGGCTCGCACACCGGCGATCACATGGCCCAGCGCGTCGCCGGCGGGGTGTGCCCGAAGGACGGCACGCCGTTCGAACGGCGCACGATCGCGGGCCGCACGACCTTCTCCTGCCCGACGCACCAGCGGTGACCGAGCGCGTGCGGACCGCACGCGCTCATCGAACTCTCACACGCTCTGTGTCCCAATCACATCGTGAAGGCGGGGATCGCGCGCCAGGTCGACATCTGGCTCCGCGCGCCACTCCGGAGGTCGCTGGGCCGCGACCGTGCTCCCGACTTCCCGTGGGTGGCGCTCGCGCTCGCCGGGGCGGTGCTCGTGACGGCGGTGGCGACGGGCGTCTTCGTGCACGAGCTCTCGCCCGTGCTGGCCGGGCGCGGGTCGTTCGGGTGGCCGGCGTTGCGAGCCGGGCGCTGGTGGACACTCGGCACGTCGTTCCTGCTCACCCGCAACTGGTTCATGGCCGCGACGATGCCCGTGTGCCTGTTCCTCGCGATCTGGCTCTACGAGCGACGGGCCGGCCATGTGCGGGCGTTCTGGGCCGCGACCGCCGGGCACGTCACCGGCAGCGCGATCGTCGCCGTCGGCGCCGGGGCAGTCGGCTGGAGCGGCCAGCCGATCCTGGTGCGGGCGGCACAGAACATGGACTACGGCGCGTCGATGTCGATCGCGGCCGCGCTGGGCGCGCTCGCTTCGCGCACCGGCGACCGACGCTTCCGCATCCTCGTGTTCACGGTCGCCGTCCTCGCTCTGCCGCTCCACCACCAGATGGCGGACTGGGGGCACATCGTCGCCGTTCCCACTGGCTACGCCGTCGACCGCGTCCGCCGCCTCCGCCCGTCGCTGGCGCTGTTCGCCGTGCTTGCCGCGGTCACGGTCGTGCTCACGTCGTTCGGGCCCGCGGCCGTCGACGCCACGGCCGACACGCTGCGCTTCGGCGACACCGGAGCGAGCGCGACGTCCCCGCCGGGCGAACCCCACGGGACCGTCACCGGGCTCACGTACGAGGCGGGTCTGCTCGAGCACCGGCCGGAGACCGCGCAGGTGTACCTCCCGCCCGCGGCGGCCGGGCCGCGTCCGGTCATCGTGTTCCTGCACGATCTGCCGGGAACGTCGGACGACTGGCTCGCGGGCGCGTCGGCGCCCGAGCACCTCGACGCCGCCGCACGCGCGAACGCGCTCCCGTGGACCGTCGCCGCGTTCCCTTCGTACGACGGCTTCGTCGATCCGTCCGCCGGTTGGCTGGACGCACCCGGCCAGCGCACCCTCGCGTCGGTCGTCCACGACCTCGTGCCGGCGTTGGCGCGCCAGTTCCCCGGCCGGGTCGACCCGTCGACGATCGCGGTCGTCGGCGTCGGCCGAGGCGCCGACGGCGCCCTCGCGCTCCCGCACGACGCTCACAGTGTGCGCGACGTCGTAGCCCTCGATCCGACGACCGCGTCGAGCGCCAAGTCCGGACGCTGCGCGGCGCTGTTGGAGCGCTCGGCGGGCGGGGGATGGGACCGTTGGCGCGCCGAGCTCCCGAGTGCGCTGCGGTGGCTGGGCAGCCAGGGGTTCGGCGCGCCGGCGCACGCCGCGGGGGCACCGACGTGACCGGCGCCGTCACCGGGATGCACGGGCTGGACGGGCCCCGTCGCACGACCCTGCCCTCCCGGGTGCCGTGGACGCGTCTCGCGGGCTTGTCGGCGATCATCGCCGTGCCGACGGTGCTCGGTCTCGTCGTGCGCGATCTCGGCAGCGGCGCGCTCGTCACGACGCTGTTCCACTACTCGCCCGACCGGTTCATCGGCGGCCAGGTCTGGACGCTGGTGCTGTCGGGATTGCTGCCGCCGAAGCTCGACAGCATCGGTCTGAACACGATCGTCATGACGATCGTGCTCGTTCCGTACGTTGTCGTGCGCGGCCCGTGGCGGACCGTTGGTCGCTTCCTCGCCGGACATGTGGGTGCGACGCTGGCGGTCGCCGCGATCGTGTTGCCGGCGGCCGCGTTCGGGTCGAGCGGCGCGGCAGCCGTGGCACGGTCGCCGGACTTCGGCATCTCCGCCGGGTTGGCCGGGGTCGCCGGCGCACTCGTGGTCGTGGTGTGGCGTCGCGTCAGCCCGGCCGCCGGCGGCCTGCTGTTCGCGGCGGTGTTCGGGTTCTTCGCCGTCCACCTGCTCGCGACGACGTCCCTCGGTCATCACCTGTCGGAGACCGAGCATCTGATCGCGGCGGGGTTGGGCATCGTCCTGGAGCGACGCTCCCGGTGAGCCTCGACGCGCGAGCGACGCCGTACGATGCCCCTGTGCGCGTCCTGGTCGTGGAGGACGAAGCGAAGATGGCGACCCTGGTGCGAAAGGCACTGGAGCTCGAGGGCTACTCGGTGGACGTCGCCATGACCGGTACCGACGCCGTGTGGATGGGCACCGAGAACGAGTACGACGCGATCGTGCTCGACGTGATGATCCCCGAGCCCGACGGCTTCGAGGTGTGCCGGCGACTGCGCGCCGAGGGCCGGTGGGCGCCGATCCTGCTCCTCACCGCGCGCGACAGCGTCGACGACCGGGTCGTCGGCCTCGATGCGGGCGCCGACGACTACATCCCGAAGCCGTTCTCGTTCGCCGAGCTGTACGCGCGCCTCCGCGCGCTCACCCGGCGGGGTGCGCCGCAGCGACCGCACGTCCTCGAGGTCGGTGACCTCGCGCTCGACCCCGCCCGTCACCGTGTCACGCGCGGCGACAAGGAGATCGACCTGAGCCCGAAGGAATTCGCACTCCTCGACCTGTTCATGCGGCACGCCGACGAGGTGCTCAGCCGAACCACGATCCTCGAGCACGTCTGGGACTTCGCGTACGACGGGACGTCCAACGTCGTCGACGTCTACGTCCGGTACCTGCGCGAGAAGATCGACCGACCCTTCGACCGCGAGAGCCTCGAAACCGTCCGGGGCGTCGGCTACCGGCTCCGGATCGACGCGTGAGCCTGCGCCCCCGGACGCTTCGGGGCCGCCTCACCCTCGTCTTCGCGCTGGTCACGGCCGTCCTGTGCCTGCTCGTCGGCGTCTTGGTCGACTTCCAATACCGCAACGCGCTGCGCGAGGCGCTCGACGACGGCCTCGTCGCCCGCTTCCAGAACCTCGAGCGCGACCTCGCGACCAGCGGCGACCGCGCCGTCGAGCCCACGCTGCCCGACGACGAGGCGTTCGCGCAGATCATCGACGTCGACGGGGCGGTCGTGAACGCGGCCCCGCGCGCCCTCCTCGAGCGACAGGTCCTGACCAAGAGCGAGCTCGCCCGCGCCCGCACCCACCGGATCACGATCGAACGGGCCGCCGCGCCCGGGAACCAGCAGTCGCGCCTGCTGGCGGGGCCGGCGGGGCAGCGTGGGCTCGGCTTCGTCGTCGTGGTCGGGACGACGCTCGAGGAGGCGATCAACGCCCAGCACCGGCTCGAGCTGGCGCTGGTCATCGGGCTCCCGCTGCTGGCGGTGCTCGTGTCGGTCGGCGGTTGGTTCCTCGCCGGCGCCGCGCTCAAGCCCGTACGCGACCTCGTCGAGGAAGCCGACGAGATCTCAGCGGTCGCCGCTCGCGGGCAGCGCCGGCGGCTCTCGGTGCCCGAGACCGGTGAGGAGCTCGCCGACCTGGCGCGCCACCTGAACGAGCTCATCGCGCGCATCGAAGCCGCGCTCCAGCACGAGCGCGCCTTTCTCGACGACGCCAGCCACGACCTTCGCACACCGATCTCGATCGTCCGCAGCGAGCTCGAGCTCGCCCGCATGCAGACGGCAGAGGGAACCGAGCTCGCGCACGCGCTCGACTCCTCGCTCGAGGAGGTCGACCGGCTCGACCGCCTCGCCGTGAACCTGCTCGTGCTCGCCCGCTCCCGCTCGGAGGGACCCCGGCCGTCCGAGCCGGTGGAGCTGGGGGCGCTGTCCCGCCGCGCCGCGCAGGCGGTGTCGCGGTCACGCAACGGCAGAGCCGTCCCCGTCTCGGTCACGGGCTCGGCGCGGGTCCGCGGCGACGAGGACGCCATCGAGCGGGCGGTGCTCAACATGGTCGACAACGCAGCGCGGCACGCCAGCAGCCGGGTCGACGTGGAAGTGTCGAGCGACGCGGACCGCGCGGTCGTTCGCGTCCGGGACGACGGCCCCGGGTTCCCCACCGAGCTCCTCGGGCAGGCGGCGGGACGGTTCGTGCGCGGGCACGACGGCGGCCCGAACGGCGCCGGTCTGGGTCTGGCGATCGTCGACGCCATCGCCGCTGCGCACGGCGGCGAGCTCGAGATCGAGAACGGAGCCGAGGGCGGCGCCGAAGTGCAGCTCCGGCTCCCGGTCGACGGCGGGTGACGCGCCGCCCGTTCACGTCTTTCTCATTCCCGTTCTCGTACGTTCCGGGTCGTAGCAGGAGGCGGCTGTAGGTTGCGCCGGCGCCGGAGAGAGGGGGCAGGCGAGACGGACGGGAGAGAAGTGGAGAGAGGGAGTCGACCCGCCACGGGCACGCGGGTCGTCCGCCGTCCGACGCCGGTGCGCCGGCGACTACGCCTGCTGGGCCTGGCGGTCACGGGCGTCGGCGTGGTGAACATGGTCTCCGCGCTCACTCCCGAGTTCCGGGGGCGGCTGCACATCGTCCGCGACGCGTTCACACCCGAGGTGGCGCACGCGGCGATGGGGGCGACCGCGCTCGTCGGCGTCGCCCTCGTCCTGCTCGGTCGCGGGATCGCCCGTCATCGCCGCGTCGCCTACCGCGCCGCCGTCGGGCTGCTCGCGGTGTCGGCCGTGACGCACCTGCTCAAGGGGCTCGACGTCGAGGAAGCCCTGCTCTCGATCGGCGTCGCCGTCCTGCTCGTGCATTCCTCGCGGTTGTTCACCGCGCCCACGCCGCCCGCCCGGTGGCGCACCGCTGCCGTGTTCGGGCTGACCCTGATCCCCGTCGCCTTCGCGTACGGGGTCGCGGGGTTCGCCATCCGCCACGACCGGGTGAAGCCGCAGTTCACGATGCTCGGAGCCGTCGAGGAGACGGCGGCACGGCTCGTCGGGCTCAGCGGTCCTCTCCACGTCAGCCATGGGTTCGGTCGCTGGTTCCCCGCTTCGATCACGGTGCTCGGCTTCGGGCTCGTCGTCGTGATCGCCGTCGCCCTCCTCGCGCCCGTCACCGAGCGCGCCCTCGCGCCGGCGTCCGAACGCGACGCCATGCGACGCCTCGTCGACCGCCGCGACGGGGACACCCTCGACCCGTTCGCGCTGCGCCACGACAAGCGCTACGTGCTCTCTGCCGACGGACGCGCCGCCGTCGCCTACCGGTACGTGAACGGCACCGGGCTCGCGTCCGGTGATCCCATCGGCGATCCCGATGCGTTCGTGGACGCGTTCGACCGGTTCCTCGCCCGCTGTGCGGAGCGGGGATGGCGCCCGGCCGTGATCGGCGCGCGGGGGGATCGCCTCGATCTGTACACGGGGGTCGGGCTCCGCACCCGCTACCTCGGCGACGAAGCGGTCATCGACGTCGACCGGTTCACGTTGGACGGCCGGCGCATGCGCGGCGTCCGCCAGGCGTTCAACCGGACGAGGAACTTCGGGCTGACGGCCGAGATCCATCGCGAGGGCAAGCTCGATCCGACACTGCGCCGCGCCCTCGTCGGCATCTCGGACCGTCATCTGGCCGGTGGCCGGGAGCGCGGCTTCTCGATGGCGCTCGACGGGCTGCTGACCGTGCGCGACGGCGACTGCGTGATCGCGGTCTGCCGTGACCAGACCGGGACGCCCATCGCGTTCCAGCGCTACGTGCCGTGCAAGGGCGGGGCCGGATTGTCGCTCGACACGATGCGGCGCGACGCCGTCGGCCCGAACGGCGTGAACGAGCGACTCATCGTCGAGACGGTGCTTTGGGCACGCGAGCGTCACATCGCCGAAGTCTCGCTGAACTTCGCCGCGTTCAAGGGCCTCATCGAGGAGGACGCCGACCTCGGGCCGCTGGAAGGTGCACAGGCGTGGCTCATCAAGCGGCTCAACCCGTACTTCCAGATCCAGTCGCTCCTGACGTTCAACGCCAAGTTCCAGCCCCGATGGGTGTCCCGCTACCTCGTGTACCGGTCGGTCGGCGATCTCGCACCGGTTGCCGTCGCCGCGCTCAGCGCGGAGTCGTTCCTGCCGTTCGACCGCGGACCGCGCTGCGAATGCGGCACCGCAGCAGACGCGATCGCGGCACCTTCTGACCGCGGGGAAGCGACCACGGTCGACGCGTAGCCTCCTCGGCGACGCCCGCGGGTGGACGCGGGCGTGGAGCAGGAGGCAGGCAGGCGTGACGGCAACGGCGGAGACCAAGCGCCGGGACGAGCTCGTCGAGCGGCTCTCGGGCGCCGCGATCGGAACCCTCGAGCTGTTCGGCGTGTACCTGGGCGATCGGCTCGGCCTCTACGCCGCGCTCGCCGACGCGCGCGCCCTCGACCCGGACGAGCTTGCCGGCCGCGCCGGCATCGCGCCCCGGTACGCACGCGAGTGGCTGGAGCAGCAGGCCGTAGCGGGCATCCTCGACGTCGACGCGGCCGGCGACGGCACCCGCCGGTACCGCCTCCCCTCCGGGCACGCGTCGGTCCTCGTCGAGCCCGAGAGCGAGTTCTACCTGGCGCCGTTCGCGGCGCTCGTGACGGCGATCGGCGGCGTTCTCCCCGAGGTCGCTGAGGCGTACCGGAGCGGCGGCGGCGTCCCGTTCGGCGCGTACGGCCCCGACATGCGCGGCGGCCAGGCCGCGATCAACCGGCCCGCGTTCACGCGCGAGATGTCGAGCTGGGTCGCCGCCATGCCCGACGTCGAAGCCCGGCTGCATTCCGATCCGCCGGCGCGGGTGGCCGACGTCGGTTGCGGCGTGGGCTGGTCGACGATCGCGCTGGCGCGCGGCTACCCGAAGGCACTTGTGGAGGGGATCGATCTCGACCAGGCGTCCATCGAGGACGCTCGCCGCAACGCCGCCGAGGCCGGCCTGGCCGACGCCGTGACCTTCGAGCTGCGCGACGCCGCCGACCCGGCGACCAAGGGCGCATACGACCTGGCGTGCATCTTCGAGGCGCTGCACGACACGCCGCGGCCGGCCGAGGTGCTGACGGCGCTGCGGCAGATGCTGCGCGACGACGGGTCCGTGCTGATCGCCGACGAGCGGGTGGCGGACGCCTTCACCGCGCCCGGGGACGAGATCGAACGCATGATGTACGGATGGAGCATCACCCACTGCCTGCCGGCGGCCATGGTCGACCAGCCCGGCGAGCCCACCGGGACGGTGCTACGCGAGCCGGTCGTCCGCGACCTCGCCGACCGCGCCGGCTTCGGGTCGGTGGAGGTCCTCCCGATCGAGAACGACTTCTTCCGCTTCTACCGGCTCCGCCCGACCTGAACCGGCTTGCGCCTTCGTTCACGATCGTCCAGACTGT
>Ga0066388_100001092_pt1 | contig 14687 bp, 10 predicted proteins | sample PanSoiMetaGPlot6_FD_64539 | JGI IMG/M metagenome (GOLD analysis project Ga0066388, IMG submission 64539) | Tropical forest soil microbial communities from Panama analyzed to predict greenhouse gas emissions - Panama Soil - Plot 6 (Hybrid Assembly) | ecosystem: Environmental > Terrestrial >... | reverse complement strand
GCACGGGGTTCGGGTGCAGTGATCAATCGCGTGGCAAAATACATCTATCCTTGGCCTCCCCCGAACGCATTCAGCAAGCCAGTTTGGCAGGACTATCTCGATGGTGAATACCGCCAGCGCGAGATGCCGGAATCGGCTGAAGAAGTCGCCGCCGACAGCCGGTGGCCGGCATTTTTCTCTCAGCCGATTTGCTTAATCACCACAACCGACGGACAGCAATTTTACCTTGAGCGTGAGGTTGGCCCCTGCATTGTCAATCGCTTTCCGTATGTGATGACCATCAGCCTCTGTCGTAAGGCGCTGTCCGAGCGCCATACGCCGCGGGTGCAATTCATGGAGGCGCTAGAGAAGAGCGGCATCGCCAATGTGCAGTTTCTGCCGCTCGGCCCACCGCTCGATCGCTGTCTCGACATACTAAACACTTACCCGGAAGGGCAGGTCCAGAAACGCGTGGCGGCGACCGGGTTGCCCCACCGTCGTGCTCTTAGCAACGCGGCGCCCGTATTCGCGGACGCTTTCATGGTTTACGAGACACATTTTTGCCGGCCTATGGAAGACCTTTACGGCAACAAGATATACGAGAAGCCTTACGTGGACGTCGGCAGTCACCGAGTCTATTTTCTCGAGGTGAACTGCATCCAGCTCCGCCAAGACATCGCCGATGGGCGTACTCAAATCGCATGGAACAGCTTGGCCGAATGGACGCCCCGGCGACCTACCGTCCCCAGCGCCGACGTCGATCAATCAACGATCACCCGGATGGGCTACATCAAGCCGTTCACGCCCTATTACAAGTTTCCGGCTAGCAATACCGTCGCTTTCGAATATGAAGGGAACGCCGATGGCATGGCGTACAAGCATTTTGAAGCCTTCCAGCGGTCGCATGTCGAAGTCATCGACAACGACAAAACACGGTGGCCGTGTTTCTTTCCCTCCTCGCTCGGCATGATCACCAGCCGCTCGGCGGCGGGAAAGCCGAATTTGATGCCCTGCGGCTCGACGACTGTGATCAGCCGCAGTCCCTTGGTCATTTCTCCCGCCGTCACCTATGGCGGCATCAACGATCGTTATCGATCACGCTACACATTGCACAATATCCGCGCGCACAGCCGGTTCGGCGTCGGCCTCGCCACGGTGAACGAGGAAATGCTCGCTGCCATCCGCTATGCCGGCAACGTGTCCGCAGCGGATGACCCCAACAAGCTTCGTAATACCGGGCTGTCGTTTGAGGACGGGGATTATTCTCCGATCCTGCGGGGTTGTCCGATCCATTTCGATTGCGAAGTCGTCGGCGAGGTGAAGCTCGGCACCCACAGCATGTTCCTCGGCGAAGTCCAGCGTATCCTGGTACGCACAGACGTGTCGGCAGAAAATCCTATCACCTGGAACCCCTGGCCCGTGGTCCTGACTGACGATGCTGCTGATCGAGGCACGTCGTCACGGCCGGAAGCTACAGATGGCTCCAGGCCCCGGCGGGTCGTCGCGGCTGGCGAATAACGGTTGGGGCCATTGATGCAGATCTCAGGCAGTCATGTTCTGGTAACAGGCGGGGGCGGTCTGATCGGCTCCTGGGTGGTCGATCAGCTGCTCGAGAAGGATGTCGGTCAGATCGTCGTCGTCGACAATTTCGACCGCGGCGACCGCTCCAATCTTACCAAAGCACTCAAATCCAACCGCGTGAAGCTGATCGAGGCCGACATCTGCGATCGCGATCTCATGCGCGGCCTGCTTAAGGATAGCGATGGCTTGGTGCACATGGCGGCGATGCGCATCACCCAGTGCGAGCAGGAGCCGGAGCGCGCGCGCGACGTGATGTTCAATGCACCTTTCAACATTTTCCTGGACGCGGCCAAGCTCAAGCTCAAGCGTATCGTCGCCGCGTCCTCGTCCTCGATTTACGGCCAAGCCGAGGAATTTCCCACGACTGAGCGGCATCATCCCTACAACGACGATACGCTTTACGGCGCTTCCAAGCTCACAGTCGAAGGCATCCTGCGCGCCTTCAGCAAGACCTATGATCTGTCGTCCGTCACCATGCGCTTCTTCAACGTGTACGGGCCGCGCATGGACATCCACGGCGTGTACACCGAGGTGATGGTGCGCTGGATGGAGCGCATCATGCAAGGACAGCGACCAATCATCTTCGGCGATGGCACGCAAAGCATGGATTTCACCTACGTGGCAGATGTTGCACGCTCGGTCGTCGCCGCTCTTGAATCCGACTGTCGCGATCTCGCGTTCAACGTCGGGACTGGCAAGAGCACGACGCTCAAGGAGCTGGCAACAACACTGTGTGAGGTGCTGGATTCAAAGCTGGCGCCGGAATTCCAGCCACCGCGCGGTGTGAGCCCGGTGAGTTATCGGCTGGCCGATACGGAGCTAGCCGAAAGGGTTTTGGGATTCCGCGCCGAAGTCGGAGTGCATGAAGGCTTGCGCCGCTTGGTCGAATGGTGGCGGTCACAGAAATCGTTGAATGCGGAGCTCAAGGGGTGCCATGCTCAAAGGTGATACTGTTTCAAAGCCGCGGGCCGCGACGCCTTACATGAATATTGAGTTCGCTCAACCGGATATGACCGAAGCCGACGCCGCGGCCGCGGCCGATGCCGTGCGCAGTCGATGGATCGTTGGCGGGCCCCGACTGCGCGAGCTTGAACAGGCATTCGCGAACCTCACACAAACCAAGTACGCCCTCGGCGCGACGTCATGGACAACAGCAGGGTTCATGGTACTCCGCGCATGGGAACTTGGCCCCGGGGACGAGGTGATCGTTCCGTCCCTCAGTTTCATCGCCACCTCCAACGTCGTGCGCCATTGCGGTGCGACTCCTGTATTCTGCGAAGTGGATCCAGATACCTGGAACATCGATGCCAACGACATAGAACACCGAATTACGACACGCACGAAGGCAATCATTACGGTCGACCAGCTCGGCAATCCGTGCGACATGGACCCCATCCTCGACATTGCCCGCCGTGATGGCCTCAAAGTGCTGCACGACGCCGCGTGCTCGACCGGTAGCCTCTACAAAGGCAAGGCGAGTGGGACGGGCGCGGACGCCATCGTCTACAGCCTGCATGCGCGCAAGATCGTGACTTGCGGCGAAGGCGGGATGATCTGCACCAACGACGAAAAGCTGGCGGCAATCGTCAAACTGCTTCGCCATCAGGGCATGTCGATCTCTGACGACCAGCGCCACGGCGACAGTCCAAGCAAATTCGAGACCTATCCGATCGTGGGATACAATTACCGAATGACCGACATTCAGGCTGCCGTGGCCTTGAGCCAGATGAAGCGCCTCGATCAGACGCTCGCAGGTCGGCGCAACGTGGCGGGACGCTATCTTAGTGCCCTGCAGCGAATCCGGCAGCTCCGCACCCAGACTGTGCTGCCTTGCGCCGTGACAAACTGGCAGAGTTACCAAGTGCAGCTTAAATCCGGAGCTCCGATGAGCCGCTCGGAGCTGATGGATGAACTGTGGAACCGCGGCATACCGACCCGCCGCGGCGTCATGGTCGCGCATCTCGAGCCGCCGTACCGACCGATGAATGTGAAGCTGCCAGTCTCCGAATACGTCGAATCGACCACCTTGCAACTCCCCATGCACACAGGACTGCCGGAAGACCATCAGGCGCACATCATCGAGTCTCTGCTCGAGTTGTTCTCCAACTTCGTATTCAGCGACGGTTGATCCGATAAAGCGTCAGCTCCTGGTTCCGGTAAATGGTTTCAAAGTTCGCGGGAGCCGGATGCTCATTCTGCATGACCGCGAAGTAGGAGTCGTATTTGCGGGTGAGCGGCACCGATGAGGGGTCGATCTCGCCGTCTAGAACTTTCTGGTTCAGGGAGAGACGTTCGGCGCGGGCCGCTGGATCGATCCGAAAGCGGCGGAAGCTCGTCACCCATGAAGAAATAAACACTTGACGTTCTCCTGCCGCGGCGTAGGAATCCCAGCCGCTCGCGACGCGAAATTCGGGTCCCGTCAAGTCAGTAAAGATCAGGGCGTCGGAGGGCGTCATCTCCCGGACCTTCCCCCAGATATCGTACATTCCCGGCGTAAGCACGTCCGCCTTGCCCTGACGCCAGCCCGAATCAACAATGGCGATTCCTGACCCAACGGCAATTAGGGAGAGCGCAACACCGACAGCGGTAACTGGACCGATCCGGTTCGTGACCCATCGCGTCAATGCATCGTGTCGGCGCCCGCCAATGATGGCGAGCCACGCAATTGGCGTGATGCACAGGAGCCAAATGATCCCCGCTTGCGCCCCGCTCCAGTCGCGCGTGAGCGGGTAGGCGACCAATAGGACCGCACCAACCGCCAACGGGTGCGGCGCGCGGTGATACCGATCCGGCTGTATCAAGAGGCTGATTGCAACCAAGAGCACGGCGTAGATCGCGGCGGTGTGGAAAAGATAGGGGTAAGCGAAATTCGCGAGGACTGCGACCCAATATGCGATCGTCAGCCGCAGAGTGCCCATCCGAACCACGCCAACGCCCAACAGGCACCAGCCCACGTCTCGCGCTACGACGACGGTGAGCGCAGGAAGGTCCCCTCTTCCATAGTCGAACAGCCAGATCCGGCTGTCGGGACCGGGAACGAAGGTGCTCAGATAGGTGGGGGCCCATATTGCGACGGTTCGAAGCACATAAGCGGCGACGGCAAGGCACGTAATCGCTGTCAACACCGTCTGGCTACGGGTGGGCCGGTGATCCTTCAGGTGGACCGCTGCATCGACGCCCGCGAGCAACCCCAACGGCAACAGCAGGACGACCTTCGAGAGCGCCGCACCGACGGTTGCGCCAATCGCTGTCAGCAGGGAAGAGCCGACATCGCCGCTCGACTTCCACGCCAAATAGCTGATGGAAAATAGGAGCGGCAACGCGAACGCGATAGGTGGCGATTCCACAACGAAGCTTGGCGTTCGTGAGCCGGCGAGCACAAGTGCGATCACCACCGCAATCCCTAAGCCTCCCAGTTCCTCGGCCGGATCGCTTTGCACGGCGCGCCGCACGGCCACGAGTCCGAGAGCAAGCCACAGGCTGAAAAACATGGCCAAGCTCGCAGTGAGGAACAGCATCCCGTCAAATCCGGGAAACACGATCAGCGCCGCGGCGATCGCCATTGGGGCCATGTTCTCATAGGGCATAAGATCGCCTTCGCTGCCGAGATGCCAAAACGGGTACGGGTGCTCCGTTAGCATGTGTACAGACGCGTAACTGTGGACGAGATCGCCCAAAGTCGAGGCCGACAGCGTTGCCGTCGGTCCGTGCCACAGGAGCGCCATGAATGCGGCAAAACCCGCTGCCGGCGCTGCGCACCGCGCGACCGTCAACCCCATGTCGGCCAGCTCGCCCACGGCCGGGCGCCAAAAAGCTGCCGGCAGCCAAGTCATAATGAGCAGGATGGATGCCAGCCAGCGTCCGCCTGGAACAACGACGGCCACCGCCGCGAGCATCACCGTTATCGCGAGTCCAATCGGATAGCCGATGAGCGCGGCCTCTGATGGCGCCACGTCCCGTCGGCACAGGACCAGCATGGTTGCGCAAACCCCTGTAACGACCATAGCGGCAAACAAGCCCGCTCCGATCCCGATATGAAGAAGAACGCCGACCACCAGTGACCAGTCCTTCAGCGGCCCGGCATTGGCATTGATCGTAGGTAACAACCCCCACGCAACGACGGCCATTATGATACCGACTGCAGCCCCTAGGCCGGCCAGGACGACATCGCCGCGCGCGGGTAGCCACACGGCCAGGCGTTTGCGTTCCAAAAAAATGGTGAACGCGGTGACGAGTAAGATCAGTCCTTGCACGAGTGGGCGGAAAGTCACGATCGCTTCAATGCGGTAGGTGCGCCCGTTGCTCCTGGCATCACTTCCATCAGGAGTGGAGAAGATCAGCATGCCTTCCCAGTGCGAAAAGGCGCCCTGGCCCCACCTGCGAATGTCTTCATGCAGCGCATGCGCTGGACCGAGCGGTCTGCCATTCTCGGCGACGCGCAGAGACGAAACATTGGGCGCACTTAACGCGTCGCCGCGGATTCCAAACGGAAATATCGGACGCCCCGGAATAGGCGAGACGACATAGGCTACACCATTTTCAAGGCGGATATCCTTAGGATCGATGTCCGCTTCGACTGTCCAGATGCCAAGAGAAAGAGCAATGATGGAAAGATTCAGGATTGCAAGCAAGACCGCGAACGGCGCGCGCACCAGCCCAGCAGAACCGTCCACGAACGCTCTCAATTTTTCGAAAGCGGCCGGATGAGCCTTCAGATCAGACATTCGGGCAAATCACCAGAATCCCCGCTAATCGATGGTCTGGTCAACACGATCGCTAACCATTCGCCAGTGATGCTGCGCGTGCACCTTCACCTTTGATCGCCACGGAACTCGCATCGAGGTCGTGCGGATCCATGGTCCAGGATGATGGCAGCGGCCTCACTGACACGCCCAGACGTTCTTTGATGATGTAGCGGGGTGCTTGCCGCGTCTGCTGGAATATACGCCAGACGTATTCGACGATGATCCCAAGCGAGATCATTTGTGCACTGCCGAGGAACAAGATCGTGATCGCCTGGGACGGCCAGCCATAGTCGCCAAGGCTGAAGAAAATCGAACGAAAAATGATCACTAGGGAATAAAGAAAAGCGACAATGCCAAGCAAGACTCCGATCCCACTGACCAGGCGCACCGGTACGATTGAGTAATCCACGAGACGCTCGCCCAATGCGAGAAGAATTTCTCTTCGGCTGCGCGGCTCACGACATATCTCCAACTCCGACACGTTGATTGTCGTTTGCGGAAAGCCATACGAGGCAAGAGTCGAGGGCACGTGCTCGTCACGGTGCGGCAGGCTGCGATAAAGGTCTACGACGCGCTTGCTGAAGAGGCCCACTTCCACCTCCTCGAACATCGGCAACTTCAGTTTTCTTGATATGAATGCCGCACAGCGTGCCCACCAGCCGCCATTGTCAAGACCCACTTCCCGAGGGCGCATCGCCCACACAAGTTCAAATCCCTCACGCCAGCAGTCGAGTAAGGCAGGAATGACTGACAACGGCGCCCGCGTACCCAGCATGAGAATTGTCGCGTCGCCAAGAGCATGAACAAGGGCCGCCGATGTACTGCCATGACAACCGAATGGACGGGAGAGGCGCAACACGCGCACCCGGTGATCTTCGATGGCTATTCGGCGCAAGACCTGATCCGTACCGTCGTCGCTGCCGTCGTCCACATAGAGCATCTCAATGGCGGTCGGAAGACTCTGAACCTCGCCCGAGAGCCGTGAGTGGAATGCAGCCAATACGCCGGCTTCGTTGCGGACGACACATGCAAAGGTCAAAAGCGGGTCCACCCGGCTCATCATGTCTCCTCCCCTGCCTTCAGAGAGGGAGCTGTAAAATCCCTGGTTTCTGACCATCCGATCGCCTTCGCCGGCCCCTGGACGTCCGTGCGGAGTTGCCATAAAGCTTACACGTCCCCCTGACAAGCCTCAACCGAACGACCGAATGACGCGCTCACTCCCATGAACTTAGAACGTCAACTGATCTCCATCGTGTCCCCGGCGCACAACGAGGAGAAGAATCTCGATATTTTCCACGCACAGATTAGTAAGGCGGTCGAAGGTGCCGACTTTGACATCGAGTTTGTCATTGTTGACGACGGAAGCCGCGACCGCACCGCCGACGTCCTGCGATCGCTGGTCGCCCGCGATCCGCGGATACGCGCCTTGATCCTGTCGAAGAATTTCGGTGCGATCGCAGCCTGCACCGCGGGCCTGCAACACGCCGTTGGCGACGCAGCCATCCTCATGACCTGCGACCTACAGGAGCCAGCATCCAATATCGTCAGTTTTGTCGCGCGCTGGCGGCAAGGTTATGACATCGTCTGGGCGGTGCGCCGGAACCGCGACGATCCCCTTCTGAAATCGTTGTTCGCCGATTGCTTTTACTGGTTGATCCGGCGGCTCGCTTTCGCAGACTATCCCAAGCGCGGCACGGACAGCGGATTGTTCAGTCGCGCAGTATTGAACATCTACCGCTCCCTGCCGGAACGCGATTCGAGCCCATTCTACGCCTTTTATACTTATGGGTTTCGGCAAGGATTTATCGAATACGACCGCTTGGCGAGGCTCCATGGAACCTCTGGATGGTCCTTCTGGCGCCGCGTGAAAAACGCAATCGACGTCATGACCGGTTTTTCCGCCGCACCCTTGCGCTTCATTACCGCACTCGGCGTGATTGCAATGGCGGGTGCCCTGTTTGGCTCGCTGTACATATTCGCTTTTGAGCTTCTGTTTAGGGCCATTTCGCCTGGCTGGCCGTCCTTGATGATTATCAGCTTATTTGTTGGGGGTCTGCAACTTTGTGCCGTCGGCATTCTCGCTAGCTACATCCGGCGGATCAGTGAGCAGATACGCCAGCGGCCGCGATTTATTATTGCGGAAGCCTACGGGGCGAGGATGCCAAGAGTCGTCACGCGGCTGCCTAACATTCTCGACCTCGACGTCAGTGCCGACAACAAGCCGCGGCCTTGAGTAGCCACCTCGGCTAGATCAAACGTCTCTCACGGAAGACAGCACTGCCGCCCGGTTCAGGCCTCGTCCTGCTCAGACCGTCGTCGCACATTTATGACCATGCGCATCCTTCACGGTGGCAGGCCAGAGGCCGCACCATACCGCCGCACCAGGCAATGAGCACAGGACCGATGCGAAGCCGACGAGGATCGACAGGAGAACCGCGTCTGACGCCCGCACGCCAAACCACCCGAGCGTAAATGCCATTGCGCCCTCCCGAACGCCCCAGCCTGCAAAGCTGATGGGTGTCATACCGATCAGGATAACCAACGGCATGACCAGGACAAGGTCGTCAAAGCCGAGATTGAGACCGAGTCCCCACGCCAGCAGCCCGACGGCAGCAAAAACCAGCATGTGTCCGCCAATCGAGGTGATGCCGACGACAAACATCGGCCCGACGTGCTTCATCAGGACGACGCCCTCGGCCGACACTGCGATAAAGCCACGAACGAAGCGCACCTTCTTCACGATCCCTGGCGCCGTGGGGAGCAAGATGAAGGCCACGAATGCAACGGCCCAGCCGCCTATCAGGCCAACCGCGAGCAGAACGTCTTCCGGCGCCTGTAGCCGAGCCCAGAGCCGTGGCAAGCAGGCAAGCCCGATCGCCACCAGGAAAGCCAGCGAGAATACGCGCTCCAGCAACACCCCACCCGCCGCATGCGGAAACGTGTGCTGCCAGCCGCGCGCACGAATAACACGCAAAACGTCGCCGCCCACTGTCGCAGGCAGGACCTGACCAATGAACAGGCCTTCGAAGTAGCTTGCAAGCAAGCGGCTGAAGCCAGGATCCGACGCACCGAGGGCAAGAATGACCTGCCACCAGCGCAGCGCGGCCAATGTGTTCTGCAGTATGAGACAGCCGACCGCAGCGGCCATAAGCCAAGGATTCGACTGCTGCAACCTGGCCGCCATCGCGCTCCAATCGACAAAGCGCGTCACGAACCAGAGGATCGCGACCGAAACCAGCAGCTTCGCGAAAACCGAAAGGAATTTCACCGCGTAGGTCCTTCGGCCGGTCAATGAGCGCTCGTTTCTCAGAGGAAGTTGGCGAAATAAATTCTCGCCCGACGCATGGTCAACGCGCCCAACACAAACACGATGACCGCGAATGCCGCAAAAATCGCCCATGACCATGGGTGCGCGAACGCTCCATCGAAAAAGACGTCTTGGTAACAGGTCACCATGTGAGTGAATGGATTGACGAGTAGCGTTACCTGTGCCACGTGCGGCAAGGCCGCGAGCGGATAGAGGATCGGCGCTGCAAACAGTCCGACGGTGAGCAGGATTCGTACCACCTCTCCGAGGTCGCGCAGATAGACGCCGACGGCCGCCAGCCCCATGCCCATTCCAATCAGCGCGATCAGATGCAGTCCGAAGAGTGGCGGCGCCATCATGAGCATCCAGCGCGAGCCATTGCTTTCGATAAACGAAACGCCGAGGAGAATGAACGCCTGAATGGCAAACGACAGGAGACTTGCGCCAACCACGCTGAGCGGGAGAGCCTCCACCGGGAAGAGCAGGTGCTTGACCAGCGATGCGCCGGCGACAATCGTAGCGCTTGAACGTCCGAGCACCTCTGCCGTGAACAGCCAGGGTACGAGGCCCGCAAGAATGTAGAGAACACCGCTGGGCCCGAGCGGCCCGTTACGCGCCTCGAATATCGTGGAGAAAAGGAAGATATAGAGTCCGAGCAGCAGGATCGGGAAGCTGACCTGCCACGCCACACCGGGCAACAGGCCGATGCGATCGAACCTCATCTCGCGGCGCGTCAATTCGGCGAGCAACGCGCGGTGGCGCTTCAAGACCCCGACCAAAGCAAGAGTCGCGGAGCCCACCTCCCTAATCATGCCAGCACCTTGTTGCCGGCCTGCAGAATGACGAGCTCCTCGACGAGGTCGGCGATCCCATAGAAGGGCTTGGCGCCGACAACCGAAAAGGTCATTGCCTCCCCGCGGGTGTCGATTACCACATAGCGCTCGGCCACCATTTCTTGGGCTGAATCGGCTATCGCGAGCCCGATATTGAGAACATAGTGGCCAGCCGCCAACCGGTTGACGAACCAAAATTCAAACACGAGCCTGTCGCCGGGCTCCATGGGCGGGAGCTGGCCGAGGTTCCATGAAGACGTCCCCAACACGACGATGCCGCTTGCAAGTGTGACGCGAAATCCAGGACTTACAGCCCCGATCTTCTCGTTGGCGCAGACCACGATTCGTACGGCGTAGCGTGTACCCTGCTCCAGCACGTGAACCGACGCGCCGTGGGCATTCACGACCGAAATCGAACCCAGATAAGCTTTCAGATCGTGCCGCACATGTTGGTTGCCAAACCCGAGATGCGGGTCGATCTCTGTCATCAACGACCGTGCACGCGCACGCTGCATGAGAAGCTCGTATTCATGCCCGACCTGGAGGGGATCTCCGTCGGCAACGATCCGTCCAGCGTCAAGCAGCAGCGCACGCGTGCAGAGTTCGTAGACCTGCTGCAAGCTATGTGACACAAACAGGACTGTTCCGCCGGTTTCGCGGAAATCTCGAAGACGGCGTATGCATTTTTCCTGGAAGAGGATGTCGGCAACGGCCAGAGCCTCGTCCACGACCAAAAGCTTACTGTCGACACTGATCGCAGTGCTGAAAGCAAGCCGCATTCGCTGGCCCGTCGAATAGGTACGGTATGGCAGATCGATGATCGATCTCAATTCGGAAAAGTCTATGATCTCGTCCATCCTACGGTCAATATCAGCGGGCTGCAGGCCGAGGCATAAACCGCCGAAGCGGATGTTTTCGCGCCCCGTCTGCTCCAGGTCGAAGCCCAACCCGAGCTCCAGGATCGGGGCCGGATCGCAAGCAATCTTGATCCGCCCGGCGTCGCAGTCTAGCACCCCGCAAATGACCTTAAGCAGGGTGCTCTTGCCGGCACCATTACGTCCGACAATACCGACGATCTCGCCGGGACGCACCGCGAATGACACGCCGTCGAGCACGCGGTGCACTCGGTGGTGCTGACCTTGGAGCAGCAATTCGAGCAGCAGGAGGCTCGCTCTCTCGTAGAGCCGATACTCTTTGACAACTCCATTCACGCATAAGATTGTTTGCTCAGGCAGCATAGTCAATGGCTGTGTGTTCGCGATGCGCATCTGCCATAAAATGTTTCGACCGCTACCTCGCGATGCCTTGCGGTGAAGAAGCCCGCCGCTCATGCCTCAGCGAGATACAGAAGACCACCCGCTCGCCTCGCTGCCGCCCCCGAGTTGATAGATTTTCAGGGTTTCACCGATCATCCGTTGCAGACCGTAGCGTGACCGAACGAAGGCCGGCCCTCGCTCGGCGACCGCCGCCCTGCGCGTGTCGTCGGCAATCAACTGCAACACGGTGTTTGCGATCTCAACAGGGTCTGGTCGATGCACAATCCATCCTGTTGAACCGATTTCGACAGCCTCGCACGTCCCGCCGCCGTCGGTCGCGACAACTGGTGTTCCGACGCATTGTGATTCGAGAGCGATGTTGGGCGTCCCTTCGGCAGCGGAGGCTAACAGGCACACGTCGAACGACGCCAGCGCTATCAGCGGGGAATCGGTGACGCCGCGAATCGTGAGTCGACTGTTGAGGCCACGTGCACCAGCCAATTCGGCCATTTCCTTTCGCAGCGGTCCCTGACCGATCAGCACGAAACGACAATCCGGCCGTTTCCCCGCCACTAGGGCAGCCGTCTCAATCCAAAGGTTCGGCCGCTTTTCTGGACTGAACCGAAAGATGCCTCCGACCAGCGGAGCGGTCGGGCAAATGCCAAGCTTGTGCCGGAAGTCCGTAATCGACTGCGCGGATGGACGGGCAGAATCAGAAAAATCGATCCCATTGCGGATTACCGAGATTCGCTCACGTGATAGGCCGAGCCAATTAGCGTAATCCGCTGCGCCAGCTTCGCTATTATTGACCAAGACGACGTTTGGCCGGTCGGTGAGCGCAAGATAAACCGGACGGAAATAGGGAGTGTTGAAGAAGAACTGCGTCGGGTTGAGGTTTCGGCCCGAAAGGATGATGCGAGGCACCCCAGCCAGCACGGCCGCCAGTCCGGCACGAACATTGCTCCAATCGAGCCACGCATGCACCACCGACGGCCTTAGGGCTATAAACTCACGATAAAGATCGGCGACATCCGCCATCAAGTGGGTAGGCAAGTGGCGAAGGGCAGGATTCATCCTCTTCGGCAAACCAAATGTAAAGCTGAACCACTCCCTCTCCTTCTGGGTTATTTCACGAGCCTGCACTCCGATTTGTTTCAATGTCGGAAGATAGAAGTCATATTGCTCACTCTGGCCCGGCACGAGCCGATGATGCGACAGCAACAGCAGCCGATCCCGGTAGCCCTTCACCGCAAGGCCACGCAACGTGTTGACGAGCTGACGCTCCGCACCCCCCGGGGCCAGGCTGCCGCAGACCATGACAATACAGCCGGAGGTCCGGTTGTCGATGGGCTCCGCGTGCGCAAGCAGTTTCTGGTAGGCCTGCGGACTGTGATCCGCGGTCGCGTCAAAATCCAGGTAAGCGTGCAACCCGCGGCGCAGCGGCCGGGGAATCGCAGCTCTTGCCATAGTGCGCAGCAAAGGACTTCGCACCGCAACTCGGGTCAGCGAACGGACAATCATGACAGGCAGCCAAACATGAGGTGCCGATTCAAAAGGGCCTTATGAGCAGGCTTTACTTGCCTTATTGCGGTGTCAAACGTCAATGGCGGCGTTCCTCGTTCCGGTCCCAAAAACGCGAATGTCGAGCGGCCAAAGACATGAGCAAACTGTCACAGCTGCTTTGGGATCCGCTGGCCATGATCGCTAGGCCTCGATCTGAACCACGCCGCCAAGGGACGGTATTCGAAATGTCGACTGTGGCGCTGGCAGTGCCAAACCCGGCAGTCACCTGTACGTGATACTGGCTGCTTTTAAGGCCTTAAATTCTGCCGCGCCTCTCATTTAGCAGCAAGTTCAACGTCACCCGACAAGCTTGCCGGTGAATTCTCCAGCTGTAGTGAGAACGCATTTGTCCGCAGGATTGAAGGGCACCGTTTTGCCGCTGATCTCGAGCGTCCAGAGATCTGCGTGGCTTTGGGACGTCGACTAACGATTCCTTAAGGGTGTTGAGGGGAGGCTGTCGCGCGGCGGTGACTTGAATCGTACGCGTGAGATCAAATGTTCCCCACCATGGGGGCTGTGAAGCGCCCCGCACCATACGAGATTTTAGGTCGTATCCGCAGACACTTTGTGGGCCGCGTCGTGACGCTTGCTGCGGCAACAGCGCTCGGTTGCCCTTCTACCTCTTGCAACCCGACATCTGGAGGCAAGCGATTACGAGATTTATGGTCTTGTTATAATTGGGACACTACCAAGACGGCCAAAAAGGAAAACCCCGGGCCGTGGTGGGTCATGAAACGTCGGTTGCCTGAACGCGATCGCCCTAGGCAACGTGATCCGTCGTTTGTTAGGCAGCTCTGAGGGCTTCGTTTGCCGAGGGCGAATATCTTCTAAATTGGCCGTTTTTACGCCTCACTGACCCCTTTTAATTTAGCAAGTGTCCATTTTTGACGAGACTAGAGGCCCTATCCCCCGTCCCATGCGTATTCTGCCGTTTGTTGGATTAATCTTCTCCGCACTCCTGGCCGCGTGCGCGTCGGAGATTTCAAATCCGCTCATGGGAGGGCTCTTCGTCGATCCTGGCAAATATGAGTTCTATTCCTGCGAGCAAATCGCTGGCCACCGAGCAGCAGTGGCCGCCCGGGAGCAGCAGTTAAAGCTCCTGATGGACAAGGCTGAGAAGGGCGCCGGAGGAGCGGTGGTCAATGTGATTGCCTACAAGGGCGACTACGTCATGGCCCAGGATGAACTCAAGTTGATCGACGCAACCGCGCGCGACAAAAAATGCAAAACCCCGGAGAATTGGAGCAGCAGTTCCGCCATCAGGTGAGGGTGACGCTGTTTTCGGCTTTGGATCATTAATGAGTTAGCCCCGCGGCATCTTCTTTGGTGGCAGCTTGTGCGCCAGCTCTGGCACTCGGTTTCCACCACCTCACGCATTTCATCGAAGACGACCGTGACCTTCTCCATCTCGAGTATGTACTTG
>Ga0066388_100001091_pt1 | contig 14690 bp, 9 predicted proteins | sample PanSoiMetaGPlot6_FD_64539 | JGI IMG/M metagenome (GOLD analysis project Ga0066388, IMG submission 64539) | Tropical forest soil microbial communities from Panama analyzed to predict greenhouse gas emissions - Panama Soil - Plot 6 (Hybrid Assembly) | ecosystem: Environmental > Terrestrial > Soil... | reverse complement strand
TATCTCAAGGTTCCGCCCGTGCATCTGATCAGTTATATACCAGTGCTGACCACGCTCTTTTCGGTCTTCTTTCTGAGCCGCATCGTACCGCACTACCTTTCCAAGCGGTCGGCATACCTGTTGTGGTGGACCCTGGGCGTGCTCACGTTCGGCCTCGGCACGCTCACCGAAAGCATCAATGCCATTTTCGGCTGGAGCGAATGGAACACCAAGGTGTGGTACATCGTCGGCGCCTTGCTTGGCGGATACCCCCTCGCCCAGGGAACCATTTACCTGCTCACGAACAAACGCTTTGCCGACATCTCGGCGGTGGTGTGCTCGGTTGGTATTCTTGTTGCCGCTGTTTGCGTATTGTCCTCGCCGATTGAAATTCCCGAAGGCTTCGATCACCGCCTGACCGGCCGTGTGTTTGCTTGGCAATGGGTCAGGGGATTTTCCCCACTGCTCAACCTCTACGCCTTCATTTTTCTTTTCGGCGGTGCTGTCTACTCGGCCATTCAGTATTTCGCGAAGGACAGGGGAAGAGCCCGCTTCCTCGGCAACATTCTCATTGCCATTGGCGCGCTTCTTCCCGGCATCGGCGGAAGCTTTACGCGTTTCGGCTACGTCGAGGTCTTGTACATCACGGAATTCGTCGGGCTCACCTTCATCTACTTGGGCTACGATATGATGCGGAAGGATCAATCTGCATCCTTGCATGCAAATCAGCAGACCTGGGGAGGGTCGCTTTCGCCCCGCTGATCGGGCGCCCGCATCAGCAACTCTTCAGCGGTTCGCTCGTGCCGGACTGGCCGCCGGGGCATCGGCCCAAGCCGCAAAGGCATCAGACAATGCGCGTTCGCCTGATGGGCCCTTTTCGATCGCAATGATGGCCCGTTTTCCATCGCTGTAAACGATGGGGATGTCGATCCAGCCACGTTCCTTGAGAAGCCGGAGGTTGCGTTGCATGTCGGCATCAATCGACGACAGTCCCACCATGAAAAATTTGTCATCGACCTTGACGGCACGGCTGACCAGAGGCATGCCGCGGGTGCTCTCCGCCTCTTTCATGAGCATGCCAGGGATGTTCGAGATGCCGCCATGGGCGAAGTCCACGGGCAACTTAAACCTGATCTCGATGGTGTGACTGGCGGGCAGCTCCTTGTCGCCATTGCGGCGCAACGACACTTGAACACCGATCCGTTGATCAGGAATTTCAACGTCGGCCGTTACAGCTGGGTCCGAGGATTGCCCGAGGGCGGGCGGTAGCTGCACGTTGCGCCACACCGCGGACCCGACATACCGCGAGCCCGACGGATTGTTGGTGTCCTCCTCGTAAAGCACCGCCTTCTGCGCCGAAGCAGTTGGCGCCGAGGACGGCGCACCGGGCGCGGCGCGGTCGGTCCCCACCCCGACCGTTGGCGTGGGCTTGGGCTCGGTTAGCGAGCCGCGCGCCGTGCAGCCAGGAAATGGCGTGTCCCACGTGTACGTTTCGCCGTCGAATGGAACGGAAAGTTCGCCGTCTTCGCACGCACGGACAGCACCCGCGTCGAAGATGAAGAATTTCGTGCCATCGCCAAGTCGCCCGAGCGATTGCCGAAAAGTCGCCTCCAATGAGGAAAGGAAACCAATGAATGCCGGCGGCAGCTCGTCTCTCAAGACGGGCGTGAGCGGGTTGCCGCTGCCGTCGTTAGCTTCCAACGTTTGGACATCTTCGAAGGAAAACGTCATTCCCGGATTGACGTGGAAATGAACAATGGAAATCACAACGTACTTTTCAAGTAATGCAGTGATCGGGCCAGGTGGGAGGGTTGGCGCAGCCCACCATTTGATATTGACGGTTTCGGTGTTGCTCTTTGAGTGGTTGATCACCGAGTAATCGCCCGCGGTTTGGATAGGAGTCGGCTTCCACGGACGCGATGACGCCGACGAAAAAGTGAGTCCCAACACCATCGCGCCGACCGCAAGCGTGCTGAAGCGCCGACCGATTGACGTCGGCATCCGCGAGGTGCGAATTGCTGCGTGCGCGAATCCGATCGGGAACATCAAACCCACCGGCGCCTCCGTTTCTGCGCTAGGCTGGAGATCACATAGCACGTTGTGTCGCGGTTCTGAAAGCTTGAGACACCAACCTGTCAACGTTAGGATTGGGTGCTTCGGACCGGCTTGTCTGAAAGTGGAACCATCCTAAAGCATAGCGCCAGCGGACGCGAGCCATGGCTAGACCACGATCCACCCTGTCGATATTCGTCCTACTCGTCCCCTGCGCTGCGGCGACGTGGGCGCTGGCACAGCCGGGTCCCTCCGAGCCGGACCTGCCGACACAACCCGCTGACGCAAGTCCACGAGAACTGCGGGTTTTGGGCGGCAGTACCGACTATTCCATCGTCGAACCTAAAAAGGCATCGCCTCAGGAATTGCCGACCTGGCGCATTCCGAACGTGCCGTCAGCGGCCGAAGCCTATTACGCGCCCGACAACTATCACGTCATTGCGCAGACGCAGGACACCGATGCGGCTCACGTGCCGGAACGTCGCACCGGGGCGCTGACCTGGATTTTTTCCGATGACGGCAAGACCAAATGGCGCGTCAATGACCGCGGACAGGACCTTTGCTCGTATTTCTTTCCCGACGGCAAGCACGTGATCTTCACATCGACGCGGGACCACATGGATCTGCCGCTCGGCAACGTGTCGGATGAGCGCAACTACCCCCAGGGCACCGAGCTCTACATCGCGGATCTCGATGGCGCCAACCGCCAGCGCCTGACCAGCAACGCCCACTACGACGCCGAGGTGTCGATTTCGCCCGACGGCAGGAAGATCGCGTTCACCCGCCAGATCGACGGCGCCCTCGACCTCTACATCATGAACGCTGACGGCACCGGCGAGAGGAAGCTCACCGATACGCCTGATTGGCAGGAGGGGGCGCCGTTCTTCTTGCCGGATTCGAAAACCATCACCCTGCGCGCCTGGAGCCGCGCCACCTATGGCAAGATCCGCCCGACCCCGATGACAATCTTTACGATCGATACCGAGACCGGCGAGCGCATCCAGCGCACCCGCGATAACTGGATGAATTGGGCGCCTTATCCGGCGCCGGATGGGCGGCACTATGTGTTTGTGCGCCCGCTCCTCGACAATCCGTCGAACTGGGAGATCTTCCTTGGTGATCTTGACGGCGGCGAGCCGGTGCGGCTGACGTTCAACGACAGCTTCGATGGCTTTCCGTCGATCTCGCCTGACGGCACGAAGATGCTGTTTGCCCGTTCCGAAGGGCCGGGATTCATGTCGGGGCTCTACACCTATGTGATGGACATCTCCTCGCTGAATATCGGTCCGAAGCGCTAGATAGTGTACGTCCATGGGATGCTGGGTCTTAGGGATAGCAACATGATTGACGTTCGCCTCGCAACGTTAGACGATGCCGAAGATATCGGACGTCAAACGTCAAGTGTTCAGCAGCTGCACGATGAGGCCCTACCATTTATCTTCAAACCGCCATCGGCAGATTTATTTCCACCGCCGAAACTGGCAGCCCTCATTCACAACCCGAACTGCGTCGTCGCCGTGGCGGAGATAGACGGCCGGGTTGTGGGGCACATCTACGGCGCAGTGGTGAACCGCCCTGAAAACGAATTCAACCGCGCCGACTCGTTTCTCTACATTTATCAGATCGGTGTCGATGACGACGCTCGACGCCAAGGCGCGGGCGCTGCACTGATTACTTTTGTTCGGGATCGGGCGCGGGCATTGGGCCTTACCGCCCTGCAAGTCGATCACTGGGCATTCAATGCGCGCGCAAGAGACTTCTTCGAGGCGTGCGGTTTCTCGCCCATGAAGGTTATGATGCGGCGGTCGCTGCGCGACGGCCGCTCACTCTAAAAAACACAGAATGGAAGACTGCTGGCAACCGCTGCATCCCGGTCCCGCGCGTTTATTCGCAAGGTGGCCATTCATGACCTAGCGAACGTGGTCTCAGAGCTTGATGCGTGGTCCTTGAGTTTGATGAAAGCGCTGCCTAGAAGTACTTTCGTTAGTTGCCCACGTGATGATCCGAAGTGAACGCTATGCGACCGATTCTTATGCGACCGTCCCTTGCGAGGTTGATACTCGCGCCCTTTTTGACCATGTGGTGCGCGTTCGCCGGTGCGGTCGCATCGGCCGCGCCGTCGCAAGGGCCGGTCATCCACCATGACCTGATAGTCACGCTGGATCCGGTGAACCATCGCCTCAAGGTTCGCGACCGCATTCGCGTTCCGGCTGCCCTGGTAACCGCACCTCTCACAATTTCGCTGAACGCTGATCTCCATGTGCACGCGGTATCGGGCGGGCTACAGCTGCTGCCGATGGGATCACGTGCGCAGGATGCGCCCTCGGCCGTCAACCGCGACGATCACAACCCCGTCCCGGTCAACGTCTATCGGATCGACGGCGCAGTGCCCGGACAGGAGGTGGTCGGCGAACTCGATTACGAGGGCGTCGTCAACTACAAGGTCCAGGAGTCGGGTGGCGAATACGCCCGCGCGTTCAGTGAATCCCCGGGCTTGATCGAGCCAAGAGGCGTCTATCTGGCAGGCTCGACCCATTGGGTGCCGCAGATCGGGCATGCTCTCGTCACCTATACGCTCGCGGTCGAGCTCCCGGCCGGCTGGAAATCCGTCAGCCAGGGTGAGCGCGCTTCGAGCACCGTGCCAGAGCGCTGGTCGGTCGCGACGCCGACCGAGGAGGTGCATCTGATTGCGGCGCCGTTCACCGAATATTCCCGCGATGCCGGCGACGTGAAGGCATTTGCCTTCCTGCGCAAGCCCGATCAGGCGCTGGCAGACCGTTACCTCGATGCGACGGCGCAATACCTTGAGATGTATCGCGGCCTTTTGGGCCCTTATCCCTATTCCAAGTTTGCTCTGGTGGAGAACTTCTGGGAGACCGGCTACGGCATGCCGTCGTTCACGCTCCTGGGAGAGCAGGTCATCAGGTTTCCGTTCATCCTGCATTCTTCCTACCCGCATGAACTGCTGCACAACTGGTGGGGCAACGGCGTATTCGTCGACCTTGCCGGCGGAAACTGGTGCGAGGGTTTGACCGCTTACCTCGCTGACCATCTCATCGCCGAGCAGCGCGGCCAGGGCGCCGAGCATCGCCGCGCCATCCTGCAACGGGTCACGGATTACGTCACGCCCGAGAACGATTTCCCGCCGTCGCGTTTTTTGAGCCGCCACGACGCGGTCACGGAAGCCATCGGCTACGGCAAGACCGCCATGATGTGGAACATGGTGCGCGAGAAGGTCGGCGACGCGCAGTTCATCAAGGCGCTGCAGACGTTCTACCGCGACAATCGCTTTCGTGAGGCGTCATATGAGGACATCGAGAAGAGTTTCGAAGCCGTTTCCGGTCTCGATCTGCGGCCGTTTTTCGATCAGTGGATCAGGAACGTCGGAGCGCCGGAACTGAAGCTCGAGCATGCGGCAGCGGACGGCGCGCATCTCGACATCACGTTGTCCCAGGTGCAACCCGGCCGTCTCTTCACGCTAGACGTTCCAGTGGCCATCGCGACTGACCAGGGCATCGAGACCAGAACCGTTTCGATGCCGTCCGACCGAGCCCGCATTGACGTGAGCTTCGATCTCAAGGGGCCGGCGCGGCGCGTCGAGATCGATCCGCAGTTTGCGCTGTATCGCCGGCTGAGCCCGTTCGAAATTCCACCGTCGCTGTCGAAGGCGTTCGGCGCCAAGAAGGTGCTGATCGTGATGAGCGCGCGAAGCGCAGCCGTCTACGCGGACCTCGCCAAGGCCTGGAGCCGGGATGGCGTCGACACGGTCATGGACAGCGAACTCGACGCCTTGCCGGCCGATCGGGCGGTGTGGGTGTTCGGAAGGGAAAACAAGTTCGCGCCGGTCGTGACGGAGGCGCTCAAGGGCTATGGCGCATCGCTTGATACAAGGGGGTTGCACACGGCAAACGCTGCGTATGAGGGGACAGCGCGAAGCCTCGTCGTCGCGGTGCGCCATCCGTCGAACCCGGACTCGGTAGTCATCTATGTTGCGGCGTCGAGCGAGGCTGCAGCCAATGCGCTGGCGCGCAAACTGCCCCACTACGGCAAGTATTCATGGCTCGTCTTTGGCGGCGACGAGGCCACCAATGAGGCCACTGGCGAGTGGCCGGTCGGCGACACGCCGCTCGCCCGCAACCTGACCCCACAGGCCCGGCCGATCAAACTGGAGCCGAGGAAGGCGCTTGCCGAGGTCAAACCTCAGTTCGACACCATGGGTATGAAGACCGATATCGCATGGCTGGCGGCTCCTGCGCGCGAGGGGCGGGGTGCCGGCAGCCGCGGCCTCGACGCCGCCGCGAGCTACATCGCAGAACGTTTCGGCCGCCTCGGCCTTTTACCGCTGACACCCGGAGCGCGCGGCGACGATCGCTATTTCCAGCCCTTCAACATGACGGGCGAAACCAAAGCGCCGTTGCGGGCCAGGAACGTGATCGCGGTATTGCCGGGCACAAATCCCGCTTTGAACGGTCAGGCCTTGGTCATATCCGCTCACTACGATCATCTTGGATTCGGCTGGCCGGATGCGCGCGCCGGCGCCAGAGGAAAGTTGCATCCAGGCGCCGACGACAATGCATCGGGCGTTGCGGTAATGCTGGAGCTGGCGCGGCTGATGGCTGACGCGAAGCCTGAACGCAGCGTGATCTTTGCGGCTTTTGCCGGAGAGGAGGCGGGCCTCCTCGGCTCGCGTCATTATGTCCTGGAGGCGCAGGCAGCCAGCGCCGAATTCCCACTCTCCGGCCACATCGCAGACCTCAACCTCGACACCGTGGGGCGACTCGGAGACGGCAAGGTCACGATCTTCGGTGCCAGCTCGGCGCGCGAATGGCCGTTCATCTTCATGGGGGCAAGCGCAGTGACGGGCATCCCGACGCAAGCGGTCGCCCAGGACTTCGATGCATCGGACGATACGGCGTTCGTCGGAGCCGGCGTCCCGGCCGTCCAGCTGTTTGCCTCAGCGGCGGCCGACTATCACCGTCCATCTGACACAGCCGAGAAGATCGACTATGCCGGATTGGGCAAAGTTGCCGCCATCGTGAAAGAGGCGGCCGACTATCTCGCGGCGCGAGCGGAGCCGCTGAATTTTTCCGGCAATGTGGCCGCGGCGCAGCCACGCCCGCAGGCAGCCATCACTCCCCGCCGCGCCGCTACCGGCATCGTGCCCGACATGACCGACCAGGGCGAAGGCGTTCGCGTCGGCAGCGTGCAGCCGGGTTCGGGCGCTGAAAGCGCCGGGATCAAAGCGGGTGACCGGCTTTTGTCGCTTGGCGGAGTCAAGACCGCCAACCTGAGAGCTTTGGCGGATGCGCTCAAGGACTTGGCTCCAGGGCAAACCGTGGAGGTCGAATTTGCCCGCAACGCCGAAACGTTGCGCACCACGTTGCGCCTGGGTGAACGATAGGGACGATCCAGGCTGGCGCCAAGTCGTGACCCGCGGGACGGACGAGTCTGGCCGCAGCTCTCGGAAAAAAGATTTTGCGGCATCTCCGCGCAAACATTGATTCAAATGAGGGCGGAAAGCGCAAGTTCGATTCAAAAAGTCGACTCCGATGGTTCGATTGTTTGCGTTTCAAAGCAGGATGCCGCCGACTTTTTCGACAGCATCGGTCAAAATGCGAAGAACTCACTACGAGTGAATGTCTTCCGCTCTTTCCTTGAGAATGGAAGTGATACGGATGCCTTTGAACTTCTCCGAAGGGCCAACAAGAGACATGTAATGTCTCGGCGCCTCACCTTCGCGGCGTTCCACGACAATCGTCTGTCCTCAAAAGGCACACGGCATTGCTGGGGGTATTTATACGGCTAGAAGCTATAGCGGCCTCTGAAAGGTCGGCTGAGAGTCATAAGCGCCGTTTTCGCGATGCCCCCCCGAACAAAATGCGCGGGCGGCAGCGAGACGAATTCTTCAGCCCCTTGGCTAGCAGTTGCGCACGGCGAAAGGCCGCTGTTGGGATACTTGCTTTTATCGAGCGTTGTCCCCAACGACGGCTAATCACCGGACAAAATCAACGGGCGTGACGAATGGATTCGTCGAGATCAAAGCCGCGCGCATCGTACCGCAGGCCCCCGCTCAGCCGCTGAAGCGCGGATGGGAAGGCCCAAAAAACCTCGGTGCTGTTGCGAGCACGAAGTCCTACAGCGTTTCGACTGAACCAATCTTTGAGATCACCCGCCCATCTTGCGGTCTGCAAGGAGCCCCCGGGTTGCAGGGAGGCCCCGGTCCATTGGAAGTCCGATGCCACCAAAAGGTCACTATTGATCCAATAGGAGATGAGCGGGCGGAGGCTGGCTCGCTCCTCCGGCGTATACGCCGCGTATCGCGTCACCAGATGCAGCCGGATGGTCGCGGCAGCCAGGATGCTTGGTCCGCAAAGAGGCCGCTTCGAGGTCCACCCGGCCCACGGGTCCGGAATTGGTCGCAGCTCGCTTCGAGGTCCGTCGTCGCCGACCAGCGGACCCGCAGAAGTGTGCCAGAGAATATGCTCTCCATCCCTCAGGCCGTCCACAGGCCGCACCGCCCGCCACCGCTGCCAGTAGCCGTCCCAACCCCAACCGCAGGTCGCCATCGCTACGACAACTCCCTGAGTTCGCCCCCGATCTCCCATGGGCGGCGATGCCGGCGGTGGCATGCGCGGACCGTCGGGCACAATGGCGGCAATCTCTGGATCGGCATTCAACCGACCGAGCAGAATGGGCGCATCTTGCTCATCGGCAAAAAACGACAGGGAGTAGTCACTCGACGCCGTTTCCTGAGCCTTTCCTTCCCTGGGACGAAGCAAAAGAGCCGAGTTGAGTGTTGCAACCGAGATCGCGACAGCAATTGCTGTCACCGTAACTTTAGTCTCGCACTGGTACGGCGGTCGTTGCCTCAAGGAAGCCCCCACGTGAGCAAATCGTGCAAAGTGTCCACCATATTTGCCATTATGTCTGGCACCGGCACACGACGACAATGTCCGGAATCGGGCCAAAGCCGACACATTTGTGATGCGCTTGACCCCCGGGCCAGCAATCGCCTGGTGTTGTGCCGCGAACCAGAAAATGCCCCATCGTCTGCGCGCGGACGGCGCAGTCCGCCATCGCACAACCACAACCGTCCATAGGAAAGGTCAAACCAACTAAGCTGGGGAATCCAAAGTTGAGCCAATCCCCGGTCCGATCACCGAAGGCAGTACCCTGGATGGCAATGCCTCCGGCATAAGTGTTGTTGCTGGCCGGCACCAAGGTGCCGGTGCCACTTGGTCAGCGATCACGAGATGCCGCCTCAGATGTGGGAGGCATTGTAGCTGCCCTGACGGCGCGGAAGAACGAATCATAGCCGCTGACTGCAGCATAGAGATTGAGCCGGCCCCATCCATCCCAGGTGTTGCCGTCGAGGAGGGCGAAGCCGGACGGGAGGGCGGTGTCCCGCAGGATCTTGGTGCGCTGCTCTTCGGTGGCATAGGGGAAGCGGGTCAATAGCAACGCCTGCGCCTGCACCGGCACGTTCTCGGGTAAATGCATCGAGGCGGCGAGGGCGAGCCCGTAGGTCATGCGATAGGTATAACCCCTGGTGTCGTCGGGATCGAGGTTGAAATCCTCCGACTCCCGATTGATATGATCGTCGCGGTCCCGGTTCGGATGATTGTCGTGGTCGGCCTGCGCCCGCTCGAGGCAGGCATCCACGCTGCTGGTGCTGCAGGACTGGGCCAGGTACTTCTGGGTCTGGGTGTAAGCTTGGTAGATCGCATAAGCAGCGGCGTTGGCGGGATTGGTCCAATCCAGCCGGTTGCCGTTCGCATCGTAGAGCGCGTTATAGATGTTGGTGGCGGCAATCGCGGTCGCTTCGATACGTCCGCCGATCACGTCGAGCGGCGAATGCATGCCGGCGAGGATGCGATTGTTGCCGAGATCGGCGGCTCGCACTAGCAGGCTTGGATATTCCTGGGGCACCAGGAAGGCGAGACCGAGCGCCTGATTGTAGGCAAGGTTGGTGTGACCGCTGACAAAGGCGCCGTCACCGTAAGGGTTTGTACCGTTGGTGATCTGCCAGAGCAGTGTCGGAACATTCACGTCAGTCGAGAGCCGGAACGGACGGGGCGCAGTACCGATACCCGGGATGTAATCGCCGACATTGAATGTGGTGGGCGTGAAATTTGCTGACGCGTCAAAGGTTCCGACATCGGGGACCGTGATCGGCCTGCCGCCGTTGGCAGCAACCATCGTTTGCGTCACGGTGAAACCCCGCACCCAGTTGGTCGTGTTGAAATAAACGGTCGGAACGGAAAACTTGCTGAAATAGTATGGAACGATGAACTGCGCGGTGTCCGCGACGGTGAGACCGGTCTTGTTGGTCACAGCGTTATAGTTGCCGTAACGTGGATCCAACGGACTGATCACTCCGGCTGTGATTGAGGCCGGATTAGTGACGGGGCGGGTCGAGCCCATGTAGCGCTCGAAGGTGCGCTTCGGGGGTTCCGTCGAGGCGTTATTGCGGATGGTGTTGTTCAGGAAGTTCGCGGCGCTTGCCAGCGGCGTCGCAGTGCCGTCGCCGAAGGTCGTGAAGCCAATGGTCGCGCCGCTCAGGTAGTTGATGCCCCTGGCGTCCGGTGCATAGTCCTGCAGCGTCGTGATCACGTACGACGTTGGTGTCAGACTTACTGGCGCCGTACCCGTCGTGGAAGACCCTATGCCCGTCATGAAGTAGGACGTCAGTGCGCCGAGCCCGTTGAGGACACTGTAGGGCTGCGCAGTGCGATCGTCATGAATGGCGGCCAGGGTCTCAGCCGCGGTGCGATTACGCGTCATCTCGATGACGGTCTGGATGTTTTGCTCCATGACGCCGACGCTATTTTTCAGCTTCGGATCAAAGACCATCAGGCTGGCGTAGGAATCCAGTAGGTTGACGATTGTGGATCCGACTTTGGGGTCGGTGCTGTTGGTGAAATTCACCGGTGGCGTGGTGGGAATGAGGCCAGCTCGCGCGGCGAACGGCGCAAGAACGGCACCAAGGGCGGCATATTTCCATAGCTTCATAGATGCTGCGGACGACATCGCAAACGGCTCCCGGGACCTGAGATTGCTGGACCAACCGTCACACTGCACGGCCGCGGACGGTATTTTTGATCACTTGAGTGATGCCTGACGCAGCCCCCGCGTTGACCTAACTTGTCAATCGTTGCCGTTTGATGACGAAACGCCTAATTGAATGGGTTCTTCAGCTTTCCATGTCGCGGCGTCGGCAGCGTCCGGTGTACCTCAGATAGCTACCGACTTGCCGTGCCGCAGAAGTCGGCAGCACCGGGCCAATATTGTTGCAAAAGTCCCCGAGGAGCGGCCCCGCCAGGGAAATTCGGCAATAATAGAATCCGAATGCCCGATTCGATCTAGCCGCGAGAAAACTGTTCTTCGTTCCCGCATCAAAAATTGTTTTGCAACAATATCGGCCAGGAGCCGACATTCGCGCAAGCGACTCGGGACGTGATTAAAGGTTTACCTGTCGCTCCCCAGCTATCATAATTTAGCGTAGAGGAAATCCGGCAGAACTTTCAACAGCCATGCAATGACAGACCACCGTCTCGTGACATATGCGTGCTTCGCCTTGCTGTGAATAGCCTTATAGATTTGGCCGGCCGCTTTTTGTGGCGAGGCCACCCAGAACAGCCCGTTACCCTGGGCCATCGCCGTATCAACGAATCCCGGCTGTATATCACTGACCAGAATGGGCAAGCCTGCCTTTCTGGCTCGAACTCTGAGGCCTTCCAAGTAATTAGACATAAACGCCTTCGACGCGTTATAGGCCGGAGTCACTCCGCTGCCTCGAATTGCAGCGATTGAGGATATGCCAACAAGATGACCCCGACCAGCCTGTACAAAATGGCGGAAGGCAACGTTCGCCATGGCGGTGAAACCGCTAACATTGACGTCAAGCGTCTTTTTTTCCATCGCCCAATTAAGATCAGAATTGATAAAGCCTATGCCGGAGGAGATGATGATGAGATCAACACCTCCCATCTCCCTAATGAGATTTTCCAGAATCGCCATCGCATAGGAAGAATCGGAGATATCCGCTTGCCTTGAAAAGGCAGGGTTTGGGAGAGTACTCCTTAGTTCTTCCAAGAGATCGATCCGTCTTGCCATGAGACCAATGGCAAATCCATTTTGAGAAAGGACAACGGCGAGCTCTTTGCCAATTCCAGAACTTGCCCCGATCACAATGGCTCGCTTCATCCGCATGCCCTCTGATAATCTCTCGATAACGCCGGCACGCCACTGCCGACTGCCGGTTCAGAATCGCGCGCGCGAACGCTTTGCGACTGTGCGGGCAGTTTTGATCAACAACTCACCGAGTGGGCCGAGCGTTCGATTCTGGCGACCCGACCGTCCCACTCGCATTGTCCAATTTGACAGGTAATGCCTTGGCGATGGGTTCCTTGCCAGCAACTTCAGCGTACAGTTCGGTAGCATGGTGAGAAAGCGACCGTCCTCACAGGCGCCAAGGCGGGCGTCGGCAAACGCAGCGACTAGTAGCGGAAGCGATCCCGCACGGCGCAGGACGGGCGGGTGAACCCTGACCTACCCTGCGCCCGAGTCTCACCACCAGTAGCGGCGCCAGCCCCAGCCGCGGCCGTAATAAGCACCTGGCCCGTAATAGCCTGGGCCATACACCACAGGCGGTCCATAGTAGTAGCCGGGCCCGGGGGCATAGCCCCGAGGGCGGTATCTGGGTTGCCGCGGATAGACGCCAGCCTGACGCGATCCTCCGAGGTCGAGGTTTCGCGCGATCGCATACCCGTTCTGCCCGTTCCAGGTCACCGCACACCACTCGCCTTCGCATTTGCCGACGCTGACAGTGCTTCCGGCTGGAATGGTGGCAAGGATTTCGGAATCCGTTCCGAGGCCGCCGCGAAGGTTGACGTTCGTTGATACAACCGCGGAGCCTTCCGCGCGGGGGTGATGTTCGTCCTTTATTCGTACAGCGTCGGCGGAGAGCCGGCGGAGTGCCGCACCGGCTTCGGGACACTCGAGCGTTGAGCAAACCACGGTGATGCGGTGTTCGCCGCAGGCAAGCCTGAACTGCCGGAATCCCCCCAAGCGGGCGATGATTTTGCAACCGTGCACCCGGAGCAGCGCTTCCTCCTCCTGGCGTTGCGGCTCCTCTTGTTCGAGCCGACTGAGTTCCACACCAGCTTCGGGACATTCGATTGTCGAGCAGCGCACGATGACGCTTCGAGCGCCGCACACCAGACGGTACCGGGAATCCCAGAGGCGCTCGGCAATGATGCAGCCATACCGCGTACGCAGAATTTCCTCTTCTTCGGCTTGGCGACGGCGTTCGTCAGCTTGCCGGCGTTGCGCTTCCCCGGCCTGCCGGGACTGCGCTCCTTCGGCTGGCTGTTCCTCGCCTTGCGGGCGTTGTGCTTCCCCGGCTTGCCGCGGCTGCGCTCCTTCGGCTGGCTGTTCCTCACCTTGCGGGCGTTGTGCTTCCCCGGCCCGCTGGCGTTGCGCTTCTTCGGCGTGGCGACGCTGTTCCTCAGCGTGGCGACGCTGTTCCTCGGATTGCCGGCGCTGCGCTTCTTCGGCGTGGCGACGCTGTTCATCAGTTTGGCGACGCTGTTCCTCGGATTGCCGGCGCTGCGCTTCTTCGGCGTGGCGACGCTGTTCATCAGCGTGGCGACGCTGTTCTTCGGCGTGCCGACGCTGCGCTTCCTCGGTCTGCCGGCGCTGCGCATCTTCGGCGTGGCGACGCTGTTCCTCGGCCTGCCGACGCTGCGCTTCTTCGGCGTGGCGACGCTGTTCCTCGGCCTGCCGGTGCTGCGCTTCCTCGGCTTGGCGACGCTGTTCTTCGGCGTGCCGACGCTGCGCTTCTTCGGCTTGGCGACGCTGTTCCTCAGCTTGCCGGCGCTGTGCCTCTTCGGCTTGGCGACGGGCCGCGTCCGAATTCCCGCCCGCCTGAGCAAGCTCGGTGGCGACAGCCTGCTCCATTCTCAGGACGTCGCCGACCAACAACGTAAAGATTAGACAAATCCAAAGAACCCCCGTGCGCATGGCTCGGCCCCTCAGTCGATGTGAGCGCTTGCGGAACTCGCGGACCGTTGTGTAATTCGAACGTAGGTCAGAAGCTGACCAAGTCCTTGATCGCTGCCTCAGCGTTCGACGGGACGACCTTGCGGGTAACGAAATCGTCCCAGTTTTTGAACTTGCCTTTGGCCCGGGCCTCGACAATGGCCTTGGCGCGCGCGGGGCCAATTTGCGGGAGCGTATCGAGTTCCGTTGCCGTCGCCGTGTTGAGATTGATCTTATTGACGACGGGTGCCGGTGTGGTGGGGTTCGCGGGCTTTGCCGGAGTGGTGACGGCAGGTGCTGCGGGCCTTGACGGTTGTGGCGTTTGAGCGAAAACCGGAGCCGAGATCGCACCAAGAAGTGCCGCAACCCAAAGAATGCGACGAATCGACATGTGTGCTGTCCTATATTGCAGCCCGGAACGGCTATCCGCGACGTTCGTTGCCGGGCGAAACGACCATCGATCGGACACCGCGTGCGCTACGCGATTGCGCGAAGGTGTTTGCACGAAGGTGCCTGAACGCACTGTGAATATTGCGCGCGGGAAACGTACAGGCTTCGGGACGGATCGCCCTGAGGGATGACGTCGCGCCGCTGACTTTACGACGACAAATCCTGTT
>Ga0066388_100001090_pt1 | contig 14695 bp, 10 predicted proteins | sample PanSoiMetaGPlot6_FD_64539 | JGI IMG/M metagenome (GOLD analysis project Ga0066388, IMG submission 64539) | Tropical forest soil microbial communities from Panama analyzed to predict greenhouse gas emissions - Panama Soil - Plot 6 (Hybrid Assembly) | ecosystem: Environmental > Terrestrial >... | reverse complement strand
GCGTAATACGACTGCCCGTAATAGGACTGGCCCTGATAGGGCCGGGCATAGGGACGCTGCGCGTAGCTCGGCTGGCCGTAATTAGGTTGACCGTAACTAGACTGACCGTAATTGGACTGACCGTAGTCAGGCTGACCGTAAGACGTCTCATTGACGGGCAGCCGCGAGCGCGCCACCGGCGCGTTGTCGCCACCCGGCGTGCGGCCGGCGACCACGACCTTGGTTTCGCTCATGCCTCCGGCCTTGACCAGGTTGAACAGCGTCTGCGCATGGTCCGGCGAGAGCCGCACGCAGCCATGCGATACCGCGCTACCGAGATGCTTGACGTCGAAAAAACCATGGATGGCGTGTCCGTCCATATCGAAGAAAATCGCATGCGGCATCGGCGCATTGTCCCATTCCTGGGAGTAATGGTCGGCATCCATGCGGTTCGGTTTGAAGGTGCCGCTCGGCGTGTCATAGCCGGGCCGCCCGGTCGAGACCGGCCAGACGTAACGCTGGGCGCCATCGACCGCGACCGATATTTGCTGCGTACTCTTGTCGATGGTGATGAGGATGCAGGCGCTGGCGGGCGCCGCGAGCGATGCGCCAAACAGGGCGCCAAACAAGGACGCGGCAAGCCAGCGACGTTCCGCCACTTGGCGCGCAGACATTTTGCCGAAACACATGGCGATACCCGACAGTGTTCTGACCCCCAGCATAAGAAATCTTTGGCCCACCTTTGGTTCAAATGTCCGGGAGCGCGGGCGGACGGAATGGTGAACGGATTGGGGCAGCGCTCCGCTCTATATCCCAGCAGATTCCGCAGCTTGCCGACTACGGCTATGCGAAAATGAAAGATCAAATTCTTTTGGTCGATGCGATGATGGGTAAAATCGTCGACATCATCCCAGAATAGCGCGATTCAGCTCGCAACGATAACGATGGAATAGTGTGACACTCATGCGACAATGCGCGAGCGTTCGTGGACTCAGATAAGATCCGTAACACGCTGGATGTGTTCGAGTACTTGTTGTTCGGCTTCATAACGTTCGGCTGTCTTCGTCGCTAACCATCGGCCGCTGGCCGAAAGCAGCCGTTCAAGGGCGTCGCTGATCAAAGGGTTGGTGTCAAAGTGTCGGGCGATCATACCAAGTCTTCTGTGATAACGATCCGCAGCCGACTCATCATTGCGGCGAACGGCATCGCCCATGCCCACGAGCAGGGCCTGCAAAAGAAGCCGCTAAGGAGACGCCATATCACTAAAAGCCGCATAATATTTGACTGCGCAACTGTCTCGCGACGCCGCGTGCCTGCCGCCTGACAAGCGACTCGCACGCCGCCCGGATCGGCTAACTTGCCGTCACGCCGGCATGAAGCCAAAGCGGAAGTCGCGGGTTCCCTTGCTGAGTGATGTCCCCGACACTGCGGCCGATTATTCTGACGGTATCAGCCTGCTTTCATTTCCGCCGGCGTCGGTATGTACTTCTCCATGCGCGGCGTTGCGCCGTTTTTTCGCATCTCCTCGAGCCAGATGCGGTGGATGCGCGGGTCCTGATCCTCGTATTCGATCTGGTCGCCGCCGTCTTTGACGCTTTTCGATACTGCCGGCGTGTCGCCCTCAGTCGCGCCGAGGAGCGAGACGCGTTGCGCCCACATGGTCGGATAGCGCAAACCACCGACGGCTGTGGCGAGATAACGCGCCGGCGCGGGCCCGGTATTGAAGTGCTGATGAAATTGCCGGTCGGCCGGGACCAGCACCATGCCGTGTTTCCAATCGATGCGGCGAAAATCCTTTTCGTGCTCGTACCACAGCAATGAGAAACCCTGGCCCATCACGCACATGACGTGAAAGCTCGGCCCGTGCCGATGCGCCTTTTTGTAGGTGCCGACCGGCATTTCCGAAATGTGGGCGTGCATAGTGCCGTCGGCGAGCACGAACATGATATTGGTGCCGCCGGCGCCGCGGTCGCCCCAGCTTTTCAGCTCGATCGCGGTGAGGTCCGGCACGAAATTGGTTTCCCACATGTGATTGCCGGGCCGCACGGTGATGAGATTGCCTTCGCCAGCGAAAAATTCGCGTTTGCCGGCGCGCTCGCTAAAATCGAAATCGCAAGCGAAGACGAAATCTTCGTTGTGAAAGACATTCATTACCATCGGCAGGTTGGTGGTGCTGACGAGAAGCGCGCGCTCGGCGCCGCTGCCGTTGAAGTGGCGATACTGGGCATTGAGCGGAATCGCAAACAGGCTTTTCTCGCCCCATTCGAAGCTGCGCCGGCTGCCGTCGGCAAGTTCGAGCTGCGTCGAACCGTGGCCTTCGAGCACGTAAACGACTTCTTCGTAGAGATGGCGCTGCGGCGCCGTCGATTTGCCGGGGCCGATATCGAACAAAAACATATTGGCGAAGTCGCCCCGGCCCTTAAGATGCACCGCCGCGCCGTCGACGCCGTAGCGTGGCCACGGCGCGGTTTCGACCGCGAACAGGTCCACGCCGTAGTCCTCGGTGACCGGAATGCCTTCACCGGCAAGCCATTCGAGATAGGGATCGACGCCGTAGCGGGGTTTGCCTTGGCTCGCTTGCGGCGTCTGGCGGATGTCCATGCGTTTTCTCCGGCCTTTTCCCTCCGATCATAATCGATTGCCGCGTCTTGTTCCCCCTCCCCACCGCGCGCTACGCGCGCGGGCGGGAGGGGGGAAGCGCGCCGCTGGACACGATTATGCGAACAAGAGCGACTTGATCACGACGGGCACCACGCCGGGCGGCGCAATCAGTTCGCCGAGGTCGATGTAGTCGAGCTCGTGCAATTCCACGCCATCGAGGCAAACGATTTTTCCGGGCCAATTGAGCTCGCGATGCATCAGCCGGCCGAAGGTCTTGGCGATATCGCCGTCGATCGCCAGCAGCAAAAGTTTGATCCGCTCCTGCACCGGCTGCAACGCGCCGAGAATGGCTTCGCCTGCGGCGCGCAAGCGTGAATGTTCCGGATCGCCGTGCCAGGTAAATGCGATCGCAATACCGGGAACGTTGTCGAGGTTGACTTCCTCGAGACCGGTGCGGATTTCCGCGGCCGTCTGCTCGCGATCGAGGTGCCCGGCTTCCATCGTGATATGCACGACCGGCGCATTGCGCACGGGCAGCACGTAGGGATCGGGCAGGTAAATCGTCTTGCCGCTGACCTGCACCGTGAACTGCGAGGCGCCGATTGCGGTGGCGCGGATGCGCTGGCCCGGATCAGTCACCGGCAAGCCGGAGCGGGCGCTAAGTTCATGCGCGAGTGCCCGCGCGAGCGGCTTGGCGATATCGCCGAACTCGCAAACCTCGTGGCCGAATACATATTCGGCGACGCCGCCGGAGAGCGTCAGTGCGGCCGGGGCAGGTTTGCGTGGCAGCGGTTCGGTCAGCAAGAGCGATCGTGCAAGTGGGTTGAGCGTCTGATCACAAATTATATCCGCTGCCGCCACGGCAAGCCGGCGCACGATCCGCCGGCGGGTTGCTTCGTCCTGGAGCATCGCTGGCGACAATTGCAACGACAAATCATCGGCGACAAGCCGCGCGGCGTGATCGATGCGCGTCCAGTCGCCGCGCGCATCCATCGCCACGAGCCGCCCGCCGACGGCAAAGGCCGCCAGGCCAACAATCGCGCCGCGGTCGATCAGCGCAAGCTTGGTCGTACCGCCGCCGATATCGATGTGGAGGAGACAAATGCCGCGCGCTTTCGACAGCGCCACCGCGCCCGAGCCGTGCGCCGCCAGCCGTGCTTCGAGCTTATGGCCGGCGCTGGCGCAGACGAATTTTCCCGCCTGCGCGGCGAACAGTTCGTCGATGGCGCGCGCGTTCTTTTGCTTGATTGCCTCGCCGGTGAGGATGACGGCGCCACCGTCGATCTGATCTTTCGTGAAACCAGCGTCGCGGTAGCAGCGGTCGATGAAGTCGCCCAATACGGCGGCATCGATCAAATCATCCGGACGAAACGGCGTCAGCAGGATCGGCGAGCGCCACACGATGTCGCGGCCGATCACGACAAAGCGGCTCGAATGCGCTTGCGCTTGCCGCTGCAAGGCGACTTTTGCAAACAATAGGTGCGAGGTCGAACTGCCGATATCGATGCCGACCGTAGTGAACGCGAGATTGTCTTGCGCCCAGATCGACCGCGCGATGGCGGCGCGTTCCGCCAGCGTCTCGCTATGCTCGTGAGAAAAATCGGTCTCGTGCATGGGCGCAATTCGTCATTGCGAGCGAAGCGAAGCAATCCAGAAGGTAGCACAACAGCTGGATCGCTTCGTCGCTATCGCTCCTCGCAATGACCACCCAGAATAAGTCATCTGGCGCTAATTCGTCTGCAGCAAATTGGCGACGGTCTTGATCTCGTTGCGCGCGTATTTCGGCAGGCCTGCGCTGATCGATTCGCCGGAATTGAACGACGACTGTCCCATCAGTACTTGCGCCGGCACCAGGTTGCGCAGGACCGGCACTTTTTCGAATTCGCGCTTCTCATCAAGCACGCTGGCCTTGATCGCCAGCGTCATGAATGCAGTCACGACGGTTTTGTCGGCGTCCGATGGGTGGGCTTGAAAGACCGCGAAAAACTTGCCGAATTTCATGACCTGATTGACGTAGAAAATATTCTGCTCGAGCACGCCGGCGATCGCGGTGTTAAGCGCGGTCAGCTCCTGTAATCCGCTTTGATCGAGATCGGCGGGAGAGAGCGCGGCGAGTTCGCTTTGAAAATCGATATGGTCGGCGACCTTTTTGCTGTCGCGCAATTTGTTCACGAGCGTGATGCCGATCGGTATCTTGCCCTCGAGCTTGTAGGTCGACGCAATGCAGATCGCGTTGGCGATGCCGGTGCACCACTTGCGATCGGGGTTCTCGTTGCCGATGCCGGCTTTATCCTTGAACGTCGTCACATCGGTTGCGCCGATCAGTGAATGTTTAATGGCGGGATCGATCTTTTGCAGAAAGGCCAGCGTCACGTAGCGGGAAAGATCGACTGCATTTGGCGCCTTGGCTAGCACGAAGCGCGCTTGCGCCACATACATATAAAGCTTTTCAGTGTATGGCTTCTGCGCCGCATCGCCGGGGCTGGCTTCGATGTTGACTAACGGTTCGACATAGTTCGGAAACAACGCCAAAAACTTTTTCTCGATCGGCTGCCGGCTTGCCCACTCATCAAAGGGCATCAGCGCGCTCGCGCTGGTGGTCCCCGCGCCGGTGTGATCGCTAAATTCGATCGCACCTGCCGCGAGCCGCGTCGCGTCGACCTTACGCGCTGAACTCACATTGTCGATGCGAAATTCCATCGTCTGCGCCATGGCATAAAACCATTGCGCAGCAAGCAATGCGCCAGCAATCGAGGCAAGGACCGCGGCGCGCCGCATACGAGCTTTTCTCAAGGGAACTCGATCAATTCACCCGCCCGCCCCAGAAGAATTCACGGAACGGATTATTGCTCCAATTCCACGGTTGGAAGAAACCGCGCGCCACCGGCGGCTGAGGTGGTTGCGACCGCCAATTGGGATAGTAGGAGCGTCCGATCCATTGGCCATTGCGATTGTACCCGCCCCAGAACGAGCCCTGGTCGTTATAACCCCACGGGTCGCCGCCATAATAGTAGCCGTCGCGCGACGCCAATTGATATTGGGTGTCCTCGACTTGACCGGCGGCATCGCGGCGGAAATGCTCGATAAAACCGCCCCCGGCGACCCGATTGCCCGTAGCGTAATCGATCGGCACATCCACGAGCAGTTTTCGCGCCTCCGGCGATGGGCCGCTGAGCAGCGTTTTTGGCGCAATGTGCTCGGCCCAGATCGCCTGGATGATCGGCTCGAAGATCGGTAGCGCCACGCGCGCGCCGGTGGCATTGGTACCGAGCGAGCGGCGCTTGTGATCGGCATTGTCATAACCGACCCACACGGCAATTGTGACATCATTGGTGAAACCGATGAACCAGCCATCCACGGCGTCTTCGGTCGTGCCGGTTTTGCCGGCGAGGTAAGGCGACAGCCCGGCGATCGCGCGCGCAGTGCCGCGCGCCACGACTCCCTGCAACATGGTCTTGAGCTGGTAAAACGAGGCGCGATCCGCGGCTCCGATCCACGGCAGCGGCGTCTTCGGATATTCGTAAACCGTGTGGCCGTTCTCCTCGATTGATTCGATGCCGTGCGGCTGCGGCAGCGCGCCCTCGTTGGCGACTGCCGCATAGAACGCGGCGAGATCGATCATGCGTACCGGCTGGGCGCCGAGCACGAAGGGGTAATAGCGCACGCATTCGGAATAGATTTTCGCGGCGACTGCCGTGGCGCAGACGGCGTCGAGACTCCTCTCCGGGCTGTCACTGATGCCGCCGTCGAGCAGATGCGCGGTCACCACGTTGATGGAATTTTCAAGCCCGCGCCGCATGGTGAACAGGCCGCCTTCGTTGTAATCGGCATTGCGCGGCGACCAAAAATCTTGCGGACGCGCATAGCCGCCGTAGTCGCGGCTGATGACGTCGCGGCCATCGGTGCCGCTGCCGATCGGCGGCAGCGTGATCGGTTCGTTGGGCACCAGCGTGTTCGGCTGCAGGCCGTGTTGGAGCGCGGTGAGATAGGTCAAGGGCTTCATCGCCGAGCCGGGCTGGCGCTGGCTCTGCGCGACACGATTGAGCTGGCTGAGCGGATAAGAAAAACTGCCAGCCATCGCCAGAATCCGGCCGGTCTTGTTTTCGAGCACCAGCGCCGCGCCTTGCGCCGTCGGGCGGACACGGAGCTGCGCCTGGCCGCCGCTTGGTACGCTAGCGGAATTCGGCTTGGACTTGGATCTGGCGTCCACGGTTTTGCTCTCGACGGCTTTGCTCTCCACGACATGCACATAGACGACGTCATAAAGCCCGAGCCCGCGCCGGATCGCGCCGCTCCATACGGCGAGGGGCAGAATCCGTCCGTCCGTCAAGCCGACGCGGATCGCCTCGTCGCCTTTCTTGCCGCTGCCTTTGGACAGCACGACCGCCGGAGTCCAATGCACATCGTAGAGCGGCAGGCGCGCCGCTTGCAGCGCGTGCTGCCAAGCCGGCGTGACAGCCGGCATGCCGGCGCGATTGTCGCTTTCCAGCTTGCGGACCGCGTCGCCAATGTTCGCTTCAGGCCCGCGGAATTGCATCCGCCCAGTCGATAATTCGTAACGCGCCAGGCCTTCCTGTAGCGCGGCTTCGGTGTCGCGCTGCAATTGCGCATCGATTGTGGAATGCACGATGTAGGAGCGCGCGGTCAGGCTGGCGACGCCATCGGCCTTGGCCTCGCGGCCGACGAAATCGACGAAGTGAAAGCCGGTGTCGCGCCGCGGCAGCTGGTAGGCGACGAGTTTCCGCGGCGCCGCCAGCGCCTCATCCTTCTGCGACGTGCCGATGGCGCCGTCTTCCTGCATGCGTTCCAGCACGTAAGCGAGCCGCTCTTTGGCACGATCGGGATGCCGGTCCGGATTGTAGTAATTCGGTCCCTTCAGGAGGCCGGCCAGCATCGCCCCTTCGGGCAGCGTGAGATCCTTGGCCGATTCGCCGAAATAGCTGCGCGCCGCCATCTCGATTCCCCACGAGCCGCGGCCGAGATAAGCGGAATTCAAATATAGTTCGAGGATTTCGTTCTTGCTGAGCGTGCTCTCAAGCCGCGACGCCACAATCATCTCGCGAATTTTGCGCTCATAGGTGACGTCGTCGCCGACCAATAGATTTTTCACCACCTGCTGGGTGATGGTTGAGCCGCCCTGCGGCCGGCGCGGATCGGCGAGGTTGCCGACAAAGGCGCGGATGATGCCGCGTTCGTCGACGCCATGATGTTGATAGAAGCGCCGGTCTTCGGCGGCGACGAACGCCTTTTGCACCGGTTCGGGAATATCGGCGAGCGAAACCCAGATGCGCCGATTGCCGGACTCGAACACGTCGGCGAAATCCCGACCATTGCCGTCGAGGACGACGCTCATACTTGGCAATCGCTTGCCTTTGAGAATGTTCTGATCCGGCAGATCCGCTGCCGCATTATTGAAGAAGTCGATCACCTGCCGCATGTCGACGACCGGATTCGCGATCGACTCGTTTTTGCAGAACTGATGATAGGCGGTATTCAGATCGGTGAAGTTAAGGCCGCGGAAAGCCTTGATCTCGGCGCCGACCGCCTTCGGATCGTCAAGCGCGGTCGCGATCAGATCGTCGAGATTGATCGATTCAATATCGAAGGCCTGCTTCATATGCGCGCAACCGCTGCGCAAGATCTGCACGACTTCGTTCTGATCCTTAGCCGGATCGAAATGCGTCTTGATCGCCTGCGGCTGGGTCGTGACCTGGCTCAGCGCCAGCGCCGTCGCAAAGATCTTGACCAGGATCAGGTCCATGGGAATCGGAAAGCGCGATGCCGGATTTCACTGCCCAACGGGACAACGGCGATTATAGCGATCTGATCCACACAAAAAGACTTTTTTGCGAGCGCGCGAGGCTGCCAAACCATGGTAACGATGGCATAAATTGCGCGGAATTCCGTAACTTTAAGGATCAGTTCTTGGCCGGCGCCAAGCCGTCAAAATGGCCGCGATGCTGGAGCAAGGCCAATAACATCAGTGCCGGCAGACCGGCAGCCGCGCATATGGCGAAGAACCACGCCCAGCCGGTCGCCGCCGCGATGAAGCCGGCCGCCGACGAAAGGTAAGTCCGGCCGAATGCGGCCAGCGCGGTCAGAAGCGCGTATTGGGTCGCCGTGTGCAGCGGGTTGCGGCACAGCGCCGAGAGATAGGCGACGAAAATCACGGTCCCGATGGCGCTGGTGAAATTCTCGGCAATGATGGCAAAGGTGAGCCAGGCGGCATTATGGCCGAGCACCGCCTGCCAGGAAAACGCGAGATTGGCCAGGCCCTGCGCCACGCCGCCGATCCAAAGGCTTGCCGGAAGCGAAAAGGCGCGCGCCAGCGAACCGCCGGCAAAGCCGCCGATCAGCGTCGCCGCCAGTCCGACGCCCTTGATGATCGCCGCATATTCGTTGCGGGAGAAACCAAGATCGATCACGAAAGGTGCGGTCATCGCGCCCGAGAGCGCATCGGTGAATTTGAAGAGAATGACGAAGGCCAAGGCCACCACGGCCAGATCGCGGGTCAAAAACTCTGAAAAAGCGCCGACCGCGGCCTCGACGACTCGTTGCAAAGAGGTTTCCCGGGCCTGCGCCGCAACCGCACTCGCGGACTTTTCCGGCTCATGTGCGAACAGCGTCGTTGCTATCCCGATGAGAACAAGCACTGCCATCGCGGCGTAGCCGGCGCTCCAGGCCGCGTTGTGCGTAAGACCGAGGCCTTGAAAGCCGCTGACCAGAAACAGCGCGCCGGCGGTCGAAACCAACATGCCGATGCGGTAGGCGGCGACATAGGACGCCATGCCGGCGGCCTGCTCGCTTTCGTCGAGGCTTTCTACGCGAAAGGCGTCGACCACGATGTCCTGGGTCGCCGAGGCGGTGGCAACCAGAAGCGCGCCGATCGCCACCGGTAGCGGCGAGATCGAAGGATCGCACAGGCCGAGAAAGACGATCGTCGCCATCAAGAGAAATTGCGACAGCAGCAGCCAGCCGCGCCGCCGGCCGAACCGGCGTGTCAAGAACGGCACGTCGAGCGCATCGATCAGCGGCGCCCAAAGAAACTTGATCGTGTAGGGCGTACCGACCAGCGCAAATAATCCAATCGTGCCGAGATTGACGCCCGATTCCGTCATCCAGACGAGCAGAGTCGAACCCGATAAAGCCAGTGGCAGGCCCGAGGAGAAGCCGAGAAACATGATCACCAGCACGCGCGGCTTGAGGTAAACCGCGACGGTCTCGGTCAGGGACGGGGGCGCCGCAGCGGCGCGGGCATCGGAACGCGCGGCCATGCGCGGCTACTCACCTGCTTGCAATCTAAGAGTGGGCGCCGCCACGATTTTCTCGGCTTGCGTCTCCAGCTCGACCTCTCGAATCCGGTCGCCATGCGCTTCGATCTTGTCGACGGACACGATCGCCAGCCGGATGTCTTCACTGGCCTGATTGAAATGCGCTTGCAATTTGCGGACGCGGTCCCCCAACAGGCTTACATCTTTCACCAAACGCGCGACTTCGTCGCGGATTTGATCGGCCGCCTCGCGCATGCGGGCGTCCTTCTGAATTTGCTGCACCATCTGGATGGCGAGCGCGAGGAGCGCCGGTGACACAATCATGACGCGCGCGCGATGGGCGCGCTGGAAAAGATCGTCGAACCCTTCGTACAACTCGGCGTAAACCGATTCCGACGGCACGAACATCAACGCGACCTCGTAGGTCTCGCCGGGAATTAAATATTTGTCGGCGATGTCGGCAATGTGCTTGCTCACATCGGTTCGCAGGCGCTGGGCCGCGGTTTTGCGTTCCTCCTCGGACTTGGCTTCGCGGTAGGCGGTCACCGCTTCGAGGGGGAACTTGGCGTCGATCGCCATCGGCCGCTTGTCCGGCAGGAACACGCAGCAGTCGGGCCGGGTGCGATTCGAAAGCGTGCGCTGAAACTCGTAAGCGCCTTTCGGCAATCCGTCCGCGACGATCGCCTCCATGCGCAATTGCCCGAACGCGCCGCGCGATTGCTTGTTGGCCAAAACGCCCTGCAGCGACGTCACTTCGGTGGCGAGCGCAGCGATGTTCTTCTGCGCGCTGTCGATGACAGCAAGCCGCTCGTGCAGCTTGTGCAAATTCTCGGCGGTGTGCTGCGTGGTCTTCTGCAGCGAATCGCCGAGCCGGTGCGAAACGCTGTCGAGGCGCTCGTTGACCGCATGCTGAACTTGCGACTGCCGGTCGGCGAGCATTTTGATCATGGCTTCGAGCCGCGCCTCGCCGTCGCGCTGCGCCTGCATCAATTCCGCAATCATCGCCGCCTCCGGCTCCGCCGGATGGCGGCTCCGCCACAGCACGATGCCGAGCGCGGCAAGTCCGGCGACGGCGATTGCGGCAAGCAGCAAGGTCAGGAAGCTATCGGTCATGCTCCGCTCGACGGGTCAGGCGTCATTCGCCCAGTGATTCGCGTTGGGAACGAACAGCGAACGGTCATAGCCGCTTGTCGGGCGATGCGCAAATGAAACCGGCGCATTGACCCCGCTTTACGCACCAATTACATCGCCCGACATGGCGGTATGACGATGGCGATCCGCGAGATCATCAAGCTTCCCGATAAGCGCCTGCGGCTGGTCTCGGAGCCGGTCAAACAGATCGACGCCGGAATCCGGAAGCTTGTCGATGACATGTTCGAGACGATGTACAAGGCGCCGGGCATCGGACTTGCCGCAATCCAGCTTGGCGTCGCCAAGCGCGTGATCACCATGGACTTGTCGAAAAAAGAGGACGATCACGAGCCGCAGGTGTTCATTAATCCGGAAATCCTTTGGCAATCGGAGAAGCGCGCCAAATTCGAGGAAGGCTGCTTGTCCATTCCGGATTACTATGAGGAAGTCGAGCGGCCGGCCGAGGTGAAGGTCAAATATCTCGATCTTGCCGGCAAGAAGCGCGAGATCGACGCCAAGGGGCTATTGGCGACATGCCTGCAGCATGAGATCGACCACATCAACGGTGTGCTCTTCATTGATCATCTGTCCAAGCTCAAGCGCGACCGCGTCATCAAAAAATTCACTAAGGCAGCCAAAAGCAGCGCGACCAAGAACGTGGAGGCGTGATTGGCGCTCCGCCTCGTTTTCATGGGCACGCCCGAATTCGCGGCGCCCACATTGGACGCGATCTTGGGAGCCGGACACAAACTGACGGCGGTGTATGCGCGTGCGCCGCGGCCGGCCGGCCGCGGCATGGCGGTGCAGGCCTCGCCGATTGCACATGAGGCCGAGCGCTTCGGCTTGCCGGTTTTTACGCCTAAAACTTTGCGCGAGATCAGCGCCGTCGGCGCGATGCGTGCGCATCATGCGGATGCCGCGGTGGTCGTGGCCTATGGCTTGATTTTGCCAAAAGAGATTCTCGAACTGTTTCCGCTTGGTTGTTTCAATCTGCACGCCTCGCTCTTGCCGCGCTGGCGCGGCGCGGCGCCGATTCAGCGCGCTATCATGGCCGGCGATCGCGAAACCGGTGTCGCCGTCATGAAGATGGAAGAGGGTCTCGATACCGGCCCGGTCGCGATGACAGAGCGCACTCCCATCGGCCTGGATATGACCGCCGGCGATCTGCACGATGAACTCGCTCGGCTTGGCGCCGGTCTGATGGTGCGCGCGCTCAAGGCCCTGGAAAAGCGAGAGTTACGCCTGACGCCGCAGTCCAGCGCCGGCGTGACCTATGCCAACAAGATCGAAAAAGCCGAAACGCGCATCGACTGGACGCAAGCGTCGAACAAGGTTCACGACCATTGCCGCGGCCTCTCGCCGTTTCCCGGCGCCTGGTTCGAGCACGCAAACGCCGGCCGCATCAAGGTTCTGCGTAGCACCAAGGGCAGCGGTGCCGGCGAACCCGGCCGCGTGCTCGATGACGACCTGACCGTCGCATGCGGGGAGGGCGCGATTCGGCTCCTCGAATTACAGCGTGCCGGTCGCCAGCCGATGCGCGCGGAGGAATTCCTGCGCGGCACGCCGATCGCGCGCGGCACGAAGCTGCACTGAGAGACGCAGCGATGCCGCGCTATAAACTCACCATCGAATATGACGGCACACCCTTTGTCGGCTGGCAGGCGCAGGATAACGGCGTCTCGGTGCAGGGCGCTCTCACCACGGCGATTGCCGCATTCGCGGGCGAGCAGGTCGCCGTCGGCGCTGCCGGGCGGACCGACGCCGGCGTTCACGCGCTCGGCCAGGTCGCGCATCTCGATCTTGCCAAGGACTGGGACACCGAGACCGTGCGCGACGCCATCAATTTCCATTTAAGGCCGCAGCCGGTGGCGGTGCTCACCGTCGAGCGCGCGGCGCCGGATTTCGACGCGCGCTTCTCCGCCGTCAAACGTCATTACCTTTACCGCATCGTCAATCGGCGCGCCGATCTTACGCTTGAGCAAAATCGCGCCTGGCGTGTGCCGCGCCCGCTCGATGCCGAAGCCATGCACGCCGCGGCGCAGCGCCTGATCGGCCGCCACGATTTTACGACTTTCCGCTCCACCGAGTGCCAGGCCAAATCGCCGGTGAAGACGCTCGATCGTCTCAATGTTGAGCGTAGCGGAGAGGAAATCCGCATTACCGCCGCGGCGCGCTCTTTTCTGCAGCACCAGGTGCGCTCGATGGTCGGTTCGCTGGTCCATGTCGGCGAGGGCAAATGGCGCGCCGACGATCTTGCCGCAGTGCTTGCCGCGCGCGATCGCAGCGCCTGCGGCCAAGTCGCGCCGCCGCATGGGCTTTACCTAGTGCGAGTGGATTATTGAGCGGCGCTGACGCGCGGACCCGTTGGCGCCTTCGCCCATCGCCCGCTGCGGCTAGTTACCGAAGGGCACCTTGACGCGCAGGAAGGGACCCCAATTAAATCGATCTTCACGTTGCCCGGTGACTATGGCGGTTCCTGCAAACGAACTTCGCGGCGCGGCGGAGCGCCTGCTCGGCAAGCCGCTCTCCGCCGCCTCGCGCAGCGAGATCGCAGCGATTCGCGTCAAGGTGCAGCAGCAGATCGCGGATGAGGCCGATGCTCCTGTCTTCGTGAAGACGCACAACGCGCTCGTGCTCGACCGCGGCCATCCGACCATCAATATGGGGGCGACCTCCGGGGCGATCTATATCGTGCGCAATCCGCTGGACGTTGTGATCTCATTCGCTCCCCACTTCGGCATCGATCTTGATGCCGCCATCGACAAAATGGGCCGACTCGGACTCGAAACCGACATTACCGAACATGCCGCTTATGAGGTCTACGGCTCTTGGTCGGAAAACGTGATGAGCTGGACGCGCAAGCCACACCGGGCGATTTACGTCATGCGCTACGAGGATATGTTGGAGCGGCCGCTCGAGACTTTTCGAGGGCTGTGCAGCCACTTGCTTCTGGATCCCAGCGACTCCCAAGTGGCACGCGCGATCGAATTATCATCCTTTGAGCAGGCCAAGGCGCAGGAAGCCGAGAAAGGTTATCGCGAGCGCCCAAACCAATCCAAAACTTTCTTCCGAGCAGGGCGCGCCGGACAATGGCGCCAGCAGCTATCGCACGAACAGATCCGCCGAATTGTCGCCGACAATCGAGAGCAGATGGTGCGCTTCGGCTATCTCCCTGAGAGTCTATGAGGCGGCGCAGTCGCGCGCATTGCTCGCGACCTGAGACCGGTCGTTCTGTTCGGATGGAGTATGTTGGCCGACCTAAGACCGACCGTGGTGATGGTAGCGTTTCGAGATCCTAGTCGACGGGCGCGGTCCCGGCGAAATTGGGTACGGGCTCGGTCCACAATTCCCACCAATACCGCGCACATCGTCCAAGCATTGCTGCAATGTCGAGAACCTGCAGCCCCTGAAGCCACCCTGGCCGATGTCGTAATACGCACACCACGGGTAGTTTTGCTCCGCCACAGCGGGTTTTTCCGCGCAGACGATTAAGGCGAAAGCTCCTAGAACGCGAAGCCAAAGCGTCACGGCCATCTCCTGGTCACTAGCTGTTAAAAAGGGCTAACCCCTTCGTCATCGAAATATTTATCGACGATTCGCCGATAAATTCCGTCGGCGTCACCGACGTGAAACGCTCACGAACGCCGCGGCGACCTCGTTTGTGGTTCTGGCGAGGATGGGTACGGATTGAGTCCACAGGACCCGCCAGTTCC
>Ga0066388_100001089_pt1 | contig 14696 bp, 14 predicted proteins | sample PanSoiMetaGPlot6_FD_64539 | JGI IMG/M metagenome (GOLD analysis project Ga0066388, IMG submission 64539) | Tropical forest soil microbial communities from Panama analyzed to predict greenhouse gas emissions - Panama Soil - Plot 6 (Hybrid Assembly) | ecosystem: Environmental > Terrestrial >... | reverse complement strand
CGGAAGCTCAGGCTCCACGCTTCGAGCGCGGGGGCGGGAGCCACCACGCGGGCCAGCCACGGGTCCTGGGCGCGCGCCGCTCCCGCGTGCAGGCCGGACCAGACGACGAAGCCGGTCGGGACGGCCACGGCCGCGACGGCCGCCGCGGCGAGCCAGGCTTCGCGCCGCCACCGGGGCGCCCCCAGCAGACCGTCGCAGAGGAGCGCCACGCCGATGCCGGCGACGGCCGCGGAGACCGCGAGGCCGAACGGGTCGGCGGTCAGAGGGTGCGCGGGAAGTACCTGGGCCCCCGCCGCCGCGAATACCCCGCCCTCCACGACCTCGATCGCGACCGCCAGCAGCAGCAGCGGGCCCACCACGACCTCGGGGGGGCAGCGGTGCCCCATCAGGAGCGCGAGCGGCAGCAGCACCGCCGCGAGCACGACGTAGTTGGCGTGGGGGATCCGGGAGAAGTAGATGGAGGCGACGAGGGCGGCGCTGCCCGCGGCGAGCGCCGCCGCCAGCGTCCCTTCGCGCACGACGAGCCGGAGCAGCCGCAGGCCCAGGGGCACGAGCAGGAGCGCGAAGACGCCGAGCGGGAACGGGTCGCGGAGGCTGGCGACGAAGCGGCCGGCGACGAGGAAGTTCGCGAACCCGAACCCCGGAGTCCCGCCGAGGGGATAGCGGTCCGGCCCCAGGCCCAGGTTGTAGCCGACGACGTCGCCCCAGAACGCGTGCGGGTCGAGCGCGGCGACGGGGCCGACGACCGCCGCGAAGACGAGGAGCGCCGCCGCCGCCGGCCGCGCGAGCCGCGCCAGGGACGGCCGCGCGGCGAGCTCGCGGAGGCTCCGCGCGCCCGAGCCGAAAGCGAAGAGGAACGGAGCGAAGGGCCAGGCCAGCTGCTTGGTCGCGCAGGCCAGGCCCAGCACCGCCCCTGCGGCGACGGACCGGCCACGCGCGAAGAGGGTCGCGCTGGCGAGCAGCAGCACGCCCACCACGAGGTCGTTGGCGCCGAAGATCTGGTGCCAGTACACCAGCGGGTTCACGAGCACCACCGCGGCCGCCGCCAGCCGCGCGCCGGGATCCGCCACGAGCCGCGCCGCGAGCAGCGCGGCGAGGGCCCAGGCGAGGAGCGTGACGAAGCGCGGGTCGAAGCCGCCGGCGAGCGCGCGGCCCCCGAGGTAGAACGGCATCATCAGGAGGTGGGTGCCGGGCAGGTAGGCGTGGTGGCGGAGGATGGGGTTGCCGCCGTAGGGCGCCCAGAAGTCCGAGGCGCGCGCCTGCTTGCCGAGCATGCTGTCGGTGTAGTCGGCGCCGTAGGGGCTCTTGCCCTCGAGGAGGCGGTCGAGGGCGAGGGGCATCTGGACGACACCGCCGTCCTGTCCGTAGGGCCGGCCGGTCGCCGCCCCCATGGCGACGAACGACAGCGTGGGCACGACGACGAGGACGATCGCGGCCGCCACCAGGATCGCGGCGCGCGTCCGGGGCCGCGCGCCTCGCGCCGTGACGACGAAGTAGACCGCGGCCGCGCCGACCGCCGCCGCGGCGAGCAGGAGCGCGACCGGGTCGCGGTCGAAGGCGCCCGAGGGATGCGGCGCGAGGGGCGCCAGGCCGCGGGGCAGGCTCGCCAGCCGCGGCTCGTGGAGGAGACGCCAGCCGAGAACGCGCGGGGGGTCATGCAGCAGGAGGTCGCGCGCGACGAGGAGGAGGAGCCCGGGAACGACGGCGGCGTCTGGGGACAGGCCCGGCCGGGGTCCCGCCGGCGCGGAGGCCAGAGCCTACTTGCTCTCCGCGGGGGCGGGGCTCACCCTCGCGCCGCAGGCGCAGACGATGCTCCGCGTCGCCCACTGGATGTTGAGGAGGCGCCCGCAGGCGCTGCAGCTCAAGTACACCCCCGGCCGCTTGGCCGGCCCCGCGGGCCTGGGCGTTGCGGTGCCGACCCGGTCCTTCATGGTCACCCCGTGCCCCGTGCTCATGCTCCAGCTCGAGACGAGAGTCCACTCTACGCCCCGGCGTCGGGCAGGGTCAAGGATGCCCGTCACATCACATCGCTCGGAGCCGGCGCTCCCGGAAGTACACGATCACGGAGAGGACGGCGAGGAGAAAGGAGAAGCCCCCCAGGACGGCCGGCGCCCCCAGCCCGCGCACGAGAGCGCCCGCGGTCAGGCTGCCGAGAGGCATGCCGCCGCGGAACGCGAGGCCGTAGATGCTCACCACCCGGCCGCGCAGCGCGTCGGGCGCGTTCTCCTGCACGAGGGAATTCAGGGTCGAGAACGCGGTGACGAGGCTGGCGCCCGCGACGAACAGGAGCGCCATCGAGACGAGCTGCCGCGCCGTGAGCACGGCGCCCATCGCGGCCGCCCCGTATACCACCAGGGACGCCATCATGAGCCGGCCGCGGCCCGGGACGTGGCCGCGCTGGGCGGTGCTCACGGCGCCGGCGATCGCCCCCGCGCCGAAGCTCGAGAGCAGGAGGCTGTAGCCCTCGGCGCCCGTCTTGAGCACGTCGCCCGCGATCACGGGGAGGTACGTGAGCAGCGGGAACGCGAGGAAGCTGCCGGCGAGGCCGAGGGCGATGAGGACGAGGAGGATCGGGCTCCCCCACACGTGGCGCAGGCCGGCGCGCAGGCTTTGGCCGAGCGTCTCCCTCGCCGCGGGGCGCGCGGGCGCGGGCAGCTCGATCCGCCACAGGGCGACGATCACCGCGAGGAAGGAGGCCGCGTTGACGGCGAAGCACGGCCCCGTCCCCCACTGGGCGAGGATGATCCCCGCGATCACGGGACCGATCGCGCGCGAGAGGTTGAACTGGAGCGAGTTCAGGGCCACCGCGTTGGGGATCTGCTTGGGGGGGACGAGGGACGTGATCACCGCCTGGTAGGTCGGCGCGGACTGCGACTGGGCGAGGCCGGTGAGGAAGGCGAGGAGCAGGATCGGGAAGATGCCCAGCCGGCCGGCCGCGTAGAGGACCCCGAGGGTCGCCGCGAACGTCATCTGGAGGATCTGGGAGGTGAGCAGGATGCGCCGGCGGTCCACGCGGTCGGCGACGGCGCCCCCCACGAGCATGAAGGTCAGAAGCGGCGCGTCGGAGGCGAAGGCGCGCAGGCCGAGGTAGAACGGATCGACGAAGCGGACGTGGACGAGCCACGAGAGCGCCACGTCCTGGGTCCACGTGCCGACGCTGCTCAGGAACGCGCCGGTCCACAGGAGGCGGAAGTTGCGGAACGCGAAGCCGCTCAGGAAGCCGGGCAGGGCGACGCCTCCGAGGCGGAGCCGCGGCTCCGCGGCGGGCGGCGCGGGGGGAGCGGGTTCCGACACGGGCGTCCTAGCGGGCCAGCGCCTCCTCGAGGACTCGGCCGTCCGGCCGCAGCACCCGGCCCGACAGACCGAGCAGCCGCACCACGGTCGGGGCCACGTCCACGAGGCACGCCTTGCCGGCAACCACGCCGCGCGCCACTCCCGCCCCCGAGAAGATGAGCGGGATGCGCATGTCGTCGGGGCGGCGGGTGCCGTGCTGTCCCGCCTGACGGAAGTTCAGGGCGGCGTCGTCGTCGAGGTCCACCATCAGGTCGGGGGACCGTCCCGGGAAGTACGAGCGGAGGCTGGAGAGCGTCCCGTCGCAGCCCACGCCCGCCGGCTCGCAGTAGATCGACTCCACCCACGGCTCGCGGCGGAGCAGGGCCACCGACTCCGCGACGCGCGCCTTGTCACGGATGTACACGCCCATGCTCGCCCCGCCGGTGTTGGTCACGTAGTGCTCGATGCCGCGCGCGGCGAGGGGATCCAGGACGTGGCGCGGCGGATCCTCGAGCGACGGCTTGCTCCGGTCGCCCGGCGCGATGACCCGGGTGGGATCGACGCCGCTGAAGCCGTGGTCGGCCGAGATCACGAACGCGGTGCGCTCGCGGATGCCCAGCTTGCCCAGCTCGGCCCACAGCTCGCCGACCAGGCCGTCGAGGAACTCGAGCGTGCGCATGTACTGCGGGCAGTCGGGGCCCCAGGTGTGGGCCACGTAGTCCGCGGAGCCGAGGTTGAGCACGACCAGGTTCGGCTTGTGCTCGCGGACGACGGCCAGTGTCTGGTCGAGGAGCTGGCGCGAGAGGCTCTGCTTGTACCAGAGGGCGAGGTCGGCGCTGCCCCCCGCGTCGGTCGCGTACCGCGCCGCGTAGGTCACCGCGTCGATGGTCTGCTTGCCGTTGATCGTCCAGGTGGCGCCCTTGGCTCCGACCAGCTCGTAGCCCTTGAGGGCCGCGTACATCGACGTGAGGCCGGCGGCGGTCGCTTCCTCGAAGAACGTGGGCCGCGCCACCAGCTTCTGGGCGGAGATGGGGTCGTTGTCGCCCGTATCGAGGTCGGCCCAGCTCGCGTCCTTGATCTCGTCGCCGCCCACGATCCCGTGGCTGCCCGGGTACGAGCCGGTGGGCAGGCTCACGAACGCCACCCGCGTCTGGGAGGGGTAGGTGGTCTCGGCCTGCAGGAAGACCGTGCCGTCCGCGGCCAGCCGGTGGATGGCCGGCGCCTGGGCCCGGCGCAGCATGTCCGGGCGCGTCCCGTCGAGCATGATCACGAAGACGTGATCGACGGGACGAGCGCTCGGCGGAGACGCCCCCAGGACGGCGGCCGCCAGGGCGACGAGCAGGCGCATGCTTCGACCTCGATACGGAGGGGCGGGATCTTACACCACCTATACTTCGCGCATGAGCCTGGCCTGCCCCGCGTGTGGCGCGAGCGTGCCGGGGAGCCCCGAGGCGTGGACGCTGCGGTGCCCGGCCTGCCGCGCGCGCCTCCGCTCGCGGAGGATCGACGACGGCGGGCCCTTCCCGGTCTACGACGTCGCGATCGTCGGACGCCCGGAGACCGCGAGTCGCGTGGAGTGGCGCGAGGAGCCGTCCCCGCGCCGCCTCCGGACCTGGCTGACATGGTCGACCGTCGCCACGCTCGGTCTGGTCGCCGTCCTCTATGCCATTGCCCGGTTCTGGCGTTAGAGGGCTGCCGGGGATTTCCTTCGTGGGACGCTCCGGGCGCCCCAAAAAATGAGAGGCCGGGACCCGAGAGTCCCGGCCGACGTGGCTGTTCGAGCCTTAGGCGCGGGTGACGTTCGCGGCGCGGGGCCCCTTGGGGCTGTCCACCACCTCGAACCGCACGCGGTCACCCTCGTTGAGCGTGCGGAATCCCTCCGCCCGGATCTCCGAGTGGTGGACGAACACGTCCGGACCACCCTCGCGGGAGAGGAAACCGAATCCCTTGGACTCGTTGAACCACTTGACCGTACCTTCGATCATGAACGTCGGGCCTCCTTCAGCCCTCGCTTAGTTGTCAGCGTTGTCTGCGGGCGTTCACGAAACCAAGGCCGGACAGGATCGAACGACCCGTCTTGCGCGCGCCGAGCAAACGGCAACTATGCAGAAATACAGCGTATCACGGCACCGGCGCGGCGTCTAATCGCGTCGCGGCTCGGCGGGCGGCGTCTTGCCGGGAGCGGCGGTGGTCGCGCTGGCGCTGAAGCTTCCCCGGCCGCGCGGGAGTGGGGTGTGAGCCGCTACGTAGTCGGCCAGCTCCGCGTCGGAGACCGTGAGGTAGGGCGTACGGGCCGCTCCGGCCTCGGTCGACTGGAGCTCCCTGAGGACCTTGAGATAGCAGATCTCCGGTCCGTCCTGGAGGCGGACCCGGCCCGCCGCGAAGGCGGCGAGCGCGATCCCGACCGTGTACTCCTGGACCTCGGGCCCCAGGTGGGAGCGCAAGAGGTACTCGCGGCGATCCTCGCCGGTCCGGAAGCCGACGTACTCCACGGACGCCTTGATCATGCGCGCGCCCTCCCCGGCGCCTCAATGGGCTCGTGGAGGGACCAGGGCGGCCCGCGCGGCTCAGAAGAGGACTCCATTCTAACACGCGCGGCCGCTAGCGCTTGGGCGCGGGCTTCTTTGCGGCGGCGGCGCGGGCCTCGCGGAGGCGGCCTTTCCGCCGCTTCTCCTTCCGCTTCCTCCGCCGGCGCAGCTCCTTCATCCGCTCGATCATCAAACCTCCTTCTCTCCGTCCATGGAGTCTTCGACGGGCTTCCGCGCCTCCGCCACCCGCCGCCGGATGATCCGCAGGTAGGCGCGGGGCACCTTCTGCAGCAGCACGAGCAGCTCCCCGAGGTTCGGCTTGAGGTTCCCGGAGGCGCCGTTGTCGGCGTAGATGAGGTTCACCACCCGCCCCTTGACCATCACCGGGAACACGGCGGCGTTGGTGGCCGGCCGCTTGCCGAGGGCCTTCATGAGGCGCTGGTTGTGCTCCTCGGGCCCGAGGCGCCCGATGAACATCGTCTTGTCGCGGGTCACCGTCTGGAACACGGAGGGCCGGTCGAGGGGGAAGCGGAGCTGGTGGGCGAGGTCCCGGTCCATCCCCTCCCCCGCCCCCGTCCACCCGACCACCCACGGCTCGCGCACGATGAAGAACAGGACCCGGCGGAAGAAGTGCCGGCAGAGCGCGAGGACCGCTTCCACCACCTCGTCGCGGGTCACCGCCCCGTCTATCCGGATGGCCGCCGTGTCCGCGTTGGGCGCCTCCTCGGGCAGGACGGGCGGGCGGTGGGTGTCGTTGTAGCGCCAGCGCTCGTCGACGCCGTAGTAGTCCCGGAGGAGCTGGATCATCCGGAACTCCGGCACGACCAGGGGTCTGACGATGTAGCCGAGGGTGTAGCCCACCTTGGCCACCGCGCTGTGGTCGCTGGGGTCGACCATCAGCAGGAAGAGCGTCTTCCCGCGGAGCTGGTACGGGAACACCTTGTGCTTCGCCGCCATCGCCCGCGGGATGAGGGCCACCGTCTCCGGGCTGACCTCGCGAAGGTCGACGGGCATGGCGGCCACCCCGTGGGCCTTCGACAGCGCCTCCTGGAGCCGCTCCTCGGTGATGAATCCCAGCTCGTGCAGGCTCGTGCCCAGGCGGCCGCCGTAGAGGACCTGGTGCTGGATGGCCTCCTGGAGCTGGCGCTCGGTCACGATCCCCCGGTCCCTCAGGATTCGGCCCAGTATCGGCACGTGTCAGCCCCCGAAACCCCCCGGCAAAGCCGCCTATTCTAGCTGGTTTGGGGTATCATCCCACCACCGCGCCGAGGACGAAGGCACGCCGGGCGCAGGATGCCCATGGCACTCCCGCTGAAGAGCCTCAAGACCCGCACGGCCCTCGCGATAGCTTCAGTCGTCGTCGTGACCCTGGTCATCAACGCGTTCTATCTCATCCTCCGCAAGAAGTCCGAGCTGCGGAACGACATCGAGCGGGAGACCACCACCTTCGCCGAGCTGACCAAGGAGCGCCTCTCCACCGGCTGGGACCGCTACCACGACGAGAGCCTCTCCCGGTTCCCCGAGCTCGTCCGGGACGCCCTGCGCCTCAACACCGACGTCGAGCGCATCCTGATCGTGGACGTCAACGGCCGGATCCTGTTCGACTCCTCGGAGCTGGACGCGCTGGACCCCCGCCGGCCGGCTTCCCCGCCCGACCGCTGGATCCTGGATCCCGCCCGCCTCGTGGCCATCCAGGGCGTGGACAACCGGGTGTTCCCCTCCCGCGACTCGGCCGGCGAGCCAGGCCTGGAGATCGTGGCTCCCTACCTGGAGGAATGGGGCAAGCACCGCGTGTCGGTGCTCTACGAGGTTTCCTACAAGTCCCTCAAGCCGAAGATCTCGCGGCTCGTGTTCACGACGGCCGCCCTCACCCTGCTCTCGATCCTGGCGTCCGTCCTGGTGGCGGCCATCCTCGGCCGCCGCATCACCCGCCCCGTCCAGGAGCTGACCGAGGGGGCCAAGGACATCGCCGAGGGCCACTTCGACCGCCGGCTGGTCATCGACACGCCCGAGGACGAGCTGCGCATCCTGGCCGAAGCCTTCAACCACATGAGCGGGCGGCTCAAGGAGAACGTCGAGCAGCTCGAGGAGTCGAACGCGAAGCTCGCCGCCGTCAACGAGGAGCTGAAGGAGCTCGACCGGCTGAAATCCGACCTGCTCGCCAACGTCAGCCACGAGCTGCGCACGCCCCTCACCGCGATCAAGGGCTACACCGACTACATCCTGGAGCGGAAGCTCGGCCCGATCAGCGAGAAGCAGGAGAAGGGGCTCGTCGTCGTCCAGCGCAACCTGGAACGGCTCTCCAAGTCGATCAACGCCCTGCTCGACTTCTCGCGCATGGACGTGGGGCGGATCGCCCTCAACATCCAGCCCTTCCTCCTCCCCGGGCTGGTGGACCAGATCCGGACCTCCCTGCGCTCCGAGCTGGAGAAGAAGCGGCTCTCGTTCCGGGCCGAGCTGGAGAGCGACCTCGCTCCCGTCATCGCCGACCGGGACAAGATCTCGGCCGTCCTCGAGAACCTCATCATCAACGCCATAAAGTTCACCCCGGACGGCGGGAGCATCGCGGTGAGCGCGGCCCGGCGGCCCGGGGCGGCCCGGCCCTCCGTCGAGATCCGGGTCGCCGACACCGGCGTCGGCATCCCCGCCGACCAGATCGGCAAGGTGTTCAACCGGTTCCACCAGGTCGACGGCTCCAGCACGCGCCGCTTCGGCGGGGTCGGCCTCGGCCTGGCGATCGTGAAGAGCATCCTCGAGGCCCACGGCGCCACGATCGAGGTGGAGAGCCGGCCGGGGCACGGCAGCGCGTTCCGCTTCGTCCTGCCGCTGCTGGAGAAGCAGGAGGCCCAGCCGCGGGAAGAGCGGGCGCGGGAAGTGGCGGAGAGCGGGGTATCCTCATGATGACGCCGACGGCGGACGGAAGCATATGAGGAACAAGAAGAAGATCCTGGTCGTGGACGACGAGGACGACATCCTCCACTTCCTGGAGCTCGTGCTGAAGGAGAAGGGCTACGACGTGGCCACGGCGTCCGGCGGGCACGAGGCGCTGACCAAGGCCCAGATCGAGAAGCCGAACCTCATCCTGCTCGACATCATGATGCCGCAGATGGACGGCTGGGAGGTCTTGAAGCTGCTCCGGGTGGACGAGGAGACCTTCGAGATCCCGGTGGCCATGCTGTCCGCCCGCACGGAGGCCAAGGACCGCGTCCAGGGCCTTCAGGAGGGGGCGATCGACTACATCTGCAAGCCGTTCTCGCTCCAGGACCTCCTGGCCAAGATCGAGACCATCTTCCTGCAGGTCGAGGAGCGCGGGAAAGCGGCCCGGGAGAAATGAAGGATCCCAACCCGCAAGTGGCGGACTATTTCCGCCTGCGGGCCGAGTGGCTCCGCTTCAAGAACCACGTCTTCGACGCCAGCACGGGCCTGCCCACGCTGGCCGCGGTGATGGACGACGTCCGGCGCCTGCTCGAGGAGCGGGGCAGCCTGGGCGTCGTCTACTTCGACCTCGCGGTCGAGCCGGGCCGGGAGGCGGCCCGCGGATGGCAGGCCTCCGACGAGCTGCTCCGGGCCTTCGCGCAGGCCCTCCTCGCCCTCCGCGGGGGAGGGGGGCCGCTCTCGCCCCCGGACATCGTGGCCGTCCTCAGCGTGCGCAGCGACAAGTTCATCGTCTTCATGCGGGCGGGCGAGCGCGGCGGCGTCGACTCCACGTCGATGGCCGCCCAGGCCCGCCGGCTGACCGAGAAGCTCGCGGCGACGCTGCCCGAGTTCCTCCATTCGGCCCGGGGGGGGCCGGTTCCCTGGCACGAGGGCCACGCGGTCATGTACCGAGACCCGATGCTGCGGGCCGAGCGCTCGATGCACCGCGCCCTCGACGAAGCGATGTTCATGAGCCTGACCCAGCGCACGCACGACGACGACCGCCGGCTGCAGGGGCTGGACGAGATCATCGGCGAGGAAGAGGTGGTGACGCTCTACCAGCCCATCCTGGACCTGCGGACCCTCGACGTGCTCGGGCACGAGGTGTTCAGCCGCGGCCCGGCGGGCGGCCCCTTCGAGGACGCCGAGCGGCTGTTCGCCCTCGCCGAGCGCACGGGCCGTCTGCTCGAGCTCGAGCGGCTGTGCCGCAACCGCGCCCTCGTCTCGGCCCCCCACCACCTGCGGCCGGGCACCAAGCTCTTCCTCAACACGTCGGCGCCCGCCCTCGCCGACCCCGAGGTGTCGGGGGAGGCCTTCCTGCGCCAGGTGGAGGAGCAGGGCCTCGACCACGGCGACGTCGTGCTCGAGATCACCGAGCGCGTCGCCCTCGAGGAGCGCCAGGCCTTCCGCGACATGCTGCGCAAGCTGAAGCGGGAGGGCTTCGGCATCGCGATCGACGACATGGGGTCGGGCTACTCGAGCCTCAAGGCGCTCGTCGAGGTCGAGCCCGACTACCTGAAGTTCGACATCTCGCTCGTCCACGACATCGACCGCAGCCTCATCAAGCGCAGCCTCCTGGAGACCCTCGTCGAGCTGTCGGCGAAGATCGGGGCCAGGGTGATCGCGGAGGGGATCGAGATGGAGCCCGAGCTGGCCACCCTCCGCGAGATGGGCGTGCCCCTCGGGCAGGGCCGCTTCCTGGGGCCTCCCGTCCTCGTGGGGGCCTCCGAGAAGACCGCCACCCCGTGACCGATCCGATCCTTCCGTACTACGAGCACCTCCCGGAGCTCGCCAAGGAGCTGGCCGAGAGGGGCAGCCAGGGGCTGGTCGTCATCGACGCGTCCCCCCTCGAGATCATCGAGGAGCAGTACGGCAGCGACGCGTTCGAGGAGGTGCGGCAGCGGCTGATCAAGATCCTCCTCGAGCAGAAGGGCAAGGAGTACCGCAACGAGGACATCCTGGCCCTGGACCACCCGGGCGGGCTGCGCTTCGTGTTCTTCCTCGAGCGGAAGCGCCGGCGGTCCAATCCGACCTCCATGGCGGACCTCAAGGTCGTCCAGTCGCGGATGACCGTCACCCTCCTCCCCAACCTCGGGCGGGCCACCTTCCCGTACTGCAAGACGCCCCCCCGCATGGAGATCGGCTACGGGATGGCGGTCTACAACCCGCTGCTCCATCCCCGCCGGATCGCCCTCACCGCCTTCCGGGAAGCCCTGGAAGTGGCCCGCCACCTGCGGGAGGCGGAGCGGCTGGTGGCCCGCGAGCGCCTGCTCGACATCATCCTGCGCGAGCGCCTCGTCACCGCGTTCCAGCCCATCATGCGCCTCGGCCCCGACCGCACCGTGCTCGGCTTCGAGGCCCTGTCCCGCGGCCCCCGCGGCTCGGGTCTGGAGCGCGCCGACGAGCTCTTCGGCTCGGCCACCGAGCACCAGCTCCTGGTGGAGCTGGACCGGCTGTGCCGGCGGCGGGCCCTCCTGTCCTCGGGCCGCATCCCGAGCAACGCCAAGATCTTCGTCAACACGCTGCCCGCGACCATCCGCGATCCCCAGTTCCGCGGCCGGCCGCTCATCGAGTTCCTCGACAAGGCGCAGGTCTCCCCCGACCGCATCGTCATCGAGATCACCGAGAAGCTCGTCATCGAGAACTACAACCTCTTCCACGAGGCGATGGCCTACTTCACCGACCTCGGCATGTCCTTCGCGGTCGACGACGTGGGCGCGGGCTACTCCGGCCTGGAGTCCATCGCCCGCCTGAAGCCCACCTACCTGAAGATCGACATGTCGCTCGTCCGCGACGTCCACGTGAGCCTCGTCAACCGCGCCATGGTCGAGGCCATCATCGCGATGGGCCACGGCATCGGGGCGGCGGTGATCGCGGAGGGAATCCACACGAACGAGGAGGCGCAGGCCCTGCTCGACGCCGGCGTCGACTGGGGGCAGGGCTTCCTCTTCGCCCGTCCCGACGCCGGGCCGGAGTGAAGGCGCGGCCCGAGCCCCTCTTCGCCGCTTCGGCGGCCGCCGGCGTGCTCGTCCTCGGATGGCTGTACGCGCAGGACGCCCCCGTGCGCCTGGGCCTCGACACGTTCCACCACCTCGCCTCGGTGCGCGAGCTGGCCCGGGGCGAGTTTCCTCCCCGGCACAACCTCGTCGACGCCCCCGTGCCCCAGGGCCACTACGGGCCGTACCTCGTGGCCGTGGCCGCCCTCGCGCGGGTGACGGGCGCCTCGCCGCGGGTGGCCCTCTACGGGGCCGGGCTCGCGGGCCTGATCGCGTTCCTGCTCGCCTTCCGCGCGGTCGCCGCCCGCCTCGTGGGCCCGGAGGCCGCGCGCTGGTCGGCCCTCTCGGCCCTCCTGCTCTCGGGGCCGTGGCCGTCCCTTCGAGGCCCCATGCCGGGCTCCGGCTGGCCGGGCACCACCTCCGTGGCCGACGCCCAGAACTTCTTCTTCCCTCAGCACGCCGGCCTGACGCTGCTGCTCGCCCTGCTCGCGCTGCTGCTCCCCCCGCGCCCCGGTGCGCCGGCAGTCCTCTCTGCCGGACGGATGGCCGGCGCGGCCCTGGTGGCCGCCCTGCTCGTGGCCAGCCACCCGCTGAGCGGGCTCCCCATGGCCGGGGCCCTCGGGGCGCTCGTGCTGTCGGACCTGCTGACCTCGCGCGGCGGCCTGCCCCGCCTCGCCTTCGTCGCCGCGCTGCCCCTCGTCGCCCTCGCGCTGGCTGCGCTCTGGCCCTACTACCCGGTACTGGGGCTGCTGAAGGCGTTCACGATGCCGCAGCTCTGGGAGCGCCGTGCTTCGGCCCTCGCCGGGAGCGCACCGGTGGCGCTGGCCGCGCTCCCCTGGCCGCCCCTGCTCGCGAGCGTGCGCGCGCTCGGCCCGGCGGCCGCAGGCGCTGTCTGGTGCCCGGTCCTGGCCGCCCGCGCCCAGCCCTACCTGCTCTTGTGGGCGGGCGCCGACGTGCTCCTCGCGGCCTCGCCGCTGCCCTTCCACCAGCGCTTCCTCGTCTTCGCGGTCCTTCCCCTGCAGATCGCCGCTGCCGGCCTGCTCGACGCCGCGTGGCGCCGCGGCCGCGCCGGCCGCGCGGTCGCCCTGGCGCTCCTCGCGGCGGGCGCCGTCTCGGCCGGCGAGCGGATCGCCTGGACGCTCGACCGCGAGCCGCCCCACCTGGACTTCGTGGCCGCCCTCACGCCTCCCGACGCGGTGATCCTCTCCGACCCCGCGACCTCCAGCGCCGTCGCCGGCCTGGCCGGCCGCAAGGTCGTGGCCCCCGACGGCCCCGACGTCTTCCTCGTGATGGCGGGCGGCTGGCAGCGGATGCTCGACGCGGGGCGCTTCCTGAACGAAGGCACGCCGGCGGAGGAGCGCGCGGCCATCCTCGACCGCTGGCACGCCACCCACGTCCTCGTCGACGAGCTCCGCGTGGCCAGCCGCGAGCTTTTGCCCTACCCCCGGATCTACGAGGGGGGCGGCTACGCGCTCTACGACGTCCGGGGGCAGGGCCGAGGATTGCCCCCCGTGCGATGATGAGGATGTTGCCGATCCGCGTGGGAGGTCCCCTCCGATGACCGATCAACCGGCGCCAAGCGGCCTCGACCGCGTCCTCCGGCTATTCGGCGACGTGCGCCCCGGAGAAGGAGCGACGGCGCTGCTCATGTCCCTCAACGTCGCCCAGCTCCTCGTCGCCTATTACGTCCTCAAGACGGTGCGGGAGCCGCTCATCCTCCTCTCGGGCGGCGCGGAGCTGAAGTCCTACGCCGCCGCCGTCCAGGCCCTCACCCTCGTCGCCTACGTTCCCCTCTACGGGTGGGTCGCGTCGCGGCTGCCGCGGCAGAAGTTCCTGACGGCGGTGATCCTCTTCTTCGTGGGCTGCATCCAGCTGTTCTTCCTCGGCGGCCAGGCGGGGGTGCCGCACCTGGGCTTCGTCTTCTACGTGTGGGTGGGCATCTTCAGCCTCACGACAATCGCCCAGTTCTGGTCGTACGCGAACGAGGTCTACTCGCGGCCCGAGGGCGACCGGCTGTTCCCCCTGATCGCGGTCGGGTCGACCGCGGGCGCGCCGTTGGGGGCGGCGATCGCCGAGTTCCTGTTCGCCCGGGGCGTGGGCCCGTTCATCATGATGCAGCTCGCCGCCTTCCTCCTCCTCCTGCACCTCGGCCTCTACCGGGTGGTGTGGGGCCGTTTCCGCCGGGCCGGGGTGGCGCCCGCGCAAGAGCCGATGAAGGCGGGCAACGGCTTCGCCCTCGTCGTGAAGAGCCCGTACCTGCGGCTCGTCGGCATCCTGCTCATCCTCCTGAACGTGGTCAACACGGTCGGCGAGTACATCCTCGGGCACGCGGTGGTCGGGGCGGCCGACGTCCACGCCGCCGCCGCCCCCGGCTTCGACAAGCAGGCCTTCGTCGGCGGGTTCTACGGCAACTACTTCTTCTGGACGAACGTGGCCACCATCGTCATCCAGGCTTTCGTCGTCTCGCGCCTGGTCAAGCGGCTCGGGATGAAAGGCGTGCTCTTCGCCCTTCCCCTCGTGTCGCTCAGCGCCTACGGCCTCGCCGCGGCCGGCGCCGGCCTGACCGCCCTCCTGTACGTGAAGATCGCCGAGAACAGCACCGACTACTCGGTCATGAACACGGTCAAGCAGATGTTCTGGCTGCCCACGAGCCGCGAGGAGAAGTACAAGGCCAAGCAGGCCATCGACACCTTCTTCGTGCGCACCGGCGACATGCTCGCGGCGGGACTGGTGTTCGTGGGCACCCACCTCGTGAGCCTGGACGTCGGGGGATTCGCGCGCACCAACATCGCGATCGTGCTCGTCGCGATCGGCGTCGCGGTGCTCCTGCTGCGGGAGTACCAGCGGCTGACCGCGTCGCGGGAGAGCGTGGAGAACCGGCCCTCCGCCGCCTGAAGCGCGGAGGATCCGGGGACTCGTACCGAGCGATACGCCTTTCTTCTAGGAGGAGAAAACTGCCATGTGGAGAACCATCGCCGCGTTC
>Ga0066388_100001088_pt1 | contig 14699 bp, 13 predicted proteins | sample PanSoiMetaGPlot6_FD_64539 | JGI IMG/M metagenome (GOLD analysis project Ga0066388, IMG submission 64539) | Tropical forest soil microbial communities from Panama analyzed to predict greenhouse gas emissions - Panama Soil - Plot 6 (Hybrid Assembly) | ecosystem: Environmental > Terrestrial >... | reverse complement strand
AGCTTGGCGATCTCCGAGGGCTGCACCTGCTGCCCGCCGAGGTTGATCCACCGCGACGCGCCGTTCTGCGAGACGCCGACGCCGTGGATGAGCGTGAGGCAGAGCCCGACCACGGAGACCGCGAGCAGCGGGTAGGCCAGGGCCCGGAACAGCCGCGGCGACGAGCGCGCCGCCGCCCACATGACGGGCAGGCCGACGGCCGCGCCCAGCAGCTGCTTCTTGCCGTCCGAGTACGGCGACAGGCCCTTGGCCAGGTCGGCCACTGACGCGGTGGACTGCACCATGACCAGGCCGAGGGCGAGCAGCAGCAGGGTGATGCCGAGCACGAGGTAGTAGGAGGTGAGCGGCCGGTCGAGCAACGCCCGCCACGCGCCGATCCTCGCCTTGAAACTCGGGGCACCCTGCTCGGGCAGCTCAAGCTCGGCGAGATCGGTGTGCATGGTCCAAGTCTGTGGTCCGGCCCGCGGCAGCACCGGAACATCCGGCGCGTGTCGCCCAGGTTTCGGCCGTCTGGCATCATGGATGCCAATGAGCAGGTCAGAATCTTCCCGTTTCCCTGTCACCGTCTCGCGGCTCCCGGTTACCCGTTGCGAGCTGTGCGGGCGCACCCTGGCGTACCGGCCGGGTCAGGCCAGCGCGGTGCTGACCCAGCACTACAACCGGATGCACCCGGAGGCCCTCAAGCCGCCGGGATAGGCTGAAGGATGGCCATCGCGGCGATGGTCGCCTGGGTGCTCACCGCCAGCATCGGCGTCTACATGCTCCGTACCTGGGTCGTGCGCGGCGGCTTGCGCCGGCAGCGCGCCACCGGGGTCGGAGTGCCCCCGGCGGTGGTCTTCGGGCACGCCGGAGCCGCCCTGACCGGCCTGCTGGTATGGCTGGTGTTCATCAGGACGGGCTGGGTTCTGCTGGGCTGGCTCGGCGTCACGCTGATCGTCGCCGCCATCGCGCTCGGCCTCTCCACGGTGACCCTGTGGACGCCTTACCCGGTGGCTGTCCCCCCGGCAGTCGTCCCCCCGGCACCGGTGGCCGAGACGCCCGCGGCGCCTGACCCCTTCGTGGTCACCGACGAAATGATCGCCGGCCTGCTGGCCGACTCGTCGCCGCTCGCCCGGCGGCCGCGGTTCAAGCCGGCCGGGCTCGTCCCCGTGGCCCACGGCTTCGCCGCGCTGACCACGTTCATGCTCGCCGTGCTCGCCGCCGTCAGCGCCCGATTAGGTAGTTCCCGGCCGGTCAGGCAGTCTGGGATCATGGCAGAAACGCTGACACTAATGGCTGTCCACGCGCATCCCGACGACGAGGCGTCGAGCACGGGCGGGGTGCTGGCGGGCTACTCGGCCCAGGGCGTCCGGACCGTGGTCGTGACGTGCACCAACGGCGAGTTCGGGGACGCGCCCGGCGGGGCCAAACCCGGGCAGAACGGGCACGACGAGCGGGAAGTGGCCCGGCAGCGCCTGGCTGAACTGCGCGAATCCTGTGCGATCCTGGGCGTGACCGACCTGGAACTCCTCGGCTATCACGATTCCGGTATGCCGGAGTGGGATTACAAGGACCGGCCGGATGCCTTCTGCAACATCCCGGAGGCGGACGTGGCCGCGCGGATCTCCGAGCTGATCGACGAGTACCGGCCGCAGGTGCTGATCACGTACGACGATCAGGGGGCGTACCAGCATCCTGATCACGTGCACGCGAGCCGGTCGGCCCAGAAGGCGTTCGCGGCCAGCGGCAGCGTGGCCAAGCTCTACCTGACCGCGATGCGGGGCAGCGACTGGCGGAAGATCTGGGAGGCGCTGCGCGAGCAGGGCGCCGACGTGCCCGACTTCGAGAACGTGGACCCGGAGCGGGCGCGGCGGGCGCTGGAGTCCGAGCAGCGCATCACCACCAACGTCGACATCCGGTCCGTCCTCCCCCGCAAGCGCGAGGCCCTGTTCGCGCACGGCAGCCAGATCGGCGGCGAGTCGTGGTTCAGCAAGATCCCGCCGGACATCGCCGAGGCCACCTTCGGCCGGGAGAGCTTCATCCGGGTCAGCGACAGCACCGGGGCTCCGCTGCCCGAGGATGACCTGTTCGCGGGCCTGCGGCCATGACCGCCGGACCTTACGCCGACGCGGCGGGGCTGGTCGAGCGGTCCGCGGCCGCCTACGCGGCCGCGGTCCCTGTCGCGCCGCAGGACGACGGCTTCTTCGGGCCGGCCAGCGTGACCTGGCGGGTCAGCGCCGACCTGTCCGCGCCGGTCGCGGGGCTGCGCTCGCTGCTGATCCAGGCGCTGCACCCGCTGGCCATGGCCGGGGTCGACCAGCACAGCGACTGGCGGACCGATCCGGTCGGCAGGCTCGCCGCCACCTCGGCCTACGAGGTCACGGTCACGTTCGGGGACCGGGCCGGCGCCCGGCGGGTCGCGCAGCGGGTGCGGGCCATCCACGAGCACGTCCGGGGCGTCGACCCGGTGACCGGCCAGCCGTACGCGGCCGGAGACCCCGTGCTGCTGCTCTGGGTGCACGCCGTCCTCGTGGACTCGGCCCTAGCCGCCAGCACCCTGTTCGGCACACCGCTGCCCGACACCGACCGGGATGCCTACGTGGCCGAGATGACCGTCGCGGCCGAGCTGCTCGGGGTCCCGCACGAGATGGTCCCGGACAGCGTGGCCGCCCTGGACCGGTACATCGCCGGCGTCCGGCCCGAGCTGCGCCGCACCCCCGCGGCCGCCGAGTCGATGAGCTACCTGCTCGACCCGCCCGGTCTCGATGAGGACATCGCCGAGCTGTGGCAGGACATCAGGGAGGCCGCGGTGACGGCGCTGCCGGACTGGGCGCGGGACATGTACGGCTACCCCGGCCCGCCGCCGCTGACGGCGCAGCGCCGCACCGAGATCCGCCAGACCCTCGGCGTGCTCGACGCGGTGTTCCTCGGCGAACCCGGGGTGCTCGAGGCCAGGCAGCGGATCGCCGCGCGGATGCGCTCGGCCGGAGGGCCGGTGTGAGGGCGAGGCGCCTGGCGGTCCTGGCCGGGATCGGCGGCCTGTCGGTCGCCGCGCTGACGCTGCTGCGCAAGCCCAGCAGGCTCCGGCTGGAGCGAGGGCTGGCGGCGGTGCGGCTGGCGGCGCGCGGCGGCGCGCGCTACGCGACCAATGCGCCGCGCCTGTTCGCCAGCGCGGGCGAGCACCGGGAGGCGCTGCGCAACGACCTGGCACTGCAGACCGCCGAGGACGTCGCGGCCACCCTGGGGACGATGAAGGGCGTGCTGATGAAGCTGGGCCAGATGGCCAGCTACGTCGACGACGGCCTGTCCCCCGCCGCCCGCCGGACGCTGAGCCGGCTGCAGGACAGCGTGCCGCCGATGAGCCCGGAGCTGGCCGCGCAGGTCATCACCGAGGAGCTGGGCCAGCCGCCGGACCGGGTCTTTGCCACCTGGGACCCGGAACCGATCGCGGCCGCCTCGATCGGCCAGGTGCACCGCGCGATCACCCATGACGGCCGCGCCGTCGCGGTCAAGGTGCAGTATCCGGGCATCGCCGAGACCATCGAGGCCGACCTGGGCAACGTGGCGCTGCTGCGCCGGATGCTCAAGATCACCGCGCCGATGCAGGACGTCGACGCGCTCCTGGCCGAGCTCAGGGAGCGCGTCACCGAGGAGCTCGACTACCGCCGTGAGGCGGCGAACCAGCAGATGTTCGCCCGGTATTACGCGGGGCACCCCACGATCAGCGTGCCCGGGATCGTGGCCGGGCTGTCCACCCGGCGGGTGGTGACCAGCGACCTGGCCGACGGCGCGCGGTTCGCCGAGCTCGCCAGCTGGTCACAGGCCGAACGCGACCTGGCCGCCGAGACCATCTACCGGTTCGTGTTCCGCAGCCTGTACGAGGCGCACGCCTTCAACGGCGACCCGCACCCGGGGAACTATCTGTTCCACGGCGGCGGCCGGGTCACCTTCCTGGATTTCGGCCTGGTCAAGTACTTCAGCCAGGATGAGCTCCGGCCGCTGGTCGCGATGGTCAAGCACCTGTGCGTAGACCGCGACCCGGAAGGCTTCCGCCGGGCCATGGAGGACGCGGGCTTCCTCATGCCCGGGGCCCCGCTGCCCACCGACATGATCGTCGAGCACATGGCGGTGTTCTACGACACGGTCCGCGAGCGAGGCCAGCGGACCATGACCGGCGCCTACGCCTCGACCGTGACCAGGCGCTTCTTCGACTTCCGCAGCCCGCTCGCCGCCTACGTGCAGATTCCCAGGTCCTACGTGATCCTGCAGCGGATCAACCTGGGCCTGTTCGCGCTCCTGGGCGAGCTGTGCGCGACCGCGGACTGGCGCAGCATCGCCGAGGAGATCTGGCCGTTCGTCCAGGGCCCGGCCTCCACCCCCATGGGCGAGGCCGAAGCCGGGTGGCGCGCCGCCAGGGCCGGGGCGGGTGACCCGGCCCGTTCGGTCACATTATTACGGCCATGGGATCGGCGGCTGGCTGAACCGCGGGAGCAGGTTGAACGGCCGGGGGTACCTGGACGGCCGGTAGCCCACGAAGGCCGGCGGGGTGGGGACGATGTTGCCGCCGGAGAGGAAGATGTTGAGCTGCGGGCCGAGCGCCGCTGCCTGCGTGTTCATCGCGGCCGGGCCGGGCACGTGCCACTGCCCGCTGGACAGGCGGTCCTCCAGCGTCTGGACGGCGGTGACGGTCTCGGCCGGGGTGAACGAGCAGTGCCCGGCGCGGTGCACGAAGACCTGGCGGAGCAGCCGGCCGCGGCCAGCCCGGTCGACGGCGCTGCGGTAGGCCTGCTCATTCTGCGGCACGACCAGCCCGTCTCCTGTGGTGTGCATGGTGAGCACCGGGACCGAGATCGCGCCGTTGAAGGCGATGTTCTTGATCAGGTAGGCCGTGGCGTCGGGGTTGGCCTTGATCCGGGGCGAGCCGTTCAGCGTCCGCAGATCCTGGCCCAGGCTGAGCCCGGCGGCCTGGTAGAGCGCCTTGACCTCCTTGAAGTCCGCGGACTTGGCCAGGTCGGCGACGTAGTTCACGCCGGTGTTCCAGGACGGGTTGCCGCCGGCCCTGGCCTCGAGCTCGGCCCGGAAGGCGAAGACGAACGGGAAGGTCACCTGGGAACCCCAGGCGAACTGGTTCGCTTGCTGGGCGGCGTAGTCGGTGGCGGCGGGTTCCGGCGTCAGCGGGGTGAACCAGCCGGGGGTGTCCGCGAGCGCCGAGACCAGGGCGAGGCGGGCCCGGCCCTGCGGGGTCTGCTGCGCCTGGGCCCCCGCGGCCTCGGCCGCCTGCAGGTTGGCCCCGGGGTTGGTGATGTTGACGATCTGGACCGAGGGGGCGATCAGCTTCTGGAACGCGAACTCCGCGTCGAGCGCGGTGTTCCAGGTGGCCACGCCGCCGGACAGCACGCCGCACATGGGCAGCGCGGCGTCGAACCGCTGCGGGTAGTCCTGCAGCAGCCCGGCGGTGATGATGCCGCCCAGCGAGTGTCCCCAGGCGACCGTGGTCTGCGGCTTGCCGTAGCGGTCGCCGAAGGCGTTCAGCGTGTTGATCTGGTCGGGGAGCGCCTGCTCGATGGCCCAGCCGGTGCTGGCGTAGGACGATCCGGCCAGCGCGTAGCCGTGGCCGAGCATCCAGGCGGCGGTGACCGGGTCACCGGCGTCCTGGGCCGGGTTCTTGCCGCCGGGCGCGACGTAACCGTGGCTGTACAGGTACAGCGTCCCGTTCCAGGCGCCGGCCGGGCACTGGATCAGGTACGTCGCCCCGTCGGCCAGCTTCTCGTTGACCGTGGTCACCGAGCCGGAACCGCCGCAGGAAGACGGCGCCGCCGACGCCGTGCTCGCGGTGAGCCCGCCGACCGCCAGGGCCGCGGCGAGCGTCAGCCCGGCCATTCTCATCACGTGTCTCTTCACGTGCACTCTCTTCACGTGCACCATCAACCCACGCTCCCAGTCCCGTTCCCGAACGGAAGGTAACTTACCGGTAGGTCCGGCATACCGGGAGATGGCGCCTGGAGTTGCTTGAAACTACACGGAAACGACTCTGAATCGGTATACGGTCCGCAGTTTGGCGGCCTCATCGGCGGGCAGGCGGCGCACGGCCTGGCGGCCTCGGCGTCGAAGGCCGGGATTGTCACTGGCTCACGGTACCGTTCGGTCATGCCACGGCAGAACCGGGTGACACCGCACGGCGAGCTCATCGCCGTGCCCGATCGCGGCATGTTCTGGGGCAACCGCGGCGCGCTGCTCGACCGCGAGGGCCGGGTGGCCCGCTACTCCCGCGGTCAGGCGTGGGCCATCTGCGTGCTCTCGTTCAAGGGCCGGCGGCGGCAGCAGTGGACGCCGGGGCGGCTGACCGAGCTGTACTTCCTGGACGAGGCGACCGGGCTGGCCGCCGGGCACCGGCCGTGCGGGGAGTGCCGGTACCGGGATTACCAGGCGTTCAAGGCGGCCTGGACGCGTGGCGGGTTGAGCGGCGGCGCCCCGGGCGGAGGCGGGGTGCCTGGGGTGAAGGAGATCGACGCGCGGCTGCACGCGGACCGGCTGGCCGGTCCCGGTGCGCGGCGCGCCTACCAGGCACCGCTGAGCGGGCTGCCGACCGGGACCATGGTAGACATCGGCGGTACGCCGTGGCTGGTCCGCGACGGCCAGCTGCTGGCGTGGACGCCGGGCGGCTACGAGGAGCGGCCGCTGGAGGCGCCGGGCGGGCCGGTGACGGTGATCACCCCGCGGGCCACCGTGGCCGTGCTGGCCGCGGGCTACCAGCCGGTCCTGCACCCCAGCGCCGCGGCCTTGGGCTAGGCCCCGAACCAGCCGGGGACGTCGAGGCGGAACGTGTCGCCGGGCACCATGGTCCGCAGCCCGGCTTCCAGCTCGGCCAGCCGGGCAGCGCCCAGCGCGGCCGCCCACCGGGACCTGATGTCGTCGAAGATCATCGCCGACAGGGCCAGCACCTCGAGGCCGCGCGGGGTGAGCCGGGCCAGCTTGCGCCGCCGGTCGGTGTCGTCGCCGGAGCGCTGTACGTAGCCGAGTTCCTCGAGCCGGTCGATCGTCTTGCCCGCGGCCTGCTTGGAGATGCCGAGCCGGCGGCCCGTCTCGGCGGCCGTGGCCCCGCCCAGGCCGATGGCCTGCAGCGCGAAGCCGTGCGCCGGACGCACGTCGGGATGACCGCGCCGGGCTAGTTCGGCGTGCAGTTCGTCGACGATCGACCGGAAGCCGCCGAACAGCAGCAGCGGCAGCTCGTAGCCGTAGGCCTCATGTGATATCGATGGGTTTGACACAAATGGACAACCTCATTTACCGTTTTAGACAACCTAGTTGTCCACCTTACCGCAAAGGAAGACCACCATGTCGGCTGACCGCCTATCCGGTCCCCCGTTCCCCGAGCACACCATCGAGTCCGCGCCTGTGGCTGCCCGTAGGTTCATGACCGCGACCCGTGATCAGCTGGGCTACCTGCCGTCCGCCATGGCCCGGCTGGCGGCGTCGCCGCAGCTGCTCGACGGTTTCGGCAAGCTCACCGCCATCTTCGAGAACACCACGCTGGACCCGCTGGCCCGCGAGGTGGTGGTCATGACGATCGCCACCAGGAACGGCTGCCACATCTGCGTGGCCATGCACACGGCCCGGCTGACCGCGCTCGGTGCCGACCCGGACCTCGTCGCCGCGTTGCGGGACGCGGATCGCGCCGGGCCGCTGCCGGACCAGCGCCTCGAGGTCATCCGCGCGTTCACCCTGCGGGTCCTCGACACCGCAGGCGACGTCGGCGACGCGGCCCTGCGGGACTTCCTGGCCAGCGGCTACACCGCGCAGAACGCGCTCGAGGTGGTGCTCGGGATCGGCACCTACACCATGTCCACCATGGCCAACCGGCTCACCGGGGCGCCGGTTGACGAGCAGCTCGCCGCCTACGCTTGACCCATGATCCAAGACGATGGCGGGCGGGTGTGTCTGCGGCCGCTGGAGGCGGGCGATCAGGACGAGTTCATCATGCTGGCGCGGGCCAGCCTGGGGCTGCACCATCCGTGGTACACCATGGCGATGACACCGGAGGACTTCCGGGCGTACCTGGGCCGGTTCAGCCAGCCGACCGCCATCGGGCTCCTGGTCTGCGTGCGCGACGGCGGCGCCATGGCCGGCGTGATCACCATCGACTCGATCATCCGGGGCCGGTTCCAGTCCGCGTCCCTGAGCTACGCGGCGTTCGCTCCGGCGGCCGGCCAGGGCTACATGTCGGAGGGACTGGCCCTGGCGGTCAGGTACGCGTTCACCGAACTGCGGCTGCACCGGCTCGAGGCCAACATCCAGCCGGCCAACCAGGCCTCGCTGCGGCTGATCGGGCGGCAGGGGTTCCGCAAGGAGGGCTACTCGCCCGCCATGCTGTTCATCGACGGCGCCTGGCGCGACCACGAGCGGTGGGCCATCACCCGCGAGATGACGGGCTTGGACCCAGTCGACCCGCACCCGACTCTGCCCGCCCGGTGAGCCGGGCCGGGTCAGCCGACGTAGAAGATGCCTAGGCCCAGGGCTACGCAGATGCCGGCGATGATCCAGAAGCGGACGACGATGGTGGTCTCGGCCCAGCCGGCTAGCTCGAAGTGGTGCTGTAGCGGCGCCATCCGGAACACCCGCTTGCCGGTCAGCTTGAACGAGCCCACCTGGATGACCACCGAGAGGGTGATGAGCACGAACAGGCCGCCCAGCAGGAGGAGCAGCAGTTCGGTCTTGGTGGTGATGGCCAGCCCGGCGAGCGCGCCGCCCAGGGCCAGCGAGCCGGTGTCGCCCATGAAGATCTTGGCGGGCGGCGCGTTCCACCACAGGAACCCGGTGCAGGCGCCCATCACGGTGGCGGCCACGATGGCTAGGTCGAGCGGATCGCGGATCTGGTAGCAGTTGGACGCCAGGAAGACCGTGCAGTCGTTCCGCAGCTGCCAGATCCCGATGATCATGTAGGCGGCCAGGGCCAGGATGGCCGCGCCGGTGGCCAGGCCGTCCAGGCCGTCGGTGAGGTTCACCCCGTTGGAGGTCCCGGCCACCATGAGGATGACCCAGACCACGAACAGCACCGGCCCTATGGACAGGCCGAAGTCGGTCAGGAAGGACAGGTGGGTAGACGCCGGGGTGAGGTCGTAACCGTCCGGGAACCTGATCGCGAGCAGGGCGAACACCCCGCCGACGATGGCCTGCCCGGCCAGCTTGGCCCCGCTGCGCAGGCCCAGGCTGCGCTGCATGTACAGCTTGATGAAGTCGTCGGCGAAGCCGACCAGGCCGAGGCCGGTCATCAGGAACAGCACGAGCAGCCCGGACGCGGACATGGCGTTGCCGGTGACCAGGTGGCCGATCAGGTAGCCGAACAGCGACGCGATGATGATCACCGTGCCGCCCATGGTGGGCGTGCCCCGCTTGGCCAGGTGCGCGGCCGGGCCGTCGGCCCTGATCTCCTGGCCGACGCCGCGCCGGCTGAACCCCTTGATGGCCAGCGGCGTGCCGAACAGCGCGATGAACATCGACACGGCAGCAGACAACAGGACGGTCTTCACTGGCCGGCCTCCCCCAGGAGAGCAGCGGCCACACCTTCCAGGTGCGCCGCGCGGGACGCCTTTACCAGTACGACGTCTGAGGGCTTCAGCCGGTTCGCAAGCAGGTCGAGCGCTGTCGCGCCGTCTGGCACGGCGACCGCCTCGCCGGTCCAGGAGCGCACCCGCCGCGCGCCGTCCAGCATCGGCGCGGCCTCCTCGCCCACCGCGATCAGCCCGGCAAGGCCGCTATTGGCAACGCACGCGGCATACTTTCCGATTTGTTCGTGGCTGGCCCGGGAGGTGTCGCCGAGCTCGGCCATGTGACCAAGGACGGCGAACCCGCGGCCGTCCTGGGCCATGTGCGCGAGCGCGTCGAGCGCGGCCCGCACGGACTCGGGGTTCGCGTTGTAGGCGTCGTTGATGACCGTCACCCCGTCGGCCCGCTGGCGCACCTCCATCCGCCACCGGCTGCGCGCCACCGCGGCGCCGAGCCCGTCGGCGATGCCGTCCAGGTCCAGCCCGAGCTCGCGGGCCATGGCGGCGGCGGCCAGCGCGTTCGGCACGTTGTGCGCGCCGTGCAGGCGCAGGGCGACCGGGGCGGAGCCTTCCGGGGTCAGCAGCGTGAAGGACGGCCGGCCCAGGTCGTCGAGCCGCACGTCCGCCGCCCGGACCGGGGCGGCGGAGCCGGGGTCAGCGCTGAACGTAACGACGCGGGCGGCGGTGCGGGCGGCCATGGCCAGGACGCGGGGGTCGTCGGCGTTCAGGATGGCCACGCCGTCCGGCGGCAGCGCCTCGGCCAGCTCGCCCTTGGCCCGCGCGACCTGGTCCAGCCCGCCGAACTCCCCCGCGTGCGCGTGCCCCACGTTCAGCACCACGCCGTACCGGGGCGGCGCGATGCGGCACAGGTAGGCGATGTGCCCGGAGCCCCGTGCGGACAGCTCGAGCACCAGGTACCTGGTCGAGGCGTCGGCGCGGAGCACGGTCAGCGGATGGCCGAACTCGTTGTTGAACGAGCCCGCCGGGGCGATCGTGGGCCCGAGCCGCTCCACCAGCTGGGCGGCCAGGTCCTTGGTCGAGGTCTTCCCCGACGATCCGGTGAGGCCGGCGATCCGGGCCGCGGGCAGCGCGTCCACCACCGCCCGGGCCAGCGCGGCCAGCGCGGCCGGCACGTCGGCCACCAGTACCGAGGGCACCGGGACCGGCCGGGTGGCCAGCACCGCGACGGCGCCCGCGGCCACCGCGGCGGCGGCGAAGTCGTGCCCGTCGGCCCGCTCCCCCGCGACCGCGGCGAACAGCCCGCCCGGCCCGGCCCGCCGGGAGTCGATCACCACCTCGCCGCTGACCACGGCGGACGGGTCGCCGTGGGCCAGCTGCCCGCCGGTGACCTGCGCGATCCGCGCCAGCGTCAGGGGGATCACCGGGTCACCGCCAGCGCGGCCGCGGTGACCTCTCGGTCGTCGAACGGCAGCACCGCGCCGCCCACGTACTGGCCGGTCTCGTGGCCCTTGCCCGCCACCACGATGACGTCGCCGGGCGCGGCCAGCGCGACGGCCTGGCCGATGGCGGCGGCGCGGTCCGGCTCGACGACGATCCGGCCGCGTTCGGCCTGGGGCACGCTCAGCACGCCGTCCAGCATCGCCGCCAGGATGGCCAGCGGGTCCTCCGAGCGCGGGTTGTCGCTGGTCAAGATGGCCACATCGGCCAGGGCGGCGGCGGCCGCGCCCATCATCGGGCGCTTGGCCCTGTCCCGGTCGCCGCCGCAGCCGAGCACGATGATCAGGTTCCCCTGGGTGACCGGCCGCAGCGAGCGCAGCACCGCCTCCACCGCGCCCGGCTTGTGCGAGTAGTCGACGAACGCGGTCACCCCACCCACCTCCCCTCCCCCCTTCCCTGGCGCGGGCACCCGCTCGAGCCGGCCGGGCACGCCCGGGCAGGCGGCCACCCCGGCCACCGCGTCCTCCAGCCTGACGCCCGCCTCGACGAGCGCGACCAGGGCACCGAGCGCGTTGGCCACGTTGAACACCCCGGCCAGGCCGACCGACACGTCCGCCTCGACGCCGCCCGGCCCGATCACCCGGAACGTGCTGCCGTCCGCGCCCGACCTGACGTCGACGGCGCGCCAGTCCGCGTCGTCGGCGCCGGCCGCCGAGAATGTGGTCACCGGCACCGGCGCGGACTTGGCCAGCCTGCGCCCGTACTTGTCGTCGACGTTCACCACTCCTTGTATGGGGGGCATGAACAGCGACGCCTTGGCCCTGAAGTAGTCCTCCAGGTCGGCGTGGAAGTCCAGGTGGTCCTGGGACAGGTTGGTGAACACGGCCACGTCGAAGCAGGTCCCGCCGACCCGGCCCAGGGCCAGGGAGTGGCTCGATACCTCCATGGCCGCAGCGGTCACCCCGCGCTCCACCATGACCGCGAACAGCGCCTGCAGGTCCGGCGCCTCCGGCGTGGTCAGCGAGCTGGTCAGCTTCTCCGGCCCGACCCGCAGCTCGACGCCGCCGACCAGGCCGGTCTGGTGGCCGGCCGCCCTCAGCCCGGACTCGATCAGGTAGGTGCTCGTGGTCTTGCCGCTGGTCCCGGTGACCCCGATGAGCCGAAGCCGGCTGGACGGCTCGCCGTAGACCCAGGAGGCGATCTCGCCCAGCCGGGCGCGCGGGTCGGCCAGGACGAACACCGGCACGCCGCTGGCCACCGCGCGGCTCCGGCCGTCCGGGTCGGTCAGCACCGCGACCGCTCCGGCCGCCACCGCGTCCGCGCAGAACGCCGCCCCGTGCACCCGGGATCCGGGCAGGGCAACGTACAGGTCACTGGGTTTCACCGACCGGGAGTCGTGGGTAAGACCGGACAGGAAACCAAGCTCGTTCGGTGAAATTCTTGTTCCTACGGCGACCAGCCGGACGCCGAGCACCGTGCTGAGCGCGGACAGCGGCCGCTGCGGACGGGACTCGGGTCGGATCGCCACGGGCTGAGGGTACCTCCATCACGGTGCTGTGAGACGTACCTTCGCGGGTGTGGCCCCGTCCGGCGGGATCTGCAGCGTGGCCAGCGCGTCCTTCATGACCTGGTAGAAGACGGGACCGGCGACGACAGCCCCGAAATGACCGCCCTTGCGCGGATGCTGCACGTTCACCGCGACGACCAGCTGCGGCTTGTCACCCGGCGCGATGCCGATGAAGCTCGAGCCGTAGACGCACAGCGCGCATTTCCCGTTGGACTCCTGCGAGGTCCCGGTCTTGGCGGCGACCGCATAGCCGGGGATGAGGCCCCACGGCTGGTTGCCCGCCGCGTTGATGACCGGCACCTGCTGCAGGATCTGCAGCAGTTCGGTGGCCGTCTTGGCCTTGATGACCCGGCGTGACGGCGACGGCTTGGCCGGGGTGTACTTCCCGGCCGAGCTGGTGGTGCCCTGGATCAGCGTCGGCTGCACCCGGACGCCGCCGTTGGCGATCGTCGCGTACACCTCGGCCATCTGCATCGCGGTCACGGCTACGCCCTGCCCGAACGAGAGCGTGTACCGGGTGACGCTGGACCACTGCGATACCGGCGGCAGGTCGCCCCCGCTCTCACTGGGCAGGCCCACGCCGGTCGGCTGGCCGAGGCCGAACGCCCGCAGGTAGTGGTACTGCGTCTGCGGGCTGATACGCGTCGCGACCTGGGACATGCCGACGTTGGAGGAGTGCGCGATGATGCCCGCGATCGTGTACCGCTCGCCCGGCGCCCACTCCGCGTCGTGGACGTAATGCCCGCCCTCGCGGATCTGGTACGGGATGTTGTACGCGCTCATCGGCGTCTGGCCGCCGCGTTCGAGCGCGGCCGCGGCGGTGATGACCTTGGCCGTGGAGCCCGGCTCGAACTGGGCCTGCACGGCCAGGTTGGCCGTCTTGCTCACGTCGGTGACACGGGACGGGTCGTACGTGGGGTACTGCGCCATGGCCAGCACGGCCCCGGTCTTGGGCTGGATGATCACTACCGTGCAGTTGTCCGCCTTGGTCTTCTTGACCTGGCGGGCGCAGGCCTGCTCGGCCGCGTACTGCAGCGCCGGGACGATGGTCAGCCGCAGGCTGCCGCCGTTCACCACCGGCTTGTTGTGGCTGCCCGCCAGCGGGATAGGCTGCCCGTCCGTGCCGATCTGCACCTGCTCGCTGCCGGCCTGGCCCGCCAGCAGCGAGTTCTGGGCGAGTTCCAGGCCGGCCCCGCCGACCAGGACGCCGTGGCTGTTGGTGCCGGTGAAGCCGACGATGTTGGCGGCGACGCTGCCCACCGGGTAGGACCGCGCGTAGCTGGCCGTCTGGTAGATGCCGGTCAGCCCCATCGCCGTGATCTGGCCGCTGGCCTGCGCGGGCACGCCCTTGGCCAGGACCACGTACTGCGGTGAGGTGGGGTGCTCGAGCTTGGCCAGGATCGCCGCCGGGGTCATCCCGAGCGGGCCGGACAGCGAGTCGGCCACCTGCTGCCGCTTCTCCGGCTTGATCTGCGGCGGGTCGGCTGCCACCTGGTAGGTGGCCACGGTCATGGCCAGCACCTGGCCGTTGGCGCCGGTGATGTTGCCGCGCTGGGCGCGCAGCTCGATCGTCCGTTCCCGCTCCTGGGAGGCCAGCTTGCGGTAGTTGCCCGACTCCATGCCCTGCAGCTGGATCAGGCGGCCGGCGAACAGGGACAGCACGAAGACGATCGCGAGCAGGGTGATGCCGAGCCGCCGGGTCGGGTCGCCGCGGGAGGCGCGGCGAGCCGGGCGCGGCCTGGCCGGCCGGCCGGGCGGCGACGGTCGTGTCCAGCTGGGGTCCGCGGGCCGGGCCGGCGGCCGCTCCGGTGTCAATAGGGCCGAACGGGCCTGGCCGGGAGCCTCGGTCCTGGCCGGCTGCCCGGGCGGGCGGCGGCGCGGGGCTGGCCTGGGGGGTCGTCCCGAGCTGGCATTGCCGGGGGGTCGCCGGTGGGTTGGGTTCTGCGGCCTCACGGAGTGTATCCGGGAATGTTGATCGCAGCCTCGGCCCTGGACGGCTTGCCGGTGACGATCTTCCCGGTTTTCAGGTCAACGAAGCCCAGGTGAGGGTTGGGCCGCATGCCGAGCCGCTCGGCCTTCCGCGCGATCACGGCCGGGTTCTCCGCCTGCGCCACCTCGTTGGTGAGGATCTGCTTCTCCCGGGCCAGGTTGGCGTTCTGCTCCTGCAGCTTCGTGATGTGGAACGACCCCTGGGCCAGGGTGGTGCTGATCAC
>Ga0066388_100001087_pt1 | contig 14700 bp, 14 predicted proteins | sample PanSoiMetaGPlot6_FD_64539 | JGI IMG/M metagenome (GOLD analysis project Ga0066388, IMG submission 64539) | Tropical forest soil microbial communities from Panama analyzed to predict greenhouse gas emissions - Panama Soil - Plot 6 (Hybrid Assembly) | ecosystem: Environmental > Terrestrial >... | reverse complement strand
CTTTGCGATTGTCGACGCAAATGCCAGTCCGGCTCGGACCGACCTTCCGTTAACGAAATTCGAGCGGCGATTTCGTGAGCTGGGCGCGCCGATTTACCGATTGGCGCTGCGAAAAAATCTCGCCCGTGAGATAGGCGCGTGCCTGCCACTCGCGCTCGCCGAACTCCAGCTCCGCCGCGCCGGTTTCATCCTGGCGAAACAATTTTATATCGCGCGATCGAACCTGCTCCACCCATTCATCTGAAATTCGCTGCTGCTGGGAGAAATCGCACGACGTCGCCACGATCAATCGCGGCCGGACTGCGTCGAAAAAAACGTCCGAGCGAAGTTTGTTTGTTCGTTATCAGGAAGGTGGGGTTTCGATTCGCAAAGGCGGGGAATTCGATCCTCCAAGCAGCGCAAAAGTCACGCGCCTGGATGCAGACTGCGATTTGTCGGGGACTGGATGATTCGCCGCAGGCGCAAGATTTCCTGAGCGGCGTTGCGCTCGGGTTGCGTCATCAAGCGCCGGGAGACATCGAAGAGCCGTTTCCGCAAACGGGAACGTTCCGGTTTTTAGGTAGGGCGATTGACCCCAATCACCCGACCAAGGTGCATAATCCCCACTCCCGTCGTATTTTTCCTCCGTGCAGGACCTATTCGAAGAGAAAGATGTCGATCCTTTGCTCGCCACGAATGTCGGAGTTGCGGCTGTGAACGAGGCTGCGCCGCTCGCTACGCGGATGCGACCGCGATCGCTCGAGGAATTCGTCGGCCAGGAGCATATTCTCGGACCGGGAAAATTGCTTCGCCGTGCGATCGAAGCCGATCGTTTGCCATCGGTGATTCTCTCCGGGCCGCCGGGCACCGGAAAAACCACGCTCGCCCATATCATCGCCGATATGACGCACGCCAAGTTCGTTCGGCTGAGCGGCGTGGAAAGTAATGTGGCGGAAATGCGCCGCGTGATCGCGGGCGCGACCAATCGCACCCGCACTTCCAGACAAAAGACGATTTTGTTCATCGATGAGATTCATCATTTCAACAAAGCGCAGCAGGACATTCTCCTTCCCGATGTCGAAAGCGGAAACCTGCGATTGATCGGCGCGACCACTTACAACCCGTTTTTCTACATCAACAGTCCGCTCGTGTCACGGTCGCAGGTTTTTCAACTCGAACCGCTCAGCGTCGACGAACTCGAACAACTGATCGATCGCGCGCTGGCCGACAAAGAACACGGCCTTGGCAATTACAACGTTAAGATCGACAAGAACGCGAGAAAACATCTGGCGAAGCTAAGCGATGGCGATGGGCGCAAGTGTTTGAATGCGCTTGAGATTGGCGTGCTTACGACTCCCGCGGATTCGAAAGGCGTGATCCATTTTACAATCGCGGTCGGGGGAGAAAGCATTCAGCAGAAAGCGATCGTGTACGATCGCGCGGGCGACGCGCACTACGACACGATCAGCGCATTTATTAAGAGCATGCGCGGGTCCGATGAAAAAGGCGCGATGTACTGGCTCGCGAAAATGCTGCACGCCGGGGAAGACTTTCGTTTCATTGCGCGTCGGATCGTGATTTTCGCTAGCGAAGACGTTGGCCTGGCCGATCCGGAAGCGTTGCCGCTCGCGATTGCGACGCAGCAAGCAGTCGAATTCGTTGGCTTACCCGAAGCGCGAATTCCGCTCGCGCACGCGGTCGCGTACATGTGTCGCGCGAAAAAAAGCCGCGAAGCCTACGACGAGTTAAACGAAGCGACGGAAAAAATCGAAGCTGAACAAACCAAACGCGTCCCGGCAAACCTCAAAAACAAACACTTCCCGGTAAATCCGGAAGCTTCCGCGTAATCAAGGTAGCATCCTCTGAGATTTGCCTTCGCTGTTAATACTGCATTTTAGCGCTGTGGCCAAAATGAGCCTTTAGCTCGCGCGCCAGTGTCATGCCGGTTTTGTCCAATTCCTCGATTTTCTTAACGTGATTACGACGCTCGTTAGGTCCGAGTAGAATAATTGCCTGATAATCACGAACCCAGTCAGCGACCCTATCTATCAGCTGTTGCGGTAAATCAAGACTCGACGGCGCAACTGGACCTTCGAAATCGTCTTTAATCCCAGTTCCTTGGTAGTCAGCGTAGACCGTCAAGTAGCGCATCGCGCAGAGCTTAATCTGCGAATGCAATCGCGACGAGGGTGGCGTTGTGGCCGCCGAAGCCGAACGAATTGTTCAGGGCGACGCGGACTTTCTTTTCCTTCGACTTGTTGGCGGTGTAGTCGAGATCGCAGAGCTCGTCGGGATGCTCGAGATTGATCGTCGGCGGAATAATGCCGTCGCGGATCGCCAAGGCACAGGCGGCCATTTCCACCGCACCGGCGCCGCCTAACAAGTGGCCGGTCATTGATTTGGTCGCGCTGATTGAAACTTTGGTTTGCTCGCCAAAAACTCTTTTGATCGCTTTCGTCTCGCTGATGTCGCCGAGCCCGGTCGAAGTGGCGTGGGCGTTAATGTAATCGACATCGTTCGGAGAAAGTTTCGCGTGTTCGAGCGCGATTTTCATTGCGCGAGCCGCGCCTTCGCCGTCTTCCGGCGGCGCGGTCATGTGATAAGCGTCGGCGGAAAGACCGTAACCGGTGAGCTCGCAATAAATTTTCGCGCCGCGCTTCTTCGCATGTTCGAACTCTTCGACCACGGCAATCCCCGCGCCTTCGCTCATGACGAATCCATCACGGTCGCGATCAAACGGACGGGACGCGCGCTCGGGTTGGTCGTTGCGCTTGCTCAACGCTTTCATCGCGGAAAACCCGGCGAGACCCAGTTCGACGATGGAAGCTTCGGAGCCGCCAGCCAGAAAAATATCTGCGTCGCCGAATTTAATGGTGCGCCACGATTCGCCGATCGAGTTGTTCGAAGTCGCGCAGGCGGTGACGATGCACATGTTCGGGCCGCGCAAACCGAACTCCATCGAGATGACGCCGCTGGCCATGTTGCTGATCAGCATCGGAATGGTGAAAGCGGAAACGCGCTGCGGCCCTTTGTTCATCAAAACGCTGAATTGGTCCTCGAGCGTTTTCAGCCCGCCGATTCCGCTGCTGATGATCACGCCGAATCGATCGCGATTTACTTTTTCGAGATCGAGGCCGCTGTCCTGGATCGACATCTTGGCCGCGGCCATCGATAACTGCACGAAACGGTCGGTCCGCCGGACATCCTTCGCGTTCTTAAAGAAATTCTTAGGTTCGAAGTCCCGCACCTCGCCGGCGATCTGGCAATCGTAAGCCGAAATGTCGAAAGCCTGGATCCGGCGGATACCGCTTTTGCCTTCAACGAGACTTTTCCAAAACGTTTCGAGATCGTTCCCGACGGGCGTAACAACACCAAGACCTGTAATGACAACGCGACGATCGTAATTCATGAAGACGGATTTTTAAATCGTCAGCGCGTACCCATGCCGACACTTTGCACAGCCTGGAAAAGCTTTCCTTCAGTTTTGATCGACGGCGCAATGATGATCTCGGTTTGCTGAAACTCGGCAATGTCCCTTGCACCGACGTTGCCCATGCACGTCGTGATCGCGCCGACGAGATTCTGGCTACCATCATCGACTTCGGCTGGGCCAAAAAGGATCTGTTTGAGTGAACCGGTTGTGCCGACTTTGATTCGGGTCCCGCGCGGAAGATTCACGTGCGGCGTAGCCATTCCCCAGTGGTAACCGGAACCGGGCGCTTCCTGAGCACGAGCGAACGCACTACCGACCATGACTGCATCGGCGCCGCAAGCGAGCGCTTTGCAAACGTCGCCGCCTTTGCTCATCCCGCCGTCAGTGATAATCGGAACGTAACGCGACGTTTTTTTGAAATAAGCATCGCGCGCGGCCGCGCAATCGACCGTGGCAGTGACCTGCGGCACGCCGAGTCCAAGCACACCGCGTGAAGTGCAAGCCGCTCCAGGACCGACACCAACCAGCACACCAGCTGGACCGCATTCCATGATTTCGAGAGTGACATCGTAGCCAACAGTGTTTCCGACGATCACCGGAATCCGCATGTGAGCGCAAAATTTTGTGAGATCGAGCGATTTGTATTCGGTCGAGATGTGTCGCGCGGTCGAGACGGTGCTTTGAACGACATAAACATCCGCGCCCGCCTCCTGCGCGATCGGCCCAAACTCGGCCGCTCGCTGCGGAATCGAACTGACGGCAGCGATCCCGCCACCATCCTTGATTTGTTTCACGCGCGCTGCGATCAAATCGGGCTGGACCGGTTCCTGATAAATTCGTTGCAGCAGCGAAGTGACTTCAGATTTCTCGGTTTCGACAACCTTTTGGAGAACTTCCTGCGGGTTTTTGTAGCGGGTTTGGACGCCTTCGAGATTCAGAACGGCCAGACCGCCGAGTTTGCTCATGGCGACGGCGAAACGAACATCGACGACTCCGTCCATCGCGCTCGCCAGGATCGGAATTTTTAACTCGAGGGGGTCGGCATTCTTGCGGGGCAGACGAAAACCGATGTCGACTTCGTTTGGATTAATCGTGACGCGTCCCGGCACGAGCGCGATCTCGTCGAACCCGTAGGTCACGCGCGCTTTTCGATTTCGGCCAATCCACATTCCCATAATTAAATCTGCTCCAATCTAAATCTTTCGTTCAAACTGCCGCAACGCGGACAGCGTGGGAGTAACGTCGCCGTTCGATCTTCAAACTCGAACGTGCAAATCACGCACCGTAACCGGTAGCGCAATGCACGTCGCTCACGCCGGCGCCGGTTCCACTCACCTACTATCCAGAGAAGGAAAATCGTGGCAAGGGAAAGCAGCAGATAAATTGTAACCAGCGCGGCGAGACTAACCCGAATCACGGCGCGCTCGACGTCGGTTTTGTATTCGCCGGGGCCACATCGTTGCCCCACTCAATTGTCGCGATTCCCCAGACCAGCGAGTCGCCGGCACGTGTCGATCCTGTCCGCGATGGGACGGACTTGCTCGCGGGAGCCTGGAAACGGCAGAGCGCGAGATGTTGCCGCGCCAGCTCGTCCAGGCCGGCGTCACCGGAAGAGGCCAGAGTAAAACAGTAAATCACCGCGCCTTTCGCATCCACGGCAATTCGAAACTGCGCGTTCTGGGCCGTTTCGCTCGTGGATGTTTTAAAACTGACGGGAACGAATTTTGCCTCGCCGAGCTGTTGCAATTCATTCGAAAACGTTACCCGCGTCGGTTGAATTCCAGCTGGCGCTGCGATAGGGGAACGGGTGACCGGCACCGGACCCGGCGGTTGCGCGCTCGGAATGCAAAGATCGACAGCAAGCGGCGGCGGTTCTTTCAAAGCCGGCTCGCGCGCAAAATAAGAAGGAACATGCTCAACTTTTCCCATCTCGCGGCGCTGTAGGTGTGGCGGTCTTCTGGTGGTTGACGCCAGCGCCGGATCCTCTGAGTCGATCCAGCGTAGAAGCGTTGCCGTCTGTTCGGAATTCGCGGTCATCAAACTGACTCGCCGCGGCGCGGGAAGCAGAGAGACAGTTTGCGGATACACAACTTGAAAAAGATAGGAGGCCGCGACGTGAATCACGAACGAAGCGACAATGAATCCGATGAGGATAAGACTCCGCCGGCGCGGCTGGTCCCAGTTGAAAGTGAATTGCGCGGAGGCGGGCGCGTTCATTTCGGCAGAGCACCGGCCAACGAGACTGATGAAATCCCGTGTTCAAGCGCGGCATTGGTCACTGCCACAACCAATTCATACGGCGTCTGTCGGTCCGCCTTAATTATGATCGAACGGTTTTCGCGTTTGGCTTCATCGAGCAACGGGCCAAGTCCCTCGAGCGAAGTTTTCTGATCGCGAAAGTAAATCCCCGGGACAGCGCCGCTGGTAACGCTGATGATTTGCGGATTTCGCTGAGCGCCGAGCAGGAACGGCGAGGCTGGCGCCGAAACGGCGATCCCCGGTTGGAAGACAAAATTCGAACTCAACAGCAGGAAAAAGATGAGCAGAAACACGACGTCGATTAATGGGAACACGACTAGCCAGCCGAAATTATATTCCTTGGTGCGGCTGAGCTTCATACTTGTGCACCGTCATTGTCGATCTTGCGATTGTTCGCCACGGCGAATCCGTCCTTTGGCGGACCGATCTAACGATCGCGATGCGCTTCCCGCGAACTTGTCAGCGTTTCGGGCGATTGCTGAAAACTGATGATGCCAGTGAGCGCTTCGCTGTCCTTCAACATGTGCACGATCTCGATGCCGGCGCGCTCCATTTCGTGCAACATCGTATTCACCCGCGACGAAAGATAACTGTAAGCGACGAACGTCGGCGCGGCGACGACAAGGCCGGCCGCGGTAGTAAGCAGACTTTTGTAAATGCCGCCGGAAAGTTCAGTCACAGTCGCGTAGCCGCCGTGGGAAGCGATCGTTCCGAAGGCATCGATCATTCCGGAAACGGTTCCGAGCAGGCCAAGTAATGGCGCGAGAAAAGCCAGCGTCGCCAAAACGCCAAGAAAGCGTTCGAGCTTCGGAACCTCCAGCTGCCCCGCCTCCTGCACAATTTCACGCAACTCCGATCGGGACATGTCGTGTCGAAGAAGCGCAGAATGAATAACGCGCGCGACCGGGCCGGGCGTGCCGGCCGATTCGTGCAACGCCTCGGCGAAATTCCGCCGTTGGACCAAATTCGAAAGTCCTTTTAGGAATTCGCCGACGTGGATGGTAGCGCGATGCAAATAGAAAAAGCGCTCGGCGAAGACAGCGATGGCGATAATGCTGCAGGCCAGAATCGGCCACATGAGCAGTCCGCCCTTTTGGATGTAGTCAATCATGGGGGTTACCTTCTTAGCTCTTTTTCGGGGCAGGAGCAAGCTACCGTGGATCTAATTCTGTTCGCAATTTCCGCCTCACCTCTATCCTCTCACTCAGGGAGAGGTGTACGCAAAGAGCCAGCTGAGGGTTGACTCACAACGTTCGAAACTATTTCGCGAACGCATCACGAGGTTTGGAGGACGCCGTAGATGTCGGAGAAGCTACGCCCGAGAGTAACTTGCCAGTCGGATCGAAAACTGAGTAGCCAATCTGTTTCCCCTTTGCATCGTACTTGTAGACAATCTTGTTGATGACTGCGTCGTCTTTTCCAAGGTGCGTCTCTTCTTCGAGCCGGCCGGCCGCATCATATTTGTATGTGCTTTTGAACAGGAACCTTCCGTCCGGCCCGAAGACAATTCCGCTGATGAATCGTCCAGCGTCACCGATCTGATAAACGATTTTGCCGCGCGGTTTTCCGTTGGCATCAGTCGTGGCCGCGATTCCTTCATGCTGCGCATTGTCGAACTGATAAATGGTGCGCGAGCCGTCGGCATTCAGCGTGACCGTCACTCGAACAGCGTCGTTTGAGCTGGTCGCCGGCGTTTGCGCGATGATCGGCAGAGTCGAAGGCAGACCGATCGCGAGAAATACTAAAAGTGAGTTGGGCGACATTGTTCGAGATGCGGAGTTTAAATGAACAAAAAACGGGCGGCAAAGCGGGCAATTAATTTTTATTGACGGCTGGCACGGAAGGTGGTTAAAAGTGGGGAAAAGTGGGTTAGAATGGAACACTTCTCCACCCGCCAATGTATACGTCCGACCAACGCTTCTACGCCGGCGAGTTTCGTCACTCCATTGACGAGAAAAATCGAATCACCATTCCAGCGCGCTGGCGGCGCGGTGACACCGAGGAATTCATCATTCTTCCGGAAGCGACTCACCAATTTCTTTTGGTCATGTCGCCTGAAGAATTTTCTCGTATGAGTGGTGCCGCCGAATCGGATCCGAATGTTTCCGCGCGCGATCGGCGCATTTTTTTTCGTCAACTCCACTCTCGCGCGCAGCATGGCGCAGCCGATAAACAAGGCCGCCTCGTTTTGCCGGAAGATCTTTGCAAAAAAGTTGAATTGAAGGGCGAGGTCATGCTGGTGGGGGGCCGCGGCCGTTTTGAAATTTGGAATTTGCAGCGGCGGAAGCGCGCTCAGGAGGAAGAGACGCCCACTTATCAGCACGTCGCCAACGTCATTGGTTTGTAATCAACCCCATTATGAAGGCATTATTATTTGAGCGGCCAGTTTGGTTTGCGACCGGGCCGCTCGTTTGGGAAGAGGAGCCGCAGGAAATGGAGGATTTCACTTACCATCAACCGGTGCTAGCCGCCGAAGTGGTGGAATTGCTCACGCCGCATCTGGGTTCAGTCGTTGTCGATGGAACGGTCGGCGGCGGCGGTCATACCGAAATGATTTTGAAAACGGGCGCCGACGTTCTCGCGCTCGACCAAGATCCGGAGGCGATCGAACAGGCGCGGGAGGAACTCGCCCATTTCGGCGGCCGCGTCACCCTGCGCCAGGCAAACTTTCGGAACGCGGACAAGATCCTCGACGAACTGGGTGTCCAGAAAATCGGGGGTGCACTTCTCGACCTCGGTGTCTCCTCGCGCCAACTGGAAAATGCGACCCGCGGGTTCAGCATGATGCGCAACGGTCCGCTCGACATGCGAATGGACCCGAGATCGACAATCACCGCCGCTGACATCGTGAACCGCTGCACCGAAGAAGCGCTGACGCGATTGTTCCGAGACCTCGGCGAAGAACCGGCGGCGCGCCGCATCGCCAGCTTGATTGTGAAGATGCGCAAAGGCTGTCCGTTCACGGAAACGCTACAGCTCGCGCGAGCGATCGAAAAAGTTATCGGCCGCCACGGACGCCGGCATCCCGCGACGCAGACATTTCAAGCGTTGCGAATGGAAGTGAACGACGAGCTGGGCGCGCTTGAACAAGGCCTGCGCGTCTTGACGGCGCGCCTCGAGCCTGGCGCGCGCATCGCGGTCATCACTTTTCATTCTCTCGAAGACCGGATCGTGAAAAATTTCATCCGCGATCACAGCCGCGAATGGCTGGACCGGCCGGAGTGGCCGGCGCCGCGGCGCAATCCGGAATACGACCTGCGCGCGATCACTTCGAAACCGGTCGAGCCGGGCGAGAATGAGCAGAGACTGAATCCGCGCTCCCGGAGCGCAAAGTTGCGCGTGGCGGAGAAGGTCGGATGAATCGGTCCCGCCGAAAAAGTTGGAACACGGTCAATGCCGCCTCGCTTGCGCGCTGGATTGTGCTGACTGCGTTTCTGGCGGTAACGGGATTAAGTTATGTTTATCTGACCCTGCAACTCTACCATTTGGGTGATCGCAGGAAGGCGCTCGAGACAGAAGTAGCAAATTTGCGAATGCAAAATGAAGTGGCGAGCGCACAGATCGCCGCCCTCACCTCGCGCTCGGCATTGCAACGCCGCCTGAAGGAAGGTTATCTCAAAATGATTCCGATCGCGGAGCATAACATTGTTCGACTGACGATGCCGACACGAAACCAGGAAGACATTTTCCAGCCAGTTTCCAACCAGCGGGCCGCGAGATGAAATGGAACAGCCGGACAAGATGCGCACTGGTTTGCCTCGGCATCGTTCTACTCTTCAGCGCGTTTTCGTTTCGCTTGATCTATCTCCAGATGATCAAGCACGACCAGTACGCCGGGCTCGCGGCTGAGAAACACGTTTACAAGCAACCCATTTTTGCCGAGCGCGGCACGATTCTCGACGCTAATAACGAGGTCCTGGCGCACAATGTTCCGGTCGAAACCGTGGTCGCTGACGCGACTCATCTGACCGACACCAACGCGACTGTCGATCTTGTAAGCAACGAGCTGAAGCTTCCGCACGAAGAAGTTTCGGAGAAGCTTCACGGCGACCGCCGTTACATCGTGCTGAAACGCGAAGTGCCGAAAGCAATCAGCGATTCGCTCCGTCAAAAACTGCGCGCCCACAATTTACGCGGCATTTATTTCGAACGAGACGCGACCCGTATTTATCCCAACGGCTTGATGCTTTGCCACGTGATCGGATTCACCGACTTCGAGCATCACGGCATCCAAGGCGTGGAAGGTTCGCTCGATGAATATCTGCGCGGACAAGATGGCTATCGTTACATTGAGCATAACCGCGCCGGGCAGGAGCTCGTGCTTTATCGCGGCCAGGAGCGCGCGCCGCGCAACGGCTATCAGGTCCACCTGACCGTCGATCTAAATTTACAGAACATCGTGGAGAACGAACTCGACGCCGCCATGCGCGAGTATTCGCCGAAAAAAGCGACCATCATTTTGATGCGGCCGCAGACCGGCGAAATTCTGGCAATGGCCAATCGGCCCGCGTTCGATCTCAATCACCGCTCCGAGGCGAAACCGGAGCAAATGAAAAATCGTGCCATCAGCGACATGATGGAGCCTGGCTCCACGTTTAAGATTGTCACCGCTGCGGCCGCGCTCAACGAGCACAAGTTCCGCCTTGATTCCTACATCTTTTGCGAAAACGGAATTTGGAACTATGGCGGCACCGCGCTGCACGATCACGCCGCTTTTACCGACCTGAGCGTCAAAGACATTCTCGTTAAATCGAGCAACGTCGGTGCAGCCAAATTGGCTGTCAGCGTCGGCGACCAGAAATTTTACGAATACATCCGGCGCTTTGGTTTCGGCGAGCGGACCGGCGTGGAGCTTCCGGGCGAAATTCCAGGACTAATCCGTCCGCCGCAATCGTGGAGCAAAATTTCGATCACTCACATTCCGATGGGCCATGAGATTGGAGTTACTGCGCTCCAAATGACTGCGGCCATGGCCGCGATTGCCAACGGCGGCAAATTAATGACGCCGCGCATCGTAAAATCGATCACCACCAGTGATGGGAAGACAGTCAGCACGCTTTCGCCGATTGTCTTACGTGAGGTTATATCGCAGCAGACCGCCAGCCAGATTGGGAGCGCACTCCGCGGTGTAGTCAGTGATCGTGGCACCGCTGCGGCCGCCGCTGTTCCGGGTTTCATCATCGCCGGAAAGACCGGCACCGCTCAAAAAGTCGATCCACACGGCGGCTACGAAAAAGGACAGTATGTCGTTTCGTTCTGCGGTTACTTGCCGGCTGACCATCCGGAATTTGTCGGACTCGTTGTCTTGGACGACGCACAGACAAAACCTGAGCTGAATTACGGTGGTCTTGTTGCCGGCCCGATTTTTTCCCGTATCGCCGAAAAGGCCGCCCGTTATCTCGATCTTGAGCCGCATGAGGAAATTCGCAAAGCCATCCCAGTCGAGCGAGTTGCCTTAACCAATGCCCCGCGCCATTGAGTCCCTGGCATAAGAATGGTCAATCCTCATGCAGCTCAAAACTCTTCTCGCCGCGATTCCCGTTCGCGAAATCATCGGCCCAGTTGGTCGCGCGGTGGAAAGCATCGCGTATGACTCGCGCCGTGTGCAGAAGGATGGGCTATTCGTGGCATTGCGCGGTGAAAAAAGCGATGGCCACGACTTCATCGGCCAGGCCGTTGAAAAAGGCGCCACGGTGATCGTTGCCGAGCGCGCTGAGAAACATCCACGCGCCACCTGCGTCGTTGTCGAAAATACGCGCGGCGCGCTCGCGGATCTCTCCACGCGATTTTACAATTTTCCCGCGCGAAAATTGAAGCTCACCGCCGTTACGGGCACCAACGGCAAAACGACGACCACTTTCCTGATCAAGCATATTTGCGAGAACGCGGGAATGCGCTGTGGTTTGCTTGGCACGGTGCGCTATGAAATCGGTGAGCGCGTTTTGCCCGCGGCCCGCACGACACCCGAATCGCTCGATCTTCAGGAATTGCTTGCCCAAATCGCGAACGCTGGTTGCCGCGCCGCCGCCATGGAAGTTTCCTCGCATGCGCTCGCTCAAGAGCGTACGTGCGGCATCGAGTGGGACGTCGCGGTCTTCACCAATCTGACGCAGGACCACCTCGATTATCACGGGACGATGGAAAATTATTTCGAGGCGAAAGCGAAGTTGTTCAAACAACTCCCGTTGCAGCGGAAAAAAAAGAAACCGGTCGCGATCATCAACATCGACGATCGTTATGGACAGCAGTTGCTCGAGAAGATCGACAAGAAAGTTTCGGTGGTGACTTTCGGAATGGGAGCGCTCGCCGATTTCCGGGCATCCAATTATCGAATGGAATTTGGAGGAACCTCGTATCAGCTCGACGCGCGCGGCAAAAGTTATCTCATCCGCGTGCCATTGATCGGCCGGTTCAACGTTGCGAACTCGTTAGCTGCGCTCGCCGCCGCCAACGCGCTCGGAGTCCGCTTGCGCGAGGCCGTGCTCAGTCTCGCTAAATCGCCGCAAGTTCCCGGTCGTCTCGAGATGGTTCCGGCGAAACGGCAGTTCCAGGTTTTCGTTGATTACGCGCACACGCCCGACGCGTTGCTTAATGTTCTAAAAACTTTGCGCGAACTTGGCCCGTGGCGCTTGATTGTCGTCTTTGGTTGCGGCGGCAATCGTGACCGTGAGAAACGGCCGCTCATGGGTCAGGTTGTCGATCAGAATGCGGATTACGCCGTCATCACCTCCGATAATCCGCGCAAAGAAGATCCGGACAAAATCATCGCCGAAATCGAAAAAGGATTTCGCGGTAACCATTTTGAAAAAATCACCGACCGCGCATCCGCGATTTCACGCGCAATCGAAATCGCGCAACCGCGTGACATCGTCTTAATCGCGGGCAAAGGTCACGAAAATTACCAGGAGTTCTCCGACCACATCGTGCCGTTTCAAGACATTCAAGTGGCGCGTCGGGCGCTCGAAAATCATCCGGTAGAATTTAAATGAATCCGGTGTCAATCTTACAGATTGTCGATCTTTCCGGCGCGAAGCTGGAACAGGGCGACGGAAAAAAAGCGGTCGAAAGAATCAGCACCGATTCACGGACCATTAAAAAGGGCGAGCTTTTCGTAGCGCTCCGCGGCGAAAATTTCGATGGTCACAAATTTGTCGGGGCGACGGCAAAGGCCGGGGCCGCCGGCGCGATTGTCGATCTTAAATGGAAAGGAGAAGTTCCAAAGAAGTTCGCCATCATTCGGGCCCAGGACAGTTTGCTCGCCTATCAAAATCTCGCCGCGAATTATCGAAAATCGCTGCCGATCAAAGTTCTAGCCATCACCGGCAGCAATGGAAAAACGAGCACGAAAGATTTTGCTGCCTCGGTGCTGGGTCGAAAATTTCGCGTCACGAAAACGCAAGGCAACTTCAACAATCACGTCGGATTGCCGCGCACAATTCTGGAAGCGACATCGCGGGATGAAGTCGCGGTCTGGGAAATTGGGATGAACCATCCGGGCGAAGTCGCGCCACTCGCAAAGATTGCGGCACCTGACGCCGCCATCATCACCAACATTGGCATTGCCCATATTGAGTTCATGGGAACGCGGGAAGCGATCGCGAAAGAAAAAGGCGCGCTGGCCGAAGCTGTCGGTGCGGAAGGAAGAGTGATTTTGAATGCAGACGATCCTTTGAGCAAAGGCATTGCCGGGCGTAGCCGCGCCCGCGTGATTTTCGCCGGCACAAAAGACGGAACTATTCGCGCGATCGATATTCAACAAAGCGCTGATGGATCAGAATTCACAATTTTGGAAGGAGCGCACCAATGTCGCGCGCAATTGCCTGTTCCTGGACTGCACATGGTGCAAAATGCGCTCCTCGCCGTCGCGGCCGGGCGCACATTCGGTCTTTCGCTCGAAGAAGCGGCAGCCGGTCTGGCTAGCGCTCCGCTCGCCAAAGCACGTTTACAAATCAAAGAGATCAACGGCGTGCAATTTCTCGACGACAGCTACAACGCGAATCCAGATTCGATGAAAGCGGCGCTGCAGACGCTGGTCGAGTTGGACACGGATGGAAAAAGAATCGCGGTCCTCGGTGAAATGCGAGAGTTGGGAGAAGAAACGCAGCGGGGCCATGAAGAAGTCGGAGAAGAAGCAGCGGCGTTCGGCATCGATCAATTGATCGGTATTGGCGAAATGGGTGCCGTCATCTCGCGAGCGGCAGAAAACGCCGGGCTAGAAAAGAGCGCAGCCGTCGGATCGACATCGGAAGCCGCAGAGTTCCTGCGGAACATCGCCGTGCCGGGCGACCTCGTGTTGATCAAAGGCAGTCGGCTCGCTCGCACCGAAAATGTGATTGAAGCATTCGCGAAGCAGAGTTCGCCAGAAAGAGCGCGCGTATGATGTATTTTCTTCATCGGCTAAGTGATCACGTCGGCGGATTCAACGTTTTCTTTTACGTTACGTTTCGCGCGGTCGCTGCCGCGATCACAGCGTTCGTAGTGTCGCTCCTGTTCGGAAATTTCATCATTCGAATCTTAACGGCGCTCAAACTCGGCCAGCCGATTCGCCAGGCCGCTGAGGTTCACCGGCTTGCAGAATTGCACGGGGGCAAACAAGGAACGCCGACGATGGGCGGCGTCCTGGTAATTGGCGCTGTCTTCATTTCCAGTCTTCTCTGGGCGCGTCCGGACAATCGTTTCGTCTGGCTCGCTCTCTTCGCCATGGTCTATCTCGGCGTGCTTGGCTTCGTTGATGATTATCTCAAGGTAACAAAGAAAAAATCCGACGGCGTAAGCGGCCGGATCAAACTTCTTTTCCAAATCGCCCTCGCTTTGATTATTACGGCGGTCTTTTTGACGAGCCCGCTTTTGGAAGTGCAGGCGCGCTCCCTTTACGTCCCATTTTTCAAATCGCCCGTGGTCACGAACATGGGCTGGTTCACGATCCTGTTTTTCGCGCTCGTGATTGTCGGGTCATCGAATGCCGTGAACCTGACCGACGGCTTGGACGGTCTCGCCATCGGCTGCACCGTTACGGTGGCTTTTGCCTA
>Ga0066388_100001086_pt1 | contig 14704 bp, 12 predicted proteins | sample PanSoiMetaGPlot6_FD_64539 | JGI IMG/M metagenome (GOLD analysis project Ga0066388, IMG submission 64539) | Tropical forest soil microbial communities from Panama analyzed to predict greenhouse gas emissions - Panama Soil - Plot 6 (Hybrid Assembly) | ecosystem: Environmental > Terrestrial >... | reverse complement strand
CCCCGGGGCTGGACGCCGAGGGCCGGGGCTGTTGCAATTCGCCTTCGGGTGGAACACAAACCAGCTGTGTGAATAACCACGACGGGCGCCGCGCCGCAGCGACGAGCCGCGGGTTCGGCTAGGCCAATTCGAAGCGCACGAGGTTTTGAAAGATGAGTGACATTGGCGAGCGGGTGAAGAAGATCGTCGTGGAGCACCTCGGGGTCGAGCCCGACAAGGTAACGGAGAGCGCGAGCTTCATCGACGACCTCGGCGCCGACAGCCTCGATACGGTTGAGCTGGTGATGGCGTTCGAAGAAGAGTTCGGGTGCGAAATTCCCGACGATGCGGCGGAAACGATTCTAACTGTTGGCGACGCCGTCAAGTTCCTCGAAAAGAACGCCAAGAGCTAGCGCTCGGGAGCCGGTGGGCACTGTGAGGGGAGACGTCATCGTTGCGGCCCATCGCGGATCCAGAGACATCAAGAAGTTTGTAGCATTGTTGCAATGGTGCGCGCGATTGCAGCCAACGCCGAGCGTGCGGATGGCGCTTTGCGAGTGCCGAAGGCTTGGCTACGTGTGCTAGCCAATGCCGTTCGGTCGCGTCCGGTACGCGACGACGCAACGGGATCCGGCCCTAAGGACCGGACGGAAGGCCGAGATGAGACGTGTGGTCGTGACCGGACTGGGGATCCTGACGCCGCTCGGTTGCGGCGTCGACGCGACTTGGAAGCGGCTGCTCGCCGGCGACAGCGGTGCGCGCAAGATCGATCACTTCGACGTCTCCGACATTCCGTGCAAAATCGCGATGCAAATTCCGCGCGGCGACGGCTCCAACGGCAGCTTCAATCCGGATCAATGGATGGAGCCGAAGGAGCAGCGCAAGGTCGACGATTTCATCGTGTTCGCCATGTGCGCGGCGCGCCAGGCGCTCGACGACGCCGGCTGGCATCCGCAATCTTACGCCGACCAAACCCGCACTGGTGTGATGATCGGCTCCGGCATCGGCGGCATCGGCGGTATTGCTGATGCAACGCTGTTGCTGCAAGCGCGCGGCGCGCGGCGCATGTCGCCCTTCTTCATTCCGGGCCGGCTGATCAATCTCGCGTCGGGCTACGTGTCGATCGAGTTCGGGCTGAAGGGACCCAACCATGCGGTCGTCACCGCCTGTTCGACCGGCGCGCATGCGATCGGGGACGCGGCGCGGCTGATCGCGCTCGAAGACGCCGACGTCATGGTTGCCGGCGGTACCGAATCGCCGATTCATCGCGTCAGCATGGTCGGCTTTACCGCCTGCCGCGCGCTATCCACTGGCTTCAACGAAACGCCCGAGCGTGCATCACGTCCCTATGATCGCGACCGCGATGGCTTTGTGATGGGCGAGGGAGCCGGTGTTGTCGTGCTCGAGGAACTCGAACATGCCAAGGCGCGCGGGGCAAACATCTACGCCGAGATCGTGGGCTACGGGCTCTCGGGTGATGCGTACCATATTACGGCGCCGGCCGAGGACGGCGACGGGGCTTATCGCTGCATGATGGCCGCGATCAAGCGCGCCGGCATTTCGCCGACCGAAATCGACTATATCAACGCGCACGGTACCTCGACCCAGGTGGGCGATGAGATCGAGCTCGGGGCGGTCGAGCGTGCGGTCGGCAATGCGGCCGGACGCATTTCAATGTCGTCGACCAAATCATCGGTCGGGCACCTGCTGGGCGCGGCGGGGGCGGTCGAGACCATCTTCTCCATCCTGGCGATCCGCGATCGTGTGGCGCCGCCAACGATCAACCTCGACAACCCATCGGTCGAAACGCCGATCGACCTCGTGCCGCATTACGCGCGCAAGCGTGAGATCAACGTGGTGCTATCGAACTCGTTCGGCTTTGGCGGCACCAACGCGTCGCTTGTGGTCCGCCGCCTTGCGGCTTGAATGAGAGCGAGAGCGGGCCGCCGGCTCGGTCCCGGTCCTGCCACGCATCCCGAATAACTTTCGCCCCCAACGCCACTCGTGTAACCTCGCATGACGCGTCGGCACGGTGTTACAGGATCGCTTTCGGGTGATCCGGGATGCCGGCTCGCGAGTTTCGGGTGGACGCTAATAAGCCTTTGATTGTATGGAAGTTTTTGATTTGAAGTTCGCGACCATGAGACCGCCGCAGGGTTGGTGAGAACTTCAAGATCCAGGCTACGGGTGGTGGGCAGCTTTCCAAACAGGTGAAGGTCGGCTGTTTGGTCCGCGCTGTCAGGAGGGTTCCTCGATGCTATGGCGCCGCAAACGCGATGCAACCGGAGACGATGCGCACACCAGCCCGGCCGATCGGGTTCCCGAGGCCGACACCGGCGCGCTGAAGATCAAGCCACAGGCCGGGCCGGATCGCGTTCGCGGCGCGCCCCGCAGTCCACGGGCGGCGCTGCAGCCTGAACGCGTGCCGGTGCCGACGCGTCGCTCACGGCGTGCGCACCACCCCATGGTGGTTGCCGGTAACGCGGTGTTCACGCTGCTGATCCTCATTGCGATCGCAATCGGCGGCGGATGGCTGCTGGTCAAGAACCAACTGGCCGCGCCGGGTCCGTTGCAGGACGACAAGGTCGTCACCATTTCGCACTCCGGCGTGTTCGACGTAGCGGATGTGCTCGAGCGCGAGGGCGTCATCGACCAGCGCTGGCCGTTCATCATCTCGGTCGGCCTGAACAAGATACGACGCAGCGAGGTCAAGGCCGGGGAATATCAATTCACAAAACAGGCGAGCCTTCAGGACGTCATCAACACCTTGGTCGACGGCAAGGTGGTTCAGCACGCGATCACGATACCGGAGGGTCTAACCTCGGAGCAGATCGTCCAGCGCCTGCTCGATACCGATTTTCTGGCGGGCAATATCAAGGCGATCCCGCGCGAGGGATCTTTGCTGCCGGAGACCTATCGGTTTCCGCGCGGAACCCAGCGCGAGCAGGTGATCCAGCGCATGCAACGTGAGCAGCGCGAAGTCTTGCAGAAGGCGTGGGAGCGGCACTCGCCCGATCTTCCGGTTCGAACGCCAGATCAGCTGATCGTGCTCGCGTCCATTGTCGAGAAGGAGACCGGACGTCCCGACGAGCGCTCGCGGGTCGCTGCGGTGTTTGCCAATCGGCTCAAGCAAAAGATGCGGCTGCAGTCGGACCCGACCATCATCTACGGCTTGGTCGGCGGCAAGGGCTCGCTCGGGCGACCGATCGCCAAAAGCGAAATAACGCAGCCAACGCCCTACAACACCTACACGATCGACGGCCTGCCGCCGGGCCCGATCGCCAATCCGGGACGCGCGTCGATCGAGGCGGCCGCCAACCCGGCGCGGACGAAGGAGTTGTTCTTCGTCGCCGATGGCACCGGCGGGCATGCGTTTGCGGAAACGCTCGACCAGCATCAGAAGAACGTTGCAAAGTTGCGAGCCCTCGAAGCAGGTGAGTCGGCCGCCGCGGCTCCGGAGGAGACCGCAGCACCGGCCGAGACGCTCGCACCACCCAAGCCCAAGGTTGCGAAACCGGCACCTCCCAAACCGAAGCCGCCGACGCCACAGGCCCAGAATCAAAATCAGGGCGCGCCACCGCCGCCGTCTCGGCCGCAATAGTGAAGTTGGCGTCCCGCTTCGTTGCCTGGTCACGGCGTGCCGCAGTGAACAATCGCGTCGCGATTGCGCGCAGGCGCGCTTTGGACCTTCAAACCCAAATCACGCTGGTATCATGTATCTGCTAGAGTCTCGTTGCGGCCGGCGATTGCGCGACGGCGCAGGGCGGACTTTGCAACAATGAGACGAGCGGCGGGCTTCGCATGACCCTCTCCAGCATGACCGGATTCGCACGCAGCCAAGGCCTGTCGGCGCCATACGCGTGGGCCTGGGAGGTCAAGTCGGTTAACGCCAAGAGTCTTGATCTGCGGCTGCGTCTGCCCACCGGATGGGATGCGATCGAGGTAGCGGTTCGCGCACGCGCCGCGGATAAGCTTGCCCGCGGCTCGTTGCAGGCCGCACTCTCCATTGCCCGCGAGGGAGTGGCGCCGATCGTCCGCGTCAATGAAGGTGTATTAGAAGCTGTGCTGAAGGCGATGCAGAGCCTGACCGGACGTGTGGCTGCCGAGCCAGCGCGGCTTGACGGAATCCTCGGGGTCAAAGGAGTGATCGAAGTTGTCGACGCAGAGGAGCGCGAGGACGAGCGCCGCGACGCGGAGGCCGCCGTGTTGGCAGGCTTCGACGCCGCGCTCGCGGGTCTCGCCCAGATGCGGCGGCACGAGGGCCAGGCGCTGGGCCGGCTGCTGATCGAGCGGCTGTCGGAGATCGCGGCTTTGGTCGTGCGCGCCGACGCCGCACCGGGACGCCGGCCGGAGGCGATCAGGCAGCGGTTGAGTGAGCAGGTTGCCGCGCTGCTTGAAAACAATGCGCGTCTGGATTCGGACCGGCTGTATCAGGAGGCGATTCTGCTTGCCGCCAAAGCGGATGTGCGCGAGGAGCTCGATCGCTTGAAAGCGCATGTTGAGCAGGCCCGCAAGCTCATCGCAGGTGGCGGTGCGATCGGACGTCGCCTCGACTTTCTGGCTCAGGAGCTCAATCGGGAGGCCAACACCCTGTGCGCGAAGTCGAATGACGTGGAGCTCACCAACATCGGCCTTGAATTGAAGACCGTAGTGGAGCAATTCCGCGAGCAGGTTCAGAACCTGGAATGAGGATGGTGCGCTTGCACGACCGGCACCGGACCCCGCCCGCCGTCGATCGCCGCGGAATGATGTTGGTTCTTTCCTCGCCATCGGGCGCCGGCAAGAGCACGCTGTCCCGGATGCTGCTCGAGGACCCGGGCGTGGAGCTGTCGATTTCGGTGACCACCCGGCCGCTGCGCCCCGGCGAGGTTGACGGTCGGCACTATCACTTCATCGACAAGGCGCGTTTCGATCGCATGGTGCGTAATGGCGAACTGCTGGAATGGGCGCAGGTGTTCGGCAATTTCTACGGCTCGCCGCGTGCTCCGGTTGACAAGGCCTTGGCGGCGGGTCGCGACATGCTGTTCGACCTCGACTGGCAGGGCACCCAACAGATACGCGAACGTGCCCGCGGGGATCTCGTCAGCGTGTTCGTGCTCCCGCCGTCGGTGCCCGAACTCGAGCGCCGGCTCCGGACGCGCGCCCAGGACAGCGACGCCGTCATCCGCGACCGCATGGAACGTGCTGGCGATGAGATGAGCCACTGGGCGGAGTACGACTACGTCGTCATCAACAACGACCTCAATCAGACCTTCACCGAGGTGCGCGCGATTCTCGCTGCCGAGCGCCTCAAGCGCGAGCGCCGAATTGGCTTGGCAGAATTCGTGCGCTCGCTGCAGCGTGACCTCTAGTGCCGCCGATTTGAAGTTCGACATTCACTCATTGCGCGAGCGCGCGTGCGAGCGCGACAAAGCCAGAGACCGGGATGTCCTGTGCCCGCGCGGTTGGATCAAGCCCAGCCGCGGCAAGCAGCGATGACGGGTCCGGCATGAGGGTTCGTAGGCTCTGGCGCAGCATCTTGCGGCGCTGACCGAATGCGGCCGCGGTCACCCGTTCAAGGTCGGCAACGTCGGCAGCCAGCGGCTCGGGCCGCGGCGTTAGTCGGACCAGCGAAGAGGTGACCTTGGGCGGTGGCACAAATGCGGATGGCGCGATGTCGAAAAGAAGCTTCGCCGTGCAGCGCCAGCTGACCAGGACCGATAGCCGACCGTAGCTGCCGCTGCCCGGCCCGGCATTCAGGCGCTCGGCGACCTCGCGTTGGAACATCAGCACGAGGTCGTCGTACCAGGGAGGCCACGGCGCCGTCCGCAGCCACCCGACCAGCAGCTGGGTCGCGATGTTGTAGGGCAAGTTGGCCACGACGCGCGTCGGGCCAGCGTCGAGGTACGGGCGCGGATCGAAATTGAGCGCATCGGTTTCGACAATCTCGAGGCGACCGGGATAGCGCGCGCCAATTTCCGCAAGTGCCGCGACCGCACGAGGATCGCGTTCGATGCCGATGACGCGGCGCGCGCCCGCGGCCAGCAGCGCCCGCGTGAGCCCGCCCGGTCCGGGTCCAACCTCGACCACGCTGACGCCCTCAAGCGGGCCGGCCGCCCGCGCGATCCGAGCCGTGAGGTTGAGATCGAGCAGAAAATTCTGGCCGAGCGATTTCCTCGCCGACAAGCCGTGACGACGAATGACTTCCCGCAACGGCGGCAAGTCGTCGACGGCCGTCATGGCACCGCGGCCGCGGCTACCTGCTGTTCTTGTGCGAGCCGGGCGGCCAGCCTGATGGCTTCGATCAGGCTCGACGGATTGGCGCGGCCGGTTCCGGCGATATCGAATGCGGTGCCGTGATCCGGCGACGTGCGCACAAACGGCAAGCCCAAGGTCACGTTGACGGCGTGATCGAAGGCGAGAGTCTTGATCGGGATCAGCGCCTGATCGTGGTACATGCACAGCGCCGCGTCGTAGCGCGCGCGGGCGGCGGGGTGGAACATGGTGTCGGCCGGCAGGGGACCGCGCGCGTCAATGCCTTCGGCGCGAAGCCTTGCGATCGCGGGCGCCACGATCGTGCGATCTTCGATCCCAAGCGCGCCGTTTTCACCCGCGTGCGGGTTAAGCCCGGCCACCGCGAGGCGCGGATGCTTGATCCGGAAGCGCATCGAGAGGTCGCGCGCTACGATGCGCCCAGTCTCGACAATGAGGTCGAAGTCGAGCTGGCGCGGCACGTCCGTCAATGGAAGATGGATGGTGACGGGCACGACCGCGAGTTCGGGCGCCCACAGCATCATGACCGGCCGTGCTGCGACCCCGGTCAGTTCGGTTGCGAGCTTGCCAAGAAATTCGGTATGGCCGGGTTCGGGAAACCCGGATTGATACAACACGTTCTTGGCAACCGGGTTGGTTACGATGGCGGCCGCCGTGCCGTCGAGGACCTGTTCGACGGCGGCGCGAATGGCCGCGATCGCGACAGGGGCACTCGACTGATCCGGAATCCCGGGAGCGGCGGTGGCCTCAATGCCGACGTCGACGACGGGGAGCGCAGCATCGAAGGCCTCGGCGGCCTCGCGCGCGTTGACACGTATGATCGGAATTTCCTGATCGAGGTCGGAGGCCCGCCGCGCGAGGAAGCCGGCATCGCCCAGAACGTAGAACGCCGGCAGCGCCAGCTCGGCGCGGCGGGCCCAAGCCGCGATCGTGATGTCGGGTCCGATGCCGGCCGGTTCACCGAGGGTCAAAGCCAGCGCTTTGGACATTTGCTTGCTTTCTTCGCTTCGCGCGGCGTCGGGGCGCAGATCACCGCGCGCAAGCGTGCCTCGGTTTGGGGCCGACGTAAACGGCTGACGGATGCCGAAGGCGATCGGCTGCGCGAGACCAGCGTCTCGATCACTGCGTCTTGACGCCCGGCGCCTTGGCGTTGGTTTCGCGCGCTGGCTTCGGCGACTTCTTGCCCTTGATTTCCTTGATGGGCTCCGGCGGCTCTTTGTACTCGATCATCGCCGTTTTCCGCAGCTCTTCGAGGAAACGCTTGCCCTGCGCTTCGAAATTCGCGTTGAACAGCTTGTTTTGAATCGCTTTTTTCGCGGCCGACTCGAGTTTGGCTTCGCGCTTGGCGCAGACCGCAAACAGTTCGACGCCGCGGCTCGTAACTTCTGGCGCGGTCAGATGCCCGACCGGCACGCTATCAAGGATTTGGCGGATATTGTCCTGGAGGTCGTCAGACGGTTTGATGATCTGGTTGCGCACCACCACGTCCCTGAGCGCGCGTGCGGCAGGAACGCCGCTTTCGCAATTCTCAAAGCGCGCCCGCAGCGCCTCGGCCTCCTTCTTGCGTGTCTCGGCGGCGTCGGCGCCGGCGCCTCGGCCGATGACAAAGAGGATGGGGCGTAACACGTATTCGTAGCCGGTCGGGTTTGCCTTTTGTCCGTCCTCGCCCGGTTTGGCGTCCTTGTCGCTCTGCATCGCCTGCAGCACATCCTTCTCGTTGACGTGCAGACGTGATTGGAACTTGCCTTGCACGACGGTGGTCCAGGAAATCTCCGCCTTGATGTGGTCCTTCATAATCGAGGGGTCGATGCCGGCCTGGATCAACACATTCTCGAACGCCTGCTTCGACATGCGCATGCGACCGCCCATTTCGACAAACTGTTTGTCGACATCGTCTGAGGTGATGTCGAGATGGAAGCGGCGGCCGACCGAGATTTTGATCTTGTCGTCGATCAGGTCGTTGATCACCTCCTGTCGGGGCGCGGTCTTGTGCAAGGTCAGCTGGATCAGCTTCGCGCGCTGCGTGATGTCGAGCTCGGTAATGGGGGCGCCGTTGACGAACAGCACCACCTGGCCGCGCGCCGGCGCGGCGGCGGCAAGCAGGGCGAACACGGCAGCCGGCAGCAGCCATGTGCGGGCGAGCCCGGCGCGCGCCGCGACCTCGCCGTTGTTGCACCGGTGTTGCATCGAACGCTTCCCCAAGAAGCCCGCACCCCCGGAATCCACAAGCGATGGTTTAGACATCATGGCGCTCCAAAGCCGATCCCGCCTCCGCCGATGGTCCGCAGGGCGAATTGCAGCAAGATCGTTTGACTTGTCTTCGCGTTTCCACTGAACGTGTAGTCCGTTACGTAGTTCAGAGACATCATGAAACAGTCGTCGATATAACCGAGTCCGAAACGGGTCTGGTCGAACGTATTGGCGATCAGGTCGTACCGGATCGCCCCCATCGCAGCCCAGTTTGCATTGAGCTTGACCGACGAGGTGGTGAGCACGCCCTCGCGCCGATCCAAAAATCCGATCTCCTGCTGGGCCGCGTAACTGCCATAAAGAACCGAAAGCGACCATCGGTCAAAGCTGGCGCGGCCCTCGACCTCCAATCGCTGGACCGAGAAATCGGTCTCGGCAAATCGGAAGCGCGAGGTGACGTTGTAAATCGAATTGGGCTGATAGGCGAGCCGCGCCACATAGTCCGACCGGCTCTTGTCCAGGCCGCTGGCGAGACCGGTGTTGGTCAGGTCGGCCTGCGCGTATGAGTTGACGCCGAACAGCTGATAGGACTGTCCAAACAGCATGTTGACGGAACCGCCCTGATTGAATTGCGCGGTGTATTGCGCCCCGGCGTTGGCGCGGCTGCCGCCTTCGACCCGATCCCAGCCGGAGAATTTGTCGACGCGGAACAAATTGCCGTCGTCGAACACCAGGCTTTGGGCGTCTTCGTTCGGGAGCCTGCCGATCTCCGTTTCGTTCGGGCGTATGATGATTTGAGCGATCGGCTCAACCGTCTGCGTGCCCCAAGGCTGTACGCTGATGAAGGGGTAGTGATACTCGAGCCCCACGGTCGGCATCCCGCGGGTGATCTCGCTGTTGCCCGGTGTGATGAAATTCGGAATGCCGGCGTCGGGTGCAACGCTGAGCGAGGCCACGTCGCCGCGAACCGAGGCGAATGGCGTCCAGACCTGTCCAATGGGATCGACGATCTGCCTGCGCCAGTGGGCTTCCGCCGAAACACGGTTGTAGTCGCCCGGCACGCCACGGAGCACGCAGTTGTTTACGTTTTTCGCCGTGTCGGCCGTGTTGAGCCCGCACAGCGAGAGGCTGTTGGCAAACTGGTTGATCGGGTCGAATTCAGGTGTGTTGCGCGACAGACTCGTGAAGTTCATGCTGTAGCCGAACTCGCCACCGAGAACCGGCGAGCTCAACGTCTTGGAATAGTCGATCACCGGATGGATGACGGGGATCGCACCCTGCACGTCGAATTCCGAAAAGCCGGTGTACTGGATCGTGCGCATATCGAAATAGCTGCGATCGCCGCGGCCGGCGAGGAACAACTGGGAGACACCCTCGGTGAGGCCCATGCCCGCCGGGTCCGGAACTTTCGATTGCAGCGATCGGATCTTGTAGTCCTGGAAGTAGCTGGCATCCGATACCAGCACGCCGTCGAAGCCCCAGGCCCATTGCGGTGACAGATTAAAGCGCCCGCTGCCTTCGACGGCTCCGCGCCATTGGCGAAACCCGGGCGTCGGCGTGCCGTCCGAGTGGATGAAGAAATTCTTGTCGAGCTGATCGATGCCCGATGCGCGCAACGTGTAGGAGCCGCTGTCGAGCCGCTGGCGGAATTCGCCCTGCAGCAAGGGCCCCTGCTTGGTGGTGATCCTCGGCGCGAAGGTCATGTCGTAGTCGGGGGCGAGGGCCACGTAGTACGGGGTCTCGAGCGCGAAGCCGTAGGCCGAGCTCGAGGAGACGACCGGGAGGAGGAAGCCGGTCTTACGCTTCACGGTCGGGTCGGGAGCCGAGAAGTACGGGAAGTAGGCGAGCGGAACGCCGAAGAACTCGACCGCGGCGCTCTCGAAATAGATCATCTTGTCGGTCTGATTGTGGATGATCCGGGCCGCCTTGATCTGCCACAGCGGGGGCTTGCGCGGATCGTCCTTACACGGCTCGCACGCGGTGTAGACGCCGCTTTGGAACACGGTGAAATTGCCCTCGCTGCGCTCGGCGCGCGCCGCTGCTATGCGGGTCTGGTCGGGCGTCTCGACGCGCAGCGAATCGACGAATCCGTCGCGGTAGTCATCGGAGAGATCGATCACCTCGCCATAGCTGATCTTGCCGTCGGCGTCGGTAAGCCGCGCGTTGCCCTCCGCGTGCAGCCGCTTGGTTTTCTGATCATAGATGACGCGGTCGGCCTCGATGGTCGCTCCCTGATAGTACATGCGCACGTTGCCGACCGCGGAAACGCGCTGATTGTTGTAGTCGTAGTCGAGCTCGTCCGCCTGCACGAGCATCTTGGCATCCGACTTGACGCCGCCGGTTGCAACGCTTCCGAGCCCGGGGCCTCTGGGGGTGGGCGTGGGGCGCAGCTGGGTGCGGAAATCGAGAAAGGGGGTCGGGGCGGTTTGCGCCGACGCCGACGACGCGCCGATCGCGTTCGCGCCGACAAGGGCGAGCGCGAGCAACAAGCCGGCCCGCGCGAGGCGGGACCGCAAGGCTGGTCGAAGGCAAGGACGGGCGGTCCGAGCGGCCATCACCCGTCCTCCTGGTGGAGGAGCGCGATAAGCCCGGTCAGCGCGCCGACGAGCGCCGGCGTCCAAGCCGCAGCCATCACCGGCATCAACTGCGCCTTGCTGAGATCCTCGGTTATTTTCGACAGCACATACAGCAAGAATCCGGCGGCGACGCCGCCGAGAATCATTTTCTGCACGCCGCCGAAACGGAAGAAGCGCAGGCTCGCCGAGGCAGCAACCAACACCATCGCCGCAAGCAGAAACGGCCGGGTCAGCAATTTCTGATATTGCAGTTCATAGCGCGTGGCTCCGAGGCCCGCGCGCTCCGCGGTTTCGATGTAGGACGGCAGATCCCAGAACGGAACCGATTCCGGCGTCGCGAAGGTCTCGCGTACCTGGGCGGCCGTGAGGTTGGTCTTGAGCGCGTAGGTCTTGTGTACGATCGGGGGTACGTCGCTGGCGTAGATGCGGGCGTCTTCAAGCTCCCAGGAACCGGATTGCAGCGCCGCGGTATTGGCTTCGATGCGCTGCTGAAAGCGGCCGTTCTGGTCAAACGTGAAAATCGTCACTCCGCCGAGCCGCAGTCCCTGTTCGCTGGTGGTGACGGCGTTCATGATCGACTGACCGTCGTCGCTGCGCTGACGCAGCCAGAAACCGGCCCCAGTCGATTGCAGTCCGCTTTGCGCGCCACCGAAGGCTTCGACCTCGAGATGCTTGGATTTTTCCTGCAGGAGCGCTGCCATCGGATTGTAGATCGTCGTTGCAACGACCCCGACCAGGCCGGCGGCGAGCAACACCGGGGCAACGAATTGCCAGGCCGACATTCCGGCCGCGCGCGCGATCACGAGCTCCAGCCGCCGCGACAGATTGAGGAAGCAGGACATGGCGGCGATCAGAACCGCGAACGGCATGATCTGCTCGCCGAGTTGGGGGACGCGGAAAAACGAGATCGTTGCGATCGTCAACATCGTGGCGCTGCCGTCACCACCGCGATGGCGCATCAGCTCGATGCAGTCGACCAAGCCGACCAGCATGATGATTCCGAAGAACACAGCCAAAAAGGTCGTGAGAAAGCGCTGCGCGAAATAGCGCCCGAGGGTCCCGACCGAAACCGGTCGCGGTATCGCAAGCGCGCCGATCACGTACCCGCCTGTCCGCGCCGCCGAATCGACGCGACAGCATCACGCCCGGCACGCACCCCATATTGGCCGTTTGGTCCCATCGTTCCCCACGCCCCGGCGGAGCTCTTGTCCCGGCAAGAAGCCCCGCTACGCCCTGCACTTACACAAGACCACAACGACGAAAAACGCGCGAACCGCGCACGTGGTCATCGCCCCTGCAGCTTGCTTGAACCGGCCCCCCATGCCGGCAAAATCCAGTGTACCCCAGCCGCGCCCCGCCGTCCTCTGTCACAGTGCCATTGGGGCTGTTTACCATCGCTGTACAAAGTGGCCGTCCCGAGGCAAAGCTGTTGAAAAACAATCGGGAATGGTTAAGGGGTTGCAATCGAGTAACACGCTCTCGGCATTTTGGCGCCTGCCTTCCCGGACACTCGGTCAAGGTAGGGTCCGGGTGCCTTTGCCGATCGGAAAACCCGCCGCACCACGAGGCTGTCTATGCCCGATGCCTTCAAGCTGGGATTTGCTACTTTTGCCTTGCCGTCGCGCGGGGTTCTCGTTGTGTTCTGCGACGACGGTCTGCTGCTCGGGCCGATCACCCGCCGCCTGCTGCGGTCGACCGCGGACATGGTGCGCAAAGCCGCGGCGGCCGAGCGCTTCAAGGGCAAGCTGGGGGCAACCCTCGATATCGTGCTTCCTGCCGAGCTTGAGGCCAGCCGGCTGATCGTCGTTGGGTGCGGCCACACCCGCGAGTTGAAGGCACCCGACTACCTCCGACTGGGCGGTGTCGCGATAGGAAAGGTGCCGGCGGCGGCCGGGGAGGTCACAATCCTGGCAGAGCTTCCGAGCGGACCGATGAAACCTGACCAGGCCGCCGACATGGCGCTCGGGACGCGGATGCGAGCGTATTCGTTCGACCTCTACAAAACCAAGCGCAACAACGACGATGCAAAGCCGGGTTCGGCGCACGTGACCATCGGAGTGGCGGAGCCAGGGGCGACCCGAAAGGCGTGGGTCGCGCGCGACGCCGTCGGCGACGGCGTGGTCATGGCGCGCGATCTCGTCAACGAGCCGGCGAATATCCTTTCCCCGGAGGAATTTGCGCGCCGCGCGACAGCGTTGCGCAAACTCGGAATCGCGGTCGAGGTGCTCGACCCCGCGGCGATGAAAAAGCTCGGCATGAACGCGCTGCTTGGCGTTGGCCAAGGCTCGGCGCACGAAAGCAGGCTCGTGGTCATGCGCTGGAACGGGGGCAAGCGCGGCGAAAAGCCGGTCGCGTTCATCGGCAAGGGGGTGTGCTTCGACACCGGCGGCATCTCGATCAAGCCTGCGCAGAACATGGAGGACATGAAGGGCGACATGGCGGGCGCCGCGTGCGTCGTCGGCCTCATGGAAACGCTCGCCAAGCGCAAGGCGGCCATCAATGCGATCGGCGCCATTGGCCTCGTTGAAAACATGCCGGCCGGCAACGCGCAGCGGCCGGGCGACATCGTCAAGACCATGTCTGGCCAGACGATCGAAATCATCAACACCGACGCCGAGGGGCGTCTCGTTCTCGCCGACGTTCTCCACTACGTGGCCGATCGCTTCGCGCCCAAGTTCATGATCGATCTTGCGACTTTGACCGGAGCAATCATCGTATCGCTTGGCCAGGAATACGCCGGGCTGTTCTCCAACGATGACAAGCTTGCCGACCGCCTTGTGAAGGCCGGTGAGCGAACCGGCGAGCGGGTCTGGCGGATGCCACTTGGGCCCGAATACGACAAGATGATCGATTCCAAGTTCGCCGACATGAAGAATACCGGCGGCCGCTTCGGCGGCTCGATCACCGCCGCGCAGCTGCTGCAGCGCTTCGTCGGCAAGACGCATTGGGCGCATCTCGACATCGCTGGAACCGCGATGAGCTCGCCTCAGAGCGACACCAACAGGAGCTGGGGCTCAGGTTGGGGCGTGCGCCTGCTTGATCGCCTGGTGCAAGATTACTACGAGGATTAGTTGTATAATAATTCATATAGCAATATCAAAAATGCGCCTGACTTACCGGCACTGATGGTTTCGGCATGCAATTATTTTTGTTATTGATCCCGACGTGTGCGCGGCCGACGGAGCGCGACGTGCTACAATCATCGTGATTTGGGTTTCCGCCGCATGACCGAGGTTCTGTTCTATCATCTTCAGGAGCAGCCGATCGAGAAGGTGCTGCCGAATTTGCTCGAGCGCTCGCTCGAGCGCGGCTGGCGGGTAATCGTGCAAGCGTCGTCGGATGACCGCGTCGACGCGCTTGACGCGCATTTGTGGACGTTCAGCGACGATAGCTTCCTGCCGCACGGAACCGATCGGGAAGCGAACGCGGCCGAGCAGCCGGTGCTGCTTACAGCCAACGACGACAACCCGAACGGGGCGACCGTCCGCTTTCTGATCGACGGCGCGCCGTTGCCGGCGGAAGCCAGTTCTTATCAGCGGCTGGTGTTACTGTTCGATGGCGACGACGCGGACGCCGTAGCGGCGGCACGCGAACGCTGGACGGCCGCCAAGGGGCAGGGGTTCGATGTCACCTATTGGCAGACTGACGAACGCGGCCGTTGGCAGCGCAAAGGTTAACGTTCGGTGCTCCTTTTTGTCGCCGGCACA
>Ga0066388_100001085_pt1 | contig 14706 bp, 12 predicted proteins | sample PanSoiMetaGPlot6_FD_64539 | JGI IMG/M metagenome (GOLD analysis project Ga0066388, IMG submission 64539) | Tropical forest soil microbial communities from Panama analyzed to predict greenhouse gas emissions - Panama Soil - Plot 6 (Hybrid Assembly) | ecosystem: Environmental > Terrestrial >... | reverse complement strand
CCGTCGCCGAGCTCCTTCCGCGACGGATCGCGCGTCAGCCGCGGCGTCGGATCCGCCGGCTGGCCGTTGCCCTCGACGAGCGAGCTGATGATGTGATGGACGACGCGGCGATCGGTCGGGCGCAGTTCGACGCCGCGAATCCAGATGTCTTCCTTGAGGTTCGTGGGAATCGTGATGTAGGTGTACGGCACCGTGCCGTCGGCCGGCACCGTGAACGGCTGCTGCATCTTGAAGATCAGATCGGGTTTGCCGATCGACCAGCCGTCGGTAAACGCCGGCGCCGCCGGCATCTCGCGAGGATCGCCAAGCGGCGCCCCGCCGTCCACCCACGCGGCAATGGTGTCGACCTCGGCTTGCTTCAGGCTCGGATCGTTCGCGTACTTCCCGACCGTCGGGTCGGCGCCCCACGGCGGCATCTCGCGCGCCACGACCTTCTGCTTGACCGCTCGCGCCCACGGGCGCGCATCGTCGTAGGTCATGAGCGACATCGGCGCCATCGCGTTCGGTCGGTGGCACTCGACGCAGTTCTTGTAGAGGATCGGCGCCACGTCTTTCGCGAACGTCGGCGTCGCGGCGGTCGCGGGAGCGGCCGTCACACTCAGACCGAGGACGGCGATCGCGGCTCGCATGGTGCCTCCAGGTCTCATCTGAGCAATCTGAACTCTGAAATCTGAAATCTGAACTGCATTTTACCAGTCCACCCGCGCGCCCATCTGGAACCGCCGCCCCTGCACGATGCTGCCCGGCGTGAAATAGTTCGGCCCGACGGTTTCATTGACGGTCAGGATGGTCGAGAGGTTCGCCAGGTTGAAGATCTCCACGAACGGCTGGAACCGGCGCTGCCCGAACCGGAACGTCCGCGAGATCTGTGCGTCCACCGTTTTCACGTAGTCGTAGTACTGCGTCGTGGGGTCGACGACGGTGACGTTGAGCGTCCCGCCGCCCGTGATGGCGACGCCCGCGATCGCGCTGTTGAACGTGTAGGTGGATCCGATGCTGATCCCCGGCCGCGCCTGGAACGTCAGGCTTCCGTTGATGTCGAAGGGCAACGTGTAAGCCCCCGACGCCTTGTACAGGGTCTGGAACGGCGGCGTGTTGTTGCAGAACCGGCGGTTGTTGGCGTTCGAGTTGTTGAGGTCCGCGCAGTTGTCCGTGGCCGTGCGCTCGGTCGTCGCGCCGCCGAACAGGAAGCCTTTGCTGAAGCGGGCACTCACGCTGATTTCCACGCCGTTGTAGACACGCGTGTTGTGCTCGGACCACGTCAGCACGTTGTTGACCGCGCTCACCTTGGCGGGGTCGAGGTTGTACATCGTGATGAGCTGCCCGCCGCCGTTCGGCAGGTGCGCGTTCGAGGGCACCGTGATCGTGAACGGCGTGTAGTCGGCGTCCGGATTGACGAGCGTGTTCTTCGTGTACTGGATGTTGTAAAACGTGCGGTGGTAATAGCCTGCCGTCACCGACACGCGCGGGAAGAGCGCGTGCTGCACCGACACCGCTTCTTCCCAGTTGTTGGGGCGCGGCAGGTCCGGGTCGAACTGGGTGCCGCCCGCGGGAAGCCCGAAGTTCGCGTTGCGCGTCGGGCCAGTGACCTCATTCGCCTGGAAGTTGCCGTTGGCATCGAAGATCGTGCCGTTGCGGTCGAAGTCGGTCCACGTGCGCGCGTCGGTCTGCCCGCTGAGGGGGTTGACGTTCGACGCCAGGCCGAGCGCCTGCTGGCCGAGGAACTTGCCGATCGACACCTTCAGCGCGGTATTGCCTGTTCCGAAGAGATCGTACGATGCGCCGAGGCGGACCGCCCAGTCCGTCCAGCACGGCAAGCACGACACGGCCGCGATGTCCCGGCGCGCGACCTGCGCCGCGGGCGACATGTATCGTCCCCCGATAGCACTCTGCTCGGGCGTCGAGGCGTTGAAATAGTCGAACCGCGCGCCGTAGGTGAGCGTCAGTCGAGGCAGCGTCCACTTGTCCTGGACGAACAGACCGAGATTCGCGTTCAGGTCCTCGCGTCGCGTGTACGGCGAGTTGGTCAGGCTCACCGTGCTTGCGGTCGGCACGCCGGCGACGTTCACGAACGTGAGCAACGAGATGTCTCCGTTGCGCTCGACCTTCGTCGTCTCGTAGCCCCACTGCTGATTGATGCCCATCTTGACGTTGTGCGACCCGGTCACATACGAGAGATTCGCCACCGTGTTCCAGATCTGATTGAAGTAGTCCTGCGGCGCTGCGCTCGACGCGACCGTCCGCACGCTCGTCGACGAGTTGAAGTGCTGAATGTCGAGCGGGCCGACCTCCGGCTGGTACTTGAACTTGTAGGTCGGCACGGCCAGCGAGTGGCCGACCTCGAGCAGCAGACGGCCGGAGATGGGCGACGTCCACTTGATCTGGGAGGCGTACTGCAGCGGCGTCGGCAGCCAGTACGACGCTTCGGGCGAGATGCACGACACGCTGTTGAAGCTCGTCGCCGTGCAGCCGACGTCGAAGTGCTTGGTGCCACCCTGCGATTTGTAGAAGGCCCACACGATCTTGTTGCGGGGCGTCGCCTGCCACGTGAGCCGCATGGTCGAGTGCGGGACCTTTTGTCCACCAGACTCGGACTGGCCGCCCTGCGGGAAGTACTGAGTCGGGAGCGGAATCAGGTTGTTCGTCTGCGACACGCGCTGCGCGAAGAGGAACCACAGTCGGTTCTGCCGAATCGGCCCGCCGACGACGACGTTCGCGTCGAAGTTGTAGTCGAGGCGGTTGCCGACCGCGATGAAGGGGCGCAATTGGTCGGTCACGTTGTCGTTCTGAAACGTGCCTTTCGACCCGAAGAAGCGCGCCACGCCGGAGAACGAGTTGCCGCCCTCCTTGGGAATGGAATCCATCCGCACGCCGCCGAGCGCGTTTTCGGCCGACTGCGATCCCGCGTCGTACACGAGCTCGGCTTGCGCCAGCTCGTTCACGTTGACGCCGTTCGCCTGTTGACCGTTCTGCGTCAGGTTCTGCCCGATGTTCATCCCGTCGAAGTAGATGTGTTGATCGGCCGCCACCGATCCGTGAATGGACATCGTGCTGGTGAAGCCCTGGCTGTAGAAGCTGACGCCCGGCACCAGGCTCGCCCCGCCCTGCATCGTCCGCGCGGCGGGGAGCACGTCGAGGATCTGCCGGTTCAGCACGGACTGGTTCTGCGTGCTCTGCAAATCGACCACGGGCGATGATCCGGTCACGAGGACCGACTCCTCGACGGCGCCCACTTCGAGCGAGGCGTTCACCGTCGCCGCAAACGATCCTTCGAGGATGATGCCGTCGCGTTTGAAACTCTTGAAGCCGGGGAGGATGAACGTGACCGTGTACGTCCCGGGCCGCAGGTCGATGATGGCGAAGCGGCCGGTGCTGTCGGTCGCCCCGACCCGCACGCGCTCGATCAAGGCCGGGCTCGCCGCCTCGACGGTCACGCCGGGCAGCACGGCGCCCGTGGGGTCCAGCACCTGTCCGACGATGCTGGCTCGCTGCTGAGCCGCTGCCGGCCCTGACAGCGCGATGCCGATGCACGTGAACCACACGACCGCCGCGCGCCGAACGACTCGATGCATGCCGTCCTCCTCGGCGTGTCGGGTTGCGAAAATGCCGCGAATTCCCGCGGGTTTTCCGTCAGGTGGGTGATAGTGGGGCGCCCCGCCGTGGAAGTCAACAATGTTATGATCAAGCCCTTTTCGAGGAGGCTCCCATCCGATGCGCACCACGCTGACCGGCGTGATAGCCGCCGCTTTCACTGCGGCGACGCTGACGTTTCTCTTCAACGCGACCACGCCGGTCGCGGGCCAAACGGCCGCGTATCGCGCGCCGCGAACGCCCGACGGCAAGCCGGATATGAACGGCATCTGGCAGGCAATGAACGAGGCGAACTACGATCTGCAGGCGCACATGGCGCGGCCTGCGCTGGCGCTGCGCGCCGGCCCGTACGGCCCCGTTCCGGCTGCGCCCGTCCTCGCGCTCGGCGCGGTCGGCGCCGTCCCGCCCGGCATGGGCGTCGTGGAGGGCGACGAGATCCCGTACAAACCGGAAGCGCTCGCCAAGAAAAAGGACAACCAGGAGAAGTGGCTCGAGCGGGATCCCGAGATCAAGTGCTACCTGCCGGGCATTCCGCGCGCGAACTACATGCCGTATCCCTTCCAGATCTTCCAGAGCCAGAGCGCGTTGTTCTTCGCGTACGAATACGCGGGCGCCGTGCGCAACGTCTACCTGAAGGATCCTGGCCCCGCGCCCATCGACTCGTGGATGGGACAGTCGGTCGGCAAGTGGGAAGGTGAGACGCTCGTGATCGAGAACACGGGGTTCAACGATTCAACGTGGTTCGATCGCTCGGGGAATCATCATAGCGACAAGCTGAAGGTCACGGAGCGCTTCACGCGCACGTCGCCCGACGTGCTCAGCTACGAAGCGACGATCGAAGACCCGGTGGTCTTCACCAAAGCCTGGAAGATCAGCATGCCGCTCTATCGCCGCGCGGAGAAGAACGCGCAGATCCTGGATTTCAAGTGCGTCGAGTTCGTCGAGGAATTGATGTACGGCCAGTACCGGAAGAGGCCGCTAAGCCGGTGATTTGCGTTTCACGCTCGTCCTGAGCCTGTCGAAGGACGAGCTCGTGGTTCGACAAGCTCACCACGAGCGTGTTTCGGACGGAGGGTTAATGCGCGATCGAATCTTTGCAGTGATCGGAGCGACGAGCGTCGCGGTCGTGATGGCGACGACGTCGATCGGCGTGGCGGGCCAGGCGAAGCGACCGGCGCAGCCGGCCAAGCCCGCAGCCGCCAAGGCGCTGCCGCGCACGCCCGACGGCCATCCCGATCTCACCGGCGTGTACGACCTGGCGACACTGACCCCGGTGGAACGGCCGAACGGGATGTCGGCGACGTTGACCGACGAGGAAGCGGCGAAGCTCGAGAAACAGGCGGCGGCCCGCCGCGACCTTCTCGCCCAGCCGTCGAAGGGCGATCGCGACGCTCCGCCGGTCGGCGGCGACGGATCCGTCGGCGCGGCCGGAAACGTCGGTGGCTACAACAATTTCTGGCTCGATCCCGGTAATGCGTACTTCGAGATCGACGGCCAGAAGCGCACGTCGCTCGTCATCGATCCGCCCGACGGCCGCGTCCCGCAGATGACGCAGGCGGCACGCGAGCGGTTGATGGCGAACCGCAACGCCCGGCCGACGTCGGACGCCGCGGAGAACGGGCGCGATCCCGGCTTCGAAGGACCCACGGCCTATGACGATCCGGAACGGCGGCCCCTCGGCGAGCGCTGCCTGTTGGGCTTCGGTTCGACGTCGGGTCCGCCCATCCTGCCGAACTACTTCTACAACAACCTCCACCAGATCGTGCAGACGACCGACACCGTCATGATTCTCACCGAGATGGTGCACGATGCCCGCGTCGTCCGGATGAACGCGCAGCACCTGCCGAGCTCTGTCCGCAAGTGGCTGGGTGATTCAGTCGGACACTGGGACGGCGATACGCTGGTCGTGGACACGACGAACTTCACCGATAAAACGCGGTTCCGCGCCTCAACAGTCGACCTGCACGTCGTCGAGCGTTTCACCCGAATCGACGAGAAAACGCTGCGGTACCGGTTTACCATTGAGGACAAGAACACGTGGCCGCAGCCGTGGACCGGCGAGTACATCTGGCCTGCGACTGACGATCGGATCTACGAGTATGCGTGCCACGAAGGCAACTACGCGCTCGGGAACATTCTTCGCGGCGCCAGATTGAAAGAAGCCACTGACGCGAAGACCAAGAGCAAGCAATAAACCAACGAGGAGAAAAGCATGCGAGTGAAGCTGACGATGACGCTGGCCGGCTTGGGCGTGATGCTGGCCGGCACGTCGCTGATCGGACATCACGCCTTCGGCGGCGAGTTCGATCCGAACCGTCCTGTGCTGCTGAAAGGCAAGGTCGTCAAGCTGGAGTGGGTGAACCCGCACGCCTGGATCCACGTGGAAATCCCCAAGCCCGAGGGTCCAGACAACTGCCAGTTCACGCCGAACGCGAAGTGCGAAACCTGGATGGTCGAAGGCGGCACGCCAAACACGCTGCTCCGCCGCGGCATCACCCGCGATTCGCTGACGGCGGGGACGGAGCTCGTTATCGACGGCTACCAGGCGCGGGATCACACGGTCAACCGCGCCAACGGCCGCAACGTGACCTACCCGGATGGTCGCAAGCTGTTCCTGGGTTCGTCCGGAACAGGCGCCCCGACCGACGGCGCGGATCCGACCGAGCCCACGGGACGCGGACGCGGACGCGGCGGGCGCTGAACGAACTCCGATATTTCAGAGTTCAGATTTCAGAGTTCAGATTGGTAGCCTCAATCTGAAATCAATCTGAAATCTGAATTCTGAAATCTGAAATCGGCAGCACGCTGGGAGGGCCCATGAGGTGTCGGCTCGCGCTCTCCATCGTCGCATCGACTGCTCTCACTCTTCAGGCGCAATCGCCGACGCGCGCGGCCCTCCCCCGCACTCCCGACGGGCACCCCGATCTCCAAGGCGTCTACGACCTCGCCACGCTGACGCCGCTCGAGCGCGCGGTGAGCCAACCGCTGGTCCTTACCGACGAAGAGGCCGCGCGCCTGGAGAAGCAGGTCGCCGATCGGAAGTTTCGTGCCGGATTGCCAAGCAAGGGCGACCGCAGCGCGCCGCCCGTCGGCGGCGACGGGTCGACGGGCGCGGCCGGCAACGTCGGCGGCTACAACAACTTCTGGATCGACAACGGCACCCGGTATGTCGCGCTGGACGGGCGCAAGCGGACGTCGATCATCATCGACCCGCCCGACGGACGCGTACCGGCGCTGACCGCCGAGGCGCGCCAGCGTGCGGCCGCTCGCACGGCCGAGACAACATCGGACCAACAGGCTCGCGAAGACGACCCCGGCTTCGATCCCGCGCCCGGCGCTTACGACGATCCCGAGCGGCGGCCGCTCGGCGAGCGCTGCCTGGTCGGCTTCGGATCCACGTCAGGCCCGCCCGCACTGCCGGTGCTATACAACAACCTGCATCAGATCGTGCAAACCAAGGACACCGTGGTCATCCTCAATGAGATGGTCCACGATGCGCGCGTGGTGCGGATGAATGCTCCGCATCTGCCGAAGACGATACGCCGGTGGCTGGGAGACTCGGTGGGCCGGTGGGAAGGCGATACGCTCGTCGTCGACACGACGAATTTCACGGACAAGACCCGCTTCCGAGGCTCGAGCGAGAACCTCCACGTCGTCGAACGCTTCACGCGGCTCGACGGGAAGACGCTGCTCTACCGCTTCACCATCGAGGACCCGTCAACCTGGCCGAGCGCCTGGACCGGCGAGTACACATGGCCCGCGACCGACGAGCACCTGTACGAATACGCGTGTCACGAGGGGAACTACGCGCTCATGAACATCCTGCGCGGCGCGCGGCTGAAAGAGGCTAACGCTACGCGAAGTCAGAAGTAACTCACCCACGTCACAGATACCTGACCCACCAGCTTCTGTTGGTGGCCTTGATCCCCGCGAACCAACGACACACGGGATACAGAACTGCGATCGTCGCGATGAACACCCCGTACAAGAGCAGAAGACTCCACGTGTATCCGGCCGGCGGCGGCGGGTTTCTCATCGGGTGGTTCGCAAACAGCCATGCGTTGATCTGCCCCTCTCGCGCGAATGACACCAAAACAGCCGCCAAGTGAATGGCTGGAATGTGGAGCAGGTAATAGAAAAGCGGCACGCGACCGAAGACCGCCAGCACCGTCGTCGAACGTTGACCGCCGTTCGCCCACGGCAGCAGCGCAATCGTCGGACCGAGGGTCATCAACAGGAACTGCAGCGATGCCGGGTACTTCGTAGTGTTCAGGAAGCTGAGGATGTCCTCACCATTCCACGGCCTCGGATCGCCGTAGATCCGGGTTGCGCGGAGCACGAGAAACGCAGCGACCGCGCCGACGCCGAGAAGATAACACCAGCGTCGGGCACGCGTCGGATCCATGGCCATGACGCCGCCGAACGCATATCCCAGCATCACGACGCCGATCCACGGGACCAGCGAGTAGAGGACGACGAACGGTCCGTCTGACGGCCAGCTGGGCCCGAAGTAGAGAACCTGTCCCAACCATCCCATAGGGCTTTGCTGCGCGGCGGCGACGAGCCGCGGCACCGCGGGATCGACGAGGTTGTGTGCCCCGACGATGAGGGCCCCGATGGCGGCCAGAGCCGCGACCGGCAGCCGGACGACCGCGGCGAGCAGGATCAGGCACCAGCCCAGCATCCAGATGACGCCTGCGAGGATGTAATGCGCGAAGTCCAGGTTGAAGGTCCACGCCACGCGAATGACGGTCAGCTCCAGCAGCAGGAGCACCAGACCGCGCGATGCGAGATATCGTGCGAGGGCGCCATGGCGTGCGCCCGCGTCCTCCGGATGTCGACCATGGAGGAACGCCGAGGTGCCCGCGAAGAATGCGAAGGCCGGCGCGCAGAAATGCGTCACCCAGCGCGTGAAGAAGATCCCGACCGTCGGTCCACCGGCTGGAAGGCCCGAATAGACGCGGACGTGATCGATGGCCATCAGAACCATGACCGCGCCGCGCATGACGTCGATCGACCTGACGCGGCGCGCAGGAGCGCGAATGCCGGAGACGACCGTCCCCGAACCCTGTCCGCCAACCGATGCCGGAAGTGCCGTGGCCATGTTCAGGAGAACATCACTCCACGCGTTGTCTGTTGGCAACGACGAATGCGCGAACGGCCCGTCTCGCGTCGCTATTGCTTCGGAAGTGTTTCCTGATACCGCGCGCCGCGCAGAATGTTCACCAGCGCGTGGTTCCCTTCGTGGCACGCGTACTCGAAGATGCGCTCGTCGGACTTCGTCATCGGAATGGCCGCGCTCCACGGACGCGTGAACGCGGTCGGGTTGTCCACGGTGAACTCGTACAGCAGCGTGTTCTGGTCGACGCGTTTGAAGCGCTCGACGAGGTGGAGCTTGTCGTCAGCCCCACGAAAGCCGGTCTTGCCGTTGAAGTTCGTCGTGTCGACAACGAGCGTGTCGCCTTCCCACTTGCCGCGCGAATCGCCCAGCCACGACCGCACGGCGGCCGCGACGTGCGGACGGCCGTCCAGCGGAATGATGCGCGCGTCGTGAATCATCTCGTTGGCGATGATGACGTAGCCGGGCATCTGATAGATCTGGACGAAGTTGTTGTACGGACCGGGGACCATCGGCGGACCGGCATTGAAGGACAAACATCGCTCGGCGAGCGAACGGTTCTCGGGCCCGTCCGCCGGATGCTCCCGCACATCGGCGGCGCGCGTTGCCGTCCGGGCGCGTGCTTCGGGCGTCAGCGACGGCAGCCGGCCGTCGGCCGGGTCCGTGATGAGCGATGTCCGGATCTGCCCGTTCACAGACGCCAGCGCCGTCCCGCGATCGAACCAGTAATCGTTGTACGCCCGCCCCAGGTCCGCTTCGGCGCCGCCGTCGCGCCGGTCGCGATTGTTCCGCTCCAGCGTCTGGCGAACCCAGGCGTCGGCCTCTTCGCGCGAGATGGTCGCCTTGTCGCCGAACTCGGCGGGGCGCTCGAACGGCGTCAGGGTCGCAAAGCTCCAGATGCCCTCGAGATCGGGCGGTCTCGGGTTCGCTGCCGCGGCGGCCGCTTGTGCGGACGAAGCGGAGCGCGAAGTCCCATAGTTCGGCCGGTAATGCTGGTGACACTGCACACACGACGTGTACAGCGCGTCGTTCAAATCGACGAGCGCCTTCACATCGCGCCGCGACACCGCCTGCGATGCGGCCGCGCTCGCGTCCACGAGCAGCTTCGCGTCGGCCAGCCACTGTTCGCGGCCCCGCGCCCATCGCGGAATCGTGAGCTCGACTGCTGCGTCGGACAGTTGTCGTGCTTGTTCCTGTAGCTGCGTCCAGCCCGCTTCGTCCTCCGGCGTGCGCGTCTCGATGTAGAAGATCGCGTCGGCGTTCGGATACAACACCTTCACCATGATGTCGCTCATGGATCGCGGAGCCGATTGAGCGAACGCTACAGTGGCCAGGCCGGCGACGATAAGCCACGGGGCAACGCGCATGGCATCACCGGATTTTCGACTTGGCCGGCTCAGGCTTGCTGAATTTCGCCGCGTCGACGGGCACGTTTGCCCGAAGCTCGGTCAGTTCGTACAAATCCCGGCCCGAGGTCCAGGCGAACGACCACTTGAACGGCATCTTCACGCCGTTGACGTCGCGATAGTCGTCCAGATCGATTTGCGTCGGCACACGGCCCATCGCTGAGCTCGCATAGCGAACGACGCGCGTGAGCAGACCGGTCTGGGCGTCGAAGAACAACGTCGCGGTCATGTCCTTACCGGTTCCCTGCAGCACGTTCACAGTACGCCCGTTGAGGGTGCGCGGCAGCGCGGCGCGCCACTGCGTGAGGGCCTGCTTGATGCGCCCGGGGAATGTCAATTCGGCGTCCAGCCGCGCGCCATCGAGCTCGCCGCCCGTCAGCGTCATCACCGGCACGGGCGTGACGTTCGAGGCCAGCCAGCCGCTCTTGCCATCGTAGGTCGTCGTCTTGTCGCCATCGTCGGTGCGGATGATCGTCGTGCGCTGATTCGGGGCTTTCGCGAAGATCTCAGCCGGACTCTTGAGCGACCCGGCGTAGCCGCTGCCAGTCCCCTTGCCCGTGAGGCTCGTGATCGCGGCGATCCGCTCGGCGCCGCCGAGCGCCTGGATGTACTTGTCGAGCACGTCTTCGGCTTTCGGTGCGCCCTGGGCCTGCTGGAAGAGATCGTCCGGCTGCCAGAAGATCGGCTCCCCGTAGATGACGTCGAGCGGCGGCGTCGTGTTCGGGCGATCGTTCTGGCGATGGCAGGTCCAGCACGTCACCACCTTGCGTCCCGAAAAATTCGTCTGGTTGATCGTGTTCGTCATCTCGATCATCCGCCGCGCAGTTTTTTTCCGCGGCGTGTCGAAATCCCACTGTTCGTTGTGACACTCGAGGCAGCACATGCCGAGCGCCGCCGAGAACAGGCCCATCGTCCCCATGAACTCGTCGACGGGGATCGTCTTCATCTGCTGGACGTTCTTGAACGCCGTCCCGGCCATCTGCGTACCCTGTGGCGGCGCTGCCGCCTGCGCGCCGGACTGCGCGTAGGCAGCGGGCGTGCCGCACGCGGGCTGGTGACGCAGCGCATGCGGAATCGCGGCAGTGCTGGTGGTCGTGGCGTTCTCCGCCGCAGCCGTTCGCGAAGAGATCCCTTTGCCACTCGCCGCCAGCGCGGCGACGACCAGCAATGCCATCGCTGCCGCCGCCACAAACCTCGTTCCCCTCGATCCCATCTCCATCGCGTCTCCCTTTCGTGTCGTCTCTATCGCTGGCGCGTCATTTGTTGGCGTTGACGATAGCATCGATGTACTGCCGGTGGCAGTTCGAGCATGCCTCGTAGATATCGCCGCCGACTGTGAACAGTCGATCGGCGTTTTTGCTGTCGGCGGCGCGGATGGCCGCTTCCCCCGTGCTGATCAGCTGCTGCGCCGCCTTCATCCACTCGCCGCCGTCCTTGGCGCGGGGCACGAGCATCAACAGGTTGCCGGATTCGGTGAGTGCCACCGCAGCATTGCGGATGCTGGTCCAGTCCGCTTCGGTCTTCGGCCGGATGTCCTCCGTCCCCTTGGCGGTGACGATCGTCTTGACCGATTCCCACACGACGTCGGCCATTGGATCGACGACCGCCTGCATGAGCAGCTTGTTGTCGGCGACGGCTCTGAACGGCGGAGGATCCTGCCCGCCGCCGCAGCCAGCGCAGGCGAGAACTATAAGGGAAACAACGAGAACATTTCTGAGCATTTTCGCGATCCTATCAAAACGTGTACACGCCAAGAATGCAAAGGGAGCCGAGAGCGCAAAGGCCAAGTCTTTCTTGGCGGGCCTGGCGTCATTAGCGGTCTCGGCGTCTACTCAGCGGGGGCGACGCGTGCCAAGACATCTTCGATCTTCGCCATGACCGTCGGCCAGCGGTATTCGTGCTCCACGTAGGCCCGCCCCTGTGCCCCCAGCGTCCGCGCTTCGTCCGGATGGTCGAGCAGGTAGTCGAGCCCCGCAGCGAACTCAGCGCCGGTGCGATAGTGCAGGCCGCCGTCGGCGCGGCGTACCTGCCCCCGCAGGACCGCGCATCGCGCGTTCACGAGGACGGGGACACCACGATTCCAGGCCTCGAGCACAACCATACTGAGGCTCTCGTACGGCGACGGCATCAGCAACACGCGGGCGCGGCTGAGCAGCGCTTCACGCGTCGCCTCGTCAACGAAGCCCAGCGTCCGGATCGACGGGTGATCGGGAATGGGCATGTTGACCGGGCCGGCCAGGACCAGCTGAAGAGCGTGCTGCGTGCTGGGTGCTGAGTGCTGGGTGCTCGGTGCTGAGTGCTGGGTGCTCGGTGCTGAGTGCTGGGTGCTGAGTGCTGGGTGCTCGGTGCCGGGTGCCGGGTGCCGGGTGCGGCCGGCGACGTATCGCGTGAAATACCGCAGCAGCGACTCGCAGCCTTTGTTCGGATCGACGCGTCCCAGGTAGAGCACGAACGGATCGGCGATGCCGACCGCCGCGAGGGTCTTGTCGGCGCCTCCAGCGCTCGATGGGAGTCTGACCCCTTCCGCAGGATCGATCCCGCAGCCGATGACCGATGCCGGCGCCCGCACCGGCGCGCGTTCGGCAACGAGATCGGCTTCCTCGGGCGTCAGGAACAGGTACCCGGCCGGGAGCTGGAAAAACGCTTCGAGCGCCGCGGCGCGAATCAGTGGATCTTCCTCGGCCGTCGGCACGAGGATCGCGCGATCGGCGACGAGCGGCAGGCCGAAGTACGTCGGAAAGTACCGGTACGACCAGAACAGGATGCGATCGTAGCCATGCCCGCGCGCCCGAATCTCGTCGACGAGCGCCGGCGTCAGCGGACCGTTCTCGCGGAACCACTCTTCCTGCTCGCCGTTCGACGAGCGTCCGGAGAACACGCGCCGGCTGATGTCACGAAACCGCGCGAGATCGCGCCGCCGCACCGCCGGGAACCGTCGGATGCGCAGCCGGCCGTCCATCGACTCGCCGGGCGGAAAGTGATTGTCCCAGGTCACGTGGTCGTGCGCGCACGAGGTGAGGACGGTGACGTCGTGGGTCTCGGCCAGATGCTGCGCCACGGCGCGGCAGTGGCCTTCGGAACCGCCGGCGATGTCGGCGCCGAACCGGTGGATGACGCAGGCGAGCTTCACGGCCCGCGACGGCCTTCGAGTTCGCGTCGCAGCCGCGCGTTGTCGATCGCGAGCTCCTCGAGGCAGGCCATCACGACGCGGTTCACGTAGTCTTGCCGCCGGAAGTTCTCTTCGGTGAATTCGAACAGCCAGCGCACGAGCGGCAGAACCAGGCGCCGCTTCACGAACACGATCAGCGGGCCGACGATGGGCCGGTGGCTGGAGAGGCGGAGATCGACGGCCGGCTTCCACGCCTCTTCGTCGGCGAGGAGCTCGGGCAGGAGCAGCGCGTCGAGATCGCGCCGGTCCGCCGCGCGCGCGAGCACCTCGTGGACGCGCGCGAAGAGCTCCGCGTCGCGGAACTCCGCCGGCCCGCCGCGCGCGACCAGGCGCCGCCGCAATTCGTCCCGGACCGACGTTTCGATGCCATCCATTACCTCGTCAACCCGGATCGACATCTCAAACTCTCACCACGAAGGACACCAAGGACACACAGATGCAATCTTGTGCCGCTTGACCTTTGTGTCCTTGGTGTCCTTTGTGGTGGACTTGTCTCACTACTGTCGCTTCGCGGTAAACGTACCCGACCCGAGGCCGCCGAGGTCCAGGGTTCCCTTCAGCGAGTCCTTGCTCTCGATGGTGCCGCTGTACTTCACTTCGAGGCTCGTGCCTTGCGCGTTCGCGGTGAACGCGAAGTCGAACTTCTCGCCTTTCACCGTGCCCTTCAGATCTGCCTCGCCGAGCACCTGGGACGAATAGTGTCCGGTGAGCTTCTCGCCATCCTGTTTCAACGTCACCGTCGGTTCGCCGGTGCCCGCGTCGGTCTGCACGGTGAACAGCCACTTGCCCGTGAGATCGGCTTTTGCCGCCTGCGCCGAGACGTACACCGACGCCAACGCCGCGACGAGTACTGCAGCGGTCGCCAGTTTCAGATCCTTGACCATGTTCTGTCTCCTCGTGTGAGCTAGCTCCTCATTGTAGGGCTAGAGTGCGGTATACGAACTGCCTCTACTCGGCTCGTGGTGAGCCTTCGACTCGCTCGGGTATGTCGAGCCTAGCGCAGTTGCTTCAATTCTGGGAGATCAGCGTCCGCGTTGGCCCAGTACTTCCTGGCCAGCGCAAACGCCGCGCGGCTCCCGGCCGCGTCGCCCTTGTGCTGTGCAACGAGCCCCACGGCGTACTGGGTGCCCGCGTAATGGGGATCGTGCTCGAGCATCTGGCCCGCCACCCATGCGGCCAGATCCCACTCGCCGGCGTCGCGGGCTGTCCGGCTCATCGCTTCGAGCGTAAACAGCGCCTGCGTCCAGGCGTCGGGCCCTGGCGCGGCTCGCACCTTGCGCGCAACCTCCTCCAGGAGCGCCCGGCCTTTCTCCTTCTGACCCGTTCGAAGGAAGAAGCCACCTTGCAGCGCCTGCAGCGGCGTCGCCACGAGGCCGCCGCCCTCGACGCCGCGAATCAGCCGCAACGCGGCGTTCGCTTCG
>Ga0066388_100001084_pt1 | contig 14706 bp, 14 predicted proteins | sample PanSoiMetaGPlot6_FD_64539 | JGI IMG/M metagenome (GOLD analysis project Ga0066388, IMG submission 64539) | Tropical forest soil microbial communities from Panama analyzed to predict greenhouse gas emissions - Panama Soil - Plot 6 (Hybrid Assembly) | ecosystem: Environmental > Terrestrial >... | reverse complement strand
TGCGTTGGGGAATCTCTCGTTGGCGAGGGCAACGAAGTTGCTCACATCGATCTCATCATGGGACCGCGCGGAAGCGCCGCCGAGTCGGCGTTCGCTCACGCCCTGACCAACAACAAAGACGGTTTCACCTCGTTGCTCGCGGTCGTGGCCCCGAACCTGATGACGAAACCGGCGACCGTCATGTTCAACAAGGTGACGATCAAGGGCGCGAAGCAGGCCGTTCAGATGTTCGGCCCGGCACAGCACGCGGTCGCGAAAGCAGTCGCCGACAGCGTGGCCGACGGAACCATTCCGGCCGATGAAGCCGACAATCTGTTCGTCTGTGTGGGTGTTTTCATCCATTGGGACGCGGCCGACGACAAGAAGATTCAGCAATACAACTACCAGGCTGTGAAGGAATCGATCACGCGCGCCGTCAAAGGCGAACCGCGCGCCAGCGAGGTTGTCTCCAAGCGCGATCAGGTCAAACATCCGTTCGCGGCATAGCGCTTCGCCGCAACTCGCGGGTCGAGCGCCGGATCCCCACTCGTGGCCGGCGCTCACATCGGGTGAGATCGGGATCGCTCCCGGTGCTTTGCTCGCGTATTGCGACGAAGACGTTGAAGCATCGTGAGTGCAGTCGTGCCAGCGCGAGTTGCCGACGCTGCGGATGGCGGCGCGGTAGAGCTTGGCTCGGCGCGGGCGCCATCCGCCGATGCCGCGCAGCGGCCAGCCGCACCGGCAAGATCGCGATTGCTGTCTCGCACGCGCGGCCTTTGCGATGGGCTGACGTCGCTCTGGCATCGCAACTCAATACGAGCGCAACTGCTCATCATTGTGCTGGCGATCGAGCTTGTGGCGGCGCTTGTCGCGGGCGCAATCACAATCCTCAAGGCCCGCACCTCGACCCGGGTTGAAATTGAAGCATCGATCCGGCTCGCTCAGCTTTTCGTCACCGAAGCGCTGCAGCTCGTTCCCGCGGACGCGCCGCCCCAGCAGACACTCGCGAGCCTGCCGCTGCAGTTGCGCTTCCTGCGGCACGTACGGATTTCGGTGCTCGACGCGGCCGGGGCCCCTGTGGCCCAGGCTGCGTCGACTACGGGGCTCGATGCGTCCGCAAAGAGCGAGCGCGCGCCCGCGCCGGCGTGGTTCAAGGCGCTGATCGCGCCGTCGATCGAGCGACATGTGGTTGCGGTGACGGCGCGCGGCCGGCAAATCGGGTCTGTTGTCATTGCCAGCGAGCCAAACGACGAGATTGCGGAAGTTTGGGAGAACACCATCGCACTCGCGTGGGTCGCGCTTGCAGTCAGCGCGGCAGTCATCGGCGCGCTCTATTTCCTGTTTGGACGCGCCCTGGCGCCGCTCCGCGGCTTGACGCGCGGCCTCACCGATCTCGAGCACCGCCGCTACACGGTGCGGCTACCGGCGCCAAAAACACGGGAATTCGTCGCGCTCGCCACGCGCTTCAATGCACTTGCCCATGCCCTGGAGGCCGCGCGCGCGGAAAATGTCCGGCTCGGGCGTCGGCTGATTACCGCTCAGGATGACGAGCGCAGACATACTGCAATCGAACTTCACGATGAAGTCGGTCCGAGTCTATTCGGGCTCAGGGCGATCGCGACATCCATCAAGGGCGTCGCCGACAAAGCTGCCGACGAGCTGCGCGACATGCTGGCGGAGCGCGCACGCGACATGCTGACCATCATCGAACATCTCCAGGTGATCAATCGCGCTCTGCTCAACCGCCTGCGTCCCATGGCGCTTGGTCACGTTCCGCTCGGCGAGCTCGTTTCGCAAATCATCCGCGACCGGGCGCGCGAGCATCCGCAAATCGATTTTTCGTTCACGGCCGCGGCGTTGCCCAGGAGCTATGGCGACACCGTCGACCTCACGCTCTACCGCTGCGTTCAGGAAAGCCTGACCAACGCGATCCGCCACGCCCAGGCAAAGCACGTTGCGGTCAGGCTCGGCGAAGGGCGGTCCGCCGACAATGGCGAGCGGCGAGTCGAACTGACGATCGACGACGATGGCTGCGGGATCGCCGCCGACGCTCCGCGCGGGTTCGGTCTCACCGGCATGCAGGAACGGGTCAAAGTGCTGGGCGGCGACTTCGCGGTCGGACCACACGAAAGTGGCGGCACGCGCGTCCATGTCGCCATTTCGATCGACGGCCGTCAGCGCTCAGAGGCCGGCGGCCTGCCATGACGTCGGTCTTGATCATCGACGATCACCCAATCGTCCTGCAAGGATGCCGTCGCGTCCTGCAGGACAACGGGATCGCTCCGATTCATGAGGCGCGCGACGTTGAGTCCGGCTACCAGCTCGCGCGCCGGCATCGTCCGGATGTGATCATTGTCGATCTCGCCATGCAGGGCAGCGGCCTTGGCGGGCTGTCGCTGATCCAATCTATCCGCGCGCAGGATCCGCGGGCGCGGATCCTGGTGTTCAGCATGCACAGCGACCCGATTATTGTGAACCGTGCGCTGCAGACCGGTGCGACCGGCTATCTGCTCAAGGATACGTCGTCGGAAGAACTGGTGCGGGCGGTCGAGAGCGTCGCCGCGGGCCGGCCTTATCTCGGCTCTGATCTTGCGATGCGCGTCGCCTTGGCGGGAGCCGGCGTGTCGCGCAATCCGCTCGCCGGCCTGACGCCGCGCGAGCTGCAGACACTCGGATTGCTGGCCCAAGGCAAATCCTATGGGCGCATCGCGACCGAGCTCAACGTCAGCTACAAGACCGTCGTCAACGTCTGCTACCAGCTGCGCCAGAAACTCGACGTGCGCACGCTCCCGGAACTGATCCGGCTCTCCGTGCAGCTCGTGCCGAACGCGTCGTAACTGCTTTCGAAATGCGCTGACTGGCGATCTGCTTGCCGCCTTGCCAAATGTTCCCGGGCGGATTTGGAACAACGTACCGGGACAGCGGATGTCTGCGCGCGCAATCATCACGCGGGCGTGGGTGGGGTACCGGGTGTTGTGATGCAGGCACCGCTGGTCGAGCTGCGCCGCGCCGATCTCGATGAGCCGACCGCGGATCGGGCTCCCGCGATCGCACTCGATCTCGGCAACGTCGTTCCGTTCGTGCGGCCGAACGCGCGTTTGGCCGAGCAGGACATCCCCGCCCAGATCACTACGGTTTCCGAGCGACCGGTTCCGCAAACGCTCGATCCGCGCGACAAAAAGCTCCTGATCGGGCTGCTGCTGGCGTCGTTTGCAATCCATGTCGCGGTGTTCGCGCTGCTCTGGCGTCCGGCCCCACCGTTGCCCGGCATCGAGCTCGCGCCGATGGAGGTCGAAATCGTCGTGAACGATGCTTCGCGAGCGACCGCGAGCCCGACCGCCGGCGAGGCGACCCCGAGCCCCACTCCGGACCAGCAGCAGCCTCCCAAGCAGGAGCCGGACGCGAGCCCGCCGACGCCGCAAGCGACGCAACCCCTTCCCCAGCAAGAAGCGGCGAGCACACCGGTTGAACCGCAGTCGCCACCGCCACCCGAGCAACCGCAACAACAGGCGCTGGCACCGCCGGAACAGCCGCAGCGGGTCGAACCGGCACCCGTACCGCCGCAACTCATCGCGCCGCCGGAGCAACTCGACAACGCACCGACCGAGGTCGCGCCCGCGCCCCCGCCTCAGATCAAGCCGGAGAAACCGCAGCAGCCGGCGACGACGCCGCGTGCGCACCAGGTCCCGACGCGCGAAGCAAAGCCTCACCCGGACGCGGCGCCTAAAGGCCGCGCAACAAACAACGCCCAGAAGGCCACGGCCGGAGCGAAGCCAAGCGCGGGGGCGCCAGCTCGCAAAACCAACGCTGATCCAAACTACGCGGGCAAAGTCTTCGCCCACCTCGCGCGGTTCAAGCGCATGCCGCCGGATGCGCAGAAGAACCGCAGCCAGGGTACGGCTCGCGTGCGCTTTGTAATCGACGGCAGGGGAAACGTCGGCTCGGTTCTGCTCGTCGGTTCGAGCGGCGTCGCCAGTCTTGATCAGGAAGCGCTGGCGTGGCCTCGCCGCGCCTCACCATTCCCGCCGCCGCCCGGCGGCCAATCGATTCCGATCACGGCACCGGTGAGCTTCCATTTCTGACGCGTACGGAAGCGGCATCCTAACAAACCGACATACATGTTGTTTATTTGGGCGCAAGCGCGTGGAAGCGCCCCATGGATGCCTCTCCCTCGGAATTGGGCATCCATGATCGGAAGAGCGCAAAAAACATAGGAAGTTCAATTGGCTGTCATGGATGCCCGGAATCATCAAAAATGGGCATCCATGGCGGCCCTGAAAGCTCAGCCGCGGGTGCGAAATTTTGCAATATCGGCACCGGTCAGCCGGCCATCATGCAGGCTTGTCGCAACCAGCGCGCCGGCAATCCCGAGTCCATTGAGCATGGCCAGGTCGGCGGCGTCGCGCACACCGCCCGCCGCGTAGATTGATTGCCCCGGCGCCTTCGCAAGGATCTCCGACAGGCGCGCCAGATCAGGCCCCGCGCCGCTGCCGACCCGCGCGAGCGTCATGACGATCACGTCGCGCGGCCAGCCCTCGGGCTCCGCCAGCAAGGTGGGCGGCCCGGCGAACGCGGCGCCCCGGAAATCGAGCGACAGGACGACGCGCGGATCGGACGCGAGAGCGCGGATCGTGCCGGGATCGCGCTGCGATTCACTGCCGAGCACAAGCGAGCCGGTTCGCGACGCCAGCCAATCGCGCGCGCGAGAGGCGTCCGCGATGCCGTTGTCGACCCACAGCGCGACGCCGGGGAACGCCTCGCCGAGCCGGTCCAGGGCAATGTCGTTGTTCGCCCTTCCCTCGATCGCATCGAGATCCGCGACGTAGATTGTCTCGAATGCATGGATCGACAGCAGCCCACGGGCGACATCAACTGGGTCACTGGTCGGAGACAGCGGGGTCTCAATCGGCCGGTAGCTATCGCGTTGGCCCATACGCGCGCGCACGACCGTCCGATCTTTCAAATCGAGGACCGGGATAATCTGCATGCGCGGCGGGCGTTTGCTTGGAATTGCCAACTGGATAGCGTAGGGCGAGCATACCACGGGGGCGAGACGCATGAGCGTCGTGATTGCATGGGACATCGGGGGCGTGCATCTGAAGGCGGCGCGCGCCGAGAACGGCCGCATTCTCGATGCCGTACAGGTCGCATCGCCGCTGCGACTCGGCGTCGAGCGCGTTACCGACGCCTTCGGCGAGATCAAACCCCGCATCGGATCGGCGCCGCGCCACGTCTTAACCATGACGGCGGAGCTCGCCGATACGTTCGCGACGCGGCGCGAGGGCGTCGAGCGGCTTGCGCTCGTGGCGGCGCAGCAGCTCGCGGGCAGCGATGTGCTGGTCTATGCCGGGCGAGCGGGCTTCGTCAGTCCTGAGAGCGCCGGCAAGCACGTTGAGGACATCGCGTCGGCGAATTGGCACGCAAGTGCATCCCTGGTCGCTCGACTGTGCGGGACCGCGTTGTTCCTCGACATGGGCTCGACCACTACCGACATCGTGCCGGTCGCGGGCGGCGCGCTCAGGTCGCACGGCTACACGGACGCCGAACGTCTTGCCGCCGGCGAACTGGTCTATACCGGCTTGGTGCGCGGGTTTGTGATGGCGGCGGCCGAGCGTGCACCGCTTGGCGGGCGCTGGACGACGTTGATCAATGAAAACTTTGCCAACATGGCCGACGTGCACCGGATCCTGGATAGCCTGCCCGACGACGCCGACAAGATGATGACGGCCGACGGACGCGACAAGACCGTTACCGCCTCGCGCGCGCGCCTCGCCCGGATGCTCGGGCGCGACGCCGATGAAGGCGAGGACGCGGAATGGCTTGAGCTCGCGCGCTGGTTTGCCGAGGTGCAAATTCGCACCGTAACCGATGGCGCAATGCTGGTGCTGTCGCGTGCGATGCTTCCTCCGTCCGCGCCGGTCGTCGGTGCCGGGATCGGCATCGAGGTGATCGCGGAAGTCGCGCGGCGGCTGAGCCGTCCCTACGTCGGGTTCGCCACCTTGCTCGATGCGTCGCCGACGGTCGGCGGGCTCGCCACGCAATGCGCGCCGGCCGCCGCGCTCGCGGCACTCGCATCGCGAGCGTGACCGGAACGACACAGGCCAGAACGTAATGGGTGCAACCGGGACAAATGTCCCGGCTGGCAGGAACAAGCGCTCTTGTCAGTTTTCGCTCGGCAACGACACTTCGAGGCCGGGGTGGCGGGGTCATGCGTACGCGTTGTCGAACAGCGAGCCTTTCATGCACCCGTGGGCCTCCAGGCGCCACGCTCGCAATGGCGCCCGCTGCACGGGCGCTGCCCTCGGACGGCCGTGGGCACGCCGGCAGGGGTGCAGCTTTTGTCCTGCTCCTCACACTCGTCGCTTCGGTCGTCCAGGCTGAGGCGGCCAAGGACCCGGCCGCCCGCAGCTGGCGAATCGATACCGAGCATCTGTTCGGGTTCGTGATCGGGACCGACGTCGGTAACGTCGGCGACAAGGAAGTCGAAGCTGAAATTACCGGTGGTTTTGGCAAGCGTCCGGGATCATACGCAGCGCTCGCGCCGTCGTTCGAATACGAATTCGTGCCGATTGACAACCTTCGGCTCGCCCCGAGCGTGATTTCTGCCGTTCACAGCATTTCCGGCGTTGACGGCATTGATGACCGTCAGCAAGCGGCGTTCGACGGCCTGTCGTTTGATGTCCGATATAGAATTCTCGATCGCTCGCGCTCCGGGGTCGGGCTTACCCTCAATGCTGAGCCGCACTGGGGTTTGGTTGACGAGACGAGCGGCCAATGGGTTGATCGATATGGCGCCGACTTTGCAATCGCCATCGATCACGAACTCGTCCCCGATCGGGTCGTCGCCGCGATCAATCTGCTGTACCAGCCGGAAACTTCGCGATTGCACACAACGGGCGTGTGGACGCGCGACGCTACCGCCGGAATTGCCGCCGGTCTTATGGTCCAGGTCTTCCCCGGCGTCTTGATCGGAGGGGAAGGTCGCCAGTTGTGGAAATACGATGGAATTGGTCTCGACCGGATATCTGGGCGAGCCTTATTTGTGGGACCGACCATGTACGCGCGGCTCACCGCACGGTCCTGGATGATAGCGGCTTGGAGCGCGCAGGCGGCCGGTCGGGCTGTCGAAATTCCCGGCGCATTGGATGTGACGAATTTCACTCGCTACCAGGCCAAGATCCAATTTGGTCTCGAATTCTAAAACACTCACGGCCTAACGGCCCGACGGATCGGATTACCGCTGCCGGAATTTTCCATTTATTTCCCGGGATCTGCACGGCAATTGCCTGTTGCTGGCGTGACACAGCCGCCAGAAACTTCGACCAACAGGAGCCTAATCCCGCCGGATCAGGAACAAGTGCCCTTGTCGCCCGGCGCACACGTCGGACACTGGTCGGCAGGGGGCGGGTAATGAGTGTGTTGCTGCGTACCAGCACAAAAATCGCTATTTGGCGGCTCGGCGTGCTGCGCGCTCTTGTGGCCGCGCTCGCGATTTGTCCGTGTGCCGCCATGGCCCAGACGGCGGAAGGTGTCACGCTTCCGACCACCGAGGTAGTGGGGGTATCACCGGTCGCCGGCAGCGGGATTGATCCCGACAAGATCCCGGCCAACGTCCCACAGCCGCTCGGGCCGGAGGACTTCGATCACGCCAAAGCACCGGATCTGCTGCAGGCGATGAACCGGAGCTTTCCGTTTACGTCGCTCACCAATCAGTCCGGTAATCAATTTCAGCAGGATTTCAACTATCGCGGGTTCGTGGCCTCGCCGGTTCCTGGCACCCCGCAGGGGATTGCCGTCTATCAGAACGGGGTCCGCATCAACGAAGCCTATGGGGATGTGGTGAACTGGACGTTCATCCCGGAAGCCGCGATCAACAAGATGACCCTGCAGCCGAACAACCCGGTCTTTGGCCTCAATGCGGTCGGCGGCGCCGTGTCGATCGAAATGAAGAACGGCTTTACCTATCACGGCACGCAGATGGAAGGATTGGCGGGGTCATTCGGCCGCCAGACCGCCACGGTGCAATCCGGTGTTCAGAACGACAATTGGTCGATCTACGCGGCGGCCGACGCGACGCAAGACCATGGTTGGCGCGACCATTCCTCGTTCGGCTACCTGCGGCGCATGTATGCCGATCTCGGCACCAAGGGCGAGCAGACCGAATTCCACCTCATGTTCACCGGCGCGGACAACAATCTGGGGGCAGTCGTCGCCACCCCTGTTCAGCTCCTCAATCAGCGCTGGTCGACGGTGTGGACGTGGCCGCAGACCACCCATCAGCAGCTCGCCTTCGGCCAGGCGACCGGCGCATGGAAGCCGACCGACACGTTGTCGTTCCAGGGCGTCGGTTACTATCGCCAACTCTGGACGCAGCACATCGACGGCAATGGCACCGACGCCCAGTCGTGCACCGCGCCGGCACTGCTCGGGCAGCTCTGCATCGGCGACGGCGCCACGCCGATCAATCAGAACCAGCCGACGTTCGACACGTTTCCGGCCGGCACGGCGCTGGGCGAGATCGATCGCAACTGGACGGCGTCCGGCAGCTACGGCGGGACGCTGCAGGGAACCAGTACGGGTCGCATATTCGACCACGACAACCACCTCGTCGCCGGCGTGAGTTACGATCGCGGCAACACGCAATTCACCGCCGGGAGCGAGCTCGGCACCTTGGGCGGCGATCTGTTCGTCACTGGGACCGGCGTGTTCATCGACCAGCCGGCGGCTGGACTGACGCCCGTCAGCCTGCAGGCCAAGAACACCTATACGGGAATTTACGTCACCGACACGGTTGACGTGACCTCCGAGTTGTCGGTCACGGCCGGCGCCCGGTACAATCGCGCCCAAATCAATCTGTTCGACGAGACCGGCACCGACCCATTGCTGACCAGCAGCAGCAGCTTCGCGCGGATCAACCCGGTGGTGGGAGCGACCTACAAGATCCTGCCCAATCTCACGGCCTATGCCGGCGTTTCGGAAGCGAACCGCGCCCCGACCCCGCTGGAGCTTGGATGCTCGGACCCGGCTCACCCGTGCATGATCGACAATTTCCTGATTTCCGATCCGCCGCTCAAGCAGGTGATTTCGCGCACCTACGAGGCCGGCCTGCGCGGGACTCTGGGGACCGACCCCAAGACCGGACGGCTCGGGTGGGGTCTTGGCGTATTCCGGATCGGAACCCGCGACGACATCATCAACGTGGCAAGCGCGCTGGTGCCGATGTTCGGCTACTTCCAGAACGCCGCCAAGACCCGCCGCCAGGGTATCGAAGCCAAGGTCAACTATGATCTGGACCGCTGGCGCGCCTACGCCAACTACACCTTCATCGACGCGACCTACCAGACCCCGATGGTGCTGCAGTCGCCCAACAACCCGGCGGCGGACGCCGACGGCAACATCCAGGTCCTTCCCGGGGATCACATTCCCGGCCTGCCGTCACAGCGCTTCAAGGCCGGCGCCGAATACACCGTCACCGATGCCTGGACGCTGGGCGCCGACTTCAACTTCATCGGCAGCCAGTACCTCATCCACGACGACAGCAACCAGAACCCGAAAGTGCCGGCCTATTGGGTCGTCAACATGCACACGTCGTATCAATTGACCAAGGAAGTGGAATTGTTCGGGCTTGTGCAGAACCTGTTCAACCAGCGCTATTACGCGGTCGGCACGTTCTTCAACTCCGCGGGCTTCAACACCACAGGCCCCGGCCCCAACTTCCTGGTGCTCAGCGATCCACGAACGTTCGTGCCCGGAATGCCGTTCGCCGCCTATGCCGGCATCAGGGCAAAATTCTAAGCCTGCACCTGCCCGCACGCCGGCTTCACCGCATGCCGCCCGGTTTGGCCGCTGCTACTGCTTCTTGACGTTGCCGTCATCGCCAAACTGCTTGATGTAGGCCCAGAGGTCGGTGGCCTCCTGCGCGTTCTTGATCCCGGGGAAGATCATTTTGGTGCCCGGAATCTTGGTGCGCGGATCCGCGATATATTCCTTGAACGTCTGCTCGTTCCACACGATGCCTGAGTTCTTGTTGGCATCCGAATAGCTGTAACCCGGGACAGTTCCGGCTTTGCGGCCGTCGAGACCGTTTTGCTCCGGGCCGACTTTGTTCTGAGCGGCCGGCCCGATCGAATGACAAGGCAGGCACTTACGAAATGATTTTTCACCCGCGGCGACGTCCTGCGCGGACGCAATCCCGAGCGAACCGACCAATAGCATCCCCGCAATCATCAAAACTCGCATCATCAACCTCTTATCGACGTGCCGCTGTCTGCATTGTGGGTTCGCGCGTCGTGGAGCCCGCTTCTATTCTTAGCCGGTATGGTGGCTAACTGTATTGACGCACATGCCGGCGAGGACCAACTTACCGGAATCTTTTGGGCAGTACATGTCCTTCAACCGAGGGCCTTCATGTTGCTATCCCAGCTGCTAGGAGAATTGCCATGCGTGCGAAATTGCTCCTCGTAACCACCGCATTTGCAGCTCTTGCGCTCGCGCCCATCGAGGCAACGGCGCAAACCAAACCCGCGGGCGCCAAGGTCGACGCTTTCATGCAACAATGGGATACCGACCATGACGGCACGCTGAGTGCGGATGAAGTCAAGAAGGCCGCCGATGCGCGGTTCGACGCACTGGATGGGGACCACGACAACACCCTCGATCGCAAGGAACTGCGCGGGATCGTGACGGCCAAGGAGATGACCAAGGCCGACGGCGATAAGGACAAGACCCTCGACAAAACCGAATACGAGGCAGTCGTGGCCGATCGTTTCAAAGCCGCCGACCCGGACCAGGACGGCACGATCGATAAGAAGGAGCTCAACAGCCGAGCCGGCAAGGCGTTGCTGCGCATGCTGCAATGACCGGCGCCGGCGCCGTTCCGGCGGCGTGCGTGATTTCGACTTCCGCCTCGGCTGGCAAAGTGCTAGCGTCAATTTGCTCGGCATAACAACAGTAAATAGCCGATTACCGGCTCTAATAGCACCGCGAGGAAACAATCATGGCTTGGACTACGCCCACCCTCGTCGAAATCTGCATCGGCCTTGAAATCAACGGCTACCTGCCGGCCGAATTCTAATCACCTAGCGACGGCCTCCCCGGCTAAATGAGCCTGATCGCCGTCGTCCTCGGTTCGGCGGCGGGCGGTGGTTTTCCGCAATGGAATTGTTGCTGTCCGGTTTGCCGCCTCGCGTGGGCGGGCGATCCGCGCGTGAAACCTCGCACGCAAGCGAGCCTCGCCGTGTCCGCCGACGGCAAGCAATGGCTCCTGATCAACGCTTCTCCCGATTTGCGCGCGCAGATTAGCGCCACTCCCGCTCTCCATCCAAAAGCCGACCGGCGCGCCAGCCCGATCGCGGCCGTTATCCTCACCGGCGCCGAGATCGATCAAACGGCGGGTTTGCTCACGTTGCGTGAGCGCCAGCCGCTTCGCCTGCTGGCGACCGCGGCAACCCACGGCTTCGTCGCCGGCAATCCCATGTTCTCGGCGTTGCAGGCTAACCTCGTGCCACGGCTCGCTGTCGTGCCGGGCGAGCGTTTTGCACCCCTGCCAGGCATTGAGGCGGAGCTCTTTGCCGTGCCCGGAAAGGTCCCCCTCTACCTTGAGGGCGATCGGCCGAACGAGGACGAAGCCGGCGTGAATGTTGGCGTCGAGCTGCGAGCCGGGAGGGCCCGTCTGGTCTACATTCCGGGCGCCGCCGCGGCGCCGGCGACGGTCCAGGACCGTTTAGCCCGTGCCGACGTTGTGTTGTTTGATGGCACGCTCTACCGCGACGACGAAATGATCCTGACCGGGACCGGCGAAAAAACCGGCCGTCGCATGGGCCACATGCCGATTGACGGACCGGATGGAACGCTCGCAACGCTCACGCGATTGTCAGGGCGGCGCCTCTTCATCCACATCAACAATACCAACCCGGTGTTGATCGAGGGGTCGCTCGAGCGGGCGCGCGTCGCGGCCGCCGGCTGGGAAGTCGCCGAGGATGGCATGGAGATCGCGTTGTGACCGCGCTGACGCCTGAGCAACTCGAGGCAAAGCTGCGCCAGATCGGCGCCACGCGCTATCATCGATTGCATCCGTTTCATCGCATGCTTCACAGCGGCAAATGCGACAAAGGACAGGTCCAGGCGTGGGCGCTCAATCGCTACTACTACCAAGCAATGATCCCGATCAAGGATGCCAGCCTCATCGCCCGCTGCGAAGACCAAGCCGTGCGTCGCGAATGGCGCGCCCGCCTCATCGATCATGATGGCCAGACGGAAGGCGACGGCGGCATCGCGCGCTGGCTCAAGCTGACCGACGGTCTCGGGCTTGACCGCGATTACGTGACTTCAACGCGAGGCCTGCTGCCTGCCACGCGGTTTGCGGTCGACGCTTATGTGCACTTCGTCTCCGAACGCACACTGTTGGAAGCGATTGCCTCTTCGCTGACCGAACTCTTTTCGCCTGACATCATCAGCGAGCGGGTGGAAGGCATGCTGGCCAACTATGCGTTTGTGACGCGCGATACGCTGGCCTATTTCGACAAGCGGCCACCGCAGGCCAAACGCGACGCCGAGTTCGCGCTTGTCTACGTCAAAAGCCACGCACTTACGCCCCCGCAGCAGGAGGCAGTTCTCGCCGCGCTCGAATTCAAGTGCAGTGTGCTATGGGCGATGCTCGACGCATTGTATCATGCATACGTGGCGCCAAAACATGTGCCACCGGGCGCGTTTGCGCCGAAAGCGGAGAACGCATGAGCGAGCCGGGTTCTACCGTCCAGGTTTCGACGCTGGCCCGCCCGCGTCTGCCACGCGGGGTGCGGCTCGTCCACAACGACGCGCACGGCGGTTTTGTGTTGCTGGCGCCGGAGCGCGTCATCAAGGCGGATGCGATCGCTGCGGAAATTCTCAAGCGATGCACCGGCGATGCGAGTGTCGCGGAAATCGTGGACGACTTGGCACGGACTTATAACGCACCACGTGAACGTATCGCGGGCGACGTTATTCGTCTTCTCCAAGACCTTGCCGACAAGAAATTGCTGGAGCTGTTGTTGTAGATTCAGAACGAGCCCGCTCGCGGGCGATCCCTTCTGGGAGACCTGGATGGCAGAGGATTATATCAGCGATCTCAAAAAAGCGCGCAATCAGCTGATCAAGCAGCGCCGCTCAAGTGTCGCCGCATTGGGGGACGGCTATAAGCCGGGCGACACCGAACACGTGCTCGACAACTTGATCAGATATCAGCGTGCAATCGAAGCAATCGACCGGGCGATCCGTGAGGAAGAGCATGCCGCGGAGGTTGCCGCCGGCGTGAAGCGTCGATCGTTCATTCGACATGAAGATGACCCCTACGATGACATCGACAGCCTTGGAGGCTAACCCGGCCTTTGGGCGGGCTGTCGCGGTTGGGGCCGATCCAGTGTCCCGATTCCGAAGCTCGCCACACCTTGCTGCGAGTTCGACGCGAACTTCGGGTTCGGGCCACTAGGGTGTTGCCCGATTGACACGCTGGCGGACCATTTGGGTTTGGCCCAATGGAACAAGATGTCGGGTCGCGCGTCTTCATTTCGTGGGCGCTACTGAGGACTGCGATCGATGAAGGGTTCAGAGGCCATGGCAGAGCGATATCGCCAGCAGGCGGAGGAATGCATAGCCCTCGCCAAGGCCGCCATTCGCAACGAAGTCAGAGCACTTCATTACGCAATGGCGGAGCGCTATCTCAGGCTCGCCGAGAACGAGGCAAAGTCGGAGGCCAAGCCGGCCGCATGATCGGATGTTGCGGCGGCGCGGCGGGGCTGGCGCAAGCTGCCCAAATGGTTGCACCGCTTCACGGAATGGCCTTTTTTTGGGATCACAATACGCGCTAGTACCGGGTTGTGGGGCCCGGCCAGTACCGAGTGGGTGGGGGGCGTTGTGGGAAGAATTCCTGGATTCCGCGATCTTGGCGCGCATGCGGCGGTAACCAGCCGCAGAGTGGGTGTCGCCGGCTCACAAGGGGCCAGGTTCACCCCAGCGGCACCACGTATTGGCGGCCGCGCCGGTCCTGCAACCCCCGGTTATCCCGCCGGTAATCGCCAGAACGCGGCGCTGCGCATCAATTCAGCCGACGACGCCATCGGTAGCGGGATATCAAACACCGCGCTGCGCGGCATCGCGAGTCCCGCGTTTGCACGCCGCATGGTCATCACCATCATGGTCGTGATGCTCGGTTGCGGGCTGGTGCTCGGCTTGACCCACGCCGTGCCGTGGATGTCGGCCACCAACGGCGATCCCTCGCCCCAACTTCCGCTGGACAACAGCAACTCTGTTGAGGTGCAGGCTCCGGCTCCGCGCGATAGCCGCGCCGATATAAAGCCGCAGGCGACTCCCGCCGGGTTGGTTCAATCGGTTCCGAACCCCGGCTTGGCTCCGGCGGCCGCGACCCCGGTCCAGCCAGTTCCAACCGCATCGGATAGCGCGATGGCATCGCCGCAACCGGCTGTTCAAGAGCGCACGAACGGCAGCACTTTGGACGCGCCCGCAGACATAGCGGCGCCGGAGGCTGTCCAGGCTCCAGTTGCTGACGCGCAGGTCCCTGCTGCTGACAAGAAAACCGCTTCCAAGAAGACCAGCGCTCCAAAGACCGCCAGTAAGAAAGCCACGGCTAAGCGTGCCGCAACCCAAGACCGCGCATCCGTGGAAGTGCTCTCGCCATCAACGGGGACCGATATTACGTCGCCGTGGTGAGACAGATCTGGCCGCAAGGCTGAG
>Ga0066388_100001083_pt1 | contig 14716 bp, 23 predicted proteins | sample PanSoiMetaGPlot6_FD_64539 | JGI IMG/M metagenome (GOLD analysis project Ga0066388, IMG submission 64539) | Tropical forest soil microbial communities from Panama analyzed to predict greenhouse gas emissions - Panama Soil - Plot 6 (Hybrid Assembly) | ecosystem: Environmental > Terrestrial >... | reverse complement strand
GCGCGCTGACCGCTCTTGGTGGTAACCTTCGGCGCCGAAAGGAGATCAATCCCTTTCTTCTGATTCAACGCACGAATGACGAGCTGAAATTGCGGATCCGTAAAAACACCAGCGAAACTAAAAATTCCGGGAGCCGTAGAAGTTAATCCCGCTGCTGGAAACAGAAGAGCGTCAATCGCATTCGCGCTAATGGCGAATTCGCCACTGCGATGCCGGCAGTAACGGGAAATTGAGTTGTTTGAGCTTTCGCGGGTATGAATCGCCTCTCGTATTCACCGCGGCCCCGATCCGTAAGAGCAAGAATGCGTTAAAGATGTAACGGGAAATTGTCGATTTGGCCATCGCCCGCACGACTCCTGCTTGGTGTTCAAGAATGTCGCAGGGCGATTTCTTTGCTTTTTGCACGTCCTTGCCGTTGCTGGAGCTAAAGGCCATCGGCCAATTCTCCTGCGTCAGACATTACGGCGAGGGCGACCTGGTCTATTCCGCGGGCGATGAAAGTAATGAGGTTTTTATCATTAATCGCGGCGTGGTCGAGATCACGCCCGAGCCGGCGCTGCCGGGAAGTTCCACCCTCTTGTGCCGGGGTGACATTTTCGGCGAGACGGGCGCGTTCACTCGGACCCGGCGGGATCAGACCGCGCGGGCCTGTGCGCTGCTCAGCGTCCAATGTTTTGCGGCAAAGGATCTCCCGGAGTTGGTCCGGCGCGTCCCATCGTTTGTTCTCTTCCTTTGCGAGAACATGACCCGGCGCCTGTTTCAAGTGCGCCTGAGCGAGGGCGGGTGCGAATTGGTCGGCAGTCTGGTTAATTTTGATTTGATCATGATTTATCAAACGATCGCCCGCTCCATGCGTACCGGTGTGCTCGTGCTCAATGACGGCCGCGGGGAAGCGGTCAGCGAATTCTGTTTCGAAAACGGAACCCCGCGCTGGGGCCGTTTTCAACATTTGCGCGGTGAGGAAGCTTTCTGGCAATTGTTCATGCAACCGCGCAAGGCCTGGACTTTTTCGTTCTCTGGAGAATCGCCAATCGATGGGGATTGGACCGAGCAAAAAATCGTCACCGGCAGCGTGGAGGAAATGTTGATCCGAGCGATCCAAATGCGCGATGAGTTCGAGCGTGTCAGAGAATCGGTCGGCGACGAGACGGCGCTGTAGAAGCGGCAGCAATTGAATCTCATTTGGCCTAAGAGCAATTCGGAAGAGATGCGACCACTGGCGGATGAAATCTGGCAGATTGTATATAACCAACCGACCTCGCTGGTCGACATTTGTGCGCGCTGCAATGTGTGCGCGTTAAAAGTTTACGAGGCTGTTGCCGAAATGTTACGCGCGGGTCTGGTCGCCTTGGTAGCTGCGGAGCAAGATGAGAACTCTCCCGACGCTGAACCTGATCAAGTCCTAACGGAAGCGGGCGAGCTTTCTCCTCCGAATGCCGCAACCGCGCAAGAAATTCCGGCAACGGCCGGTCGCAACTAAGATGTTTCGCGACAGATTTTTGACAAGCGGCTTGAGAGTGTGGCATTATTAGTGGCGAGGCCGAAATGAAGAAGCTCGCGAGAATTATCGCGACGGATCTGAACAAGAACGGCCATAGCGCCGTTTATCTGTCGGAGATGGCACGGGTCTGGCCAGACACCAAAACACGACTGAAAGAAATCGTGCAGTTTGCCGAAAGTCATCATTGGCGGCTCCGCTATTACAAACATGGCTTTGTCGCGATCTTCGACAAAGCGCCGACAACAATCTCAAGTCGAAAGTAGCGCGCCGATTAGGCTTCTTCTTTCGGTAATTGAGCTGTCCGAAACATTTTGGCCCAAAGCCTCCGATCGTCCGGTGAAAGTACGTTTAATTCCTCGAAAAGTTCGCGCGCAAATTCAATGTCGCCCAGTCCGCTCGCCGTGATTAGGCCACGATCCCGAACCGCTGGGACGGTAATATAATTCTGCGCCTCATTATAATCGGGCACATGCGATTGCAGGTAACTGAGGCCATTACTGGTGTGTTGGCGGCCACGCAACAAGCCGATCCGCGAGATCGCGACGGTTGCAGCGCAGATGGCGGCGATTGGAACTCTGCGCACATCCAACTGTTTGAGCGCGGCCTCAAGCTCGGGCTCCACCGGTTTATTTTCCCAGCGGTCGCCTCCGGGCAAAATGAAAGCGCCCACATCGTTTATATCTAAGTCAGCAATTGCGCGCGACGGCGTAATTCGCAGACCGCCCATGGATGTGACCGGACTGCGATCAAGGCCGACCGTTTCCACTCGGTAGCCTCCATGTCGCCGCAGCTCGGCCACAGCGTGCGCCGGTTCCCAGTCAGCGAACCCATCAACGACCAGCAGGTAGATCGCGCCCTTCGGCATAATAAAAACGGTATCGTTGCATTAGCCCTAACGAGAAACAAACCCGGTTGCGACGTTTGGTTCCGGATTTCACGATTTGGGGAACGTCGCGCAAAAATCGTATCCGCATTGGCCACGATTCAACAAGCCAAAACTCAGCCGTGCGATTGAAAAGCTGACATTGTGAGGCTCTGCAATCTGAGCGCGGCTAATTTTGTGTGTCCCGGTTTTATCCTTTATAATTTTTCCTTCATCCTTGCCTAGGCGATGCATTCCCAAGTCAGAACGTACTCCAATGATTCACCATCGGACACGATCGCAGGCGTGGACAGCACCAGCCGCGAGCCGTCGAACTTGAAACGACGCAACTGATCGTGGCCAATCCAATTCGGATACCACGCACCCTGAACGTGATGGGTCACCGTTTGCGTCGCCTGATCAATCGTGTAGGTGCCAAAATAGGAAGCGTGACCGTCGAAAGCTGCGCGCACTTCTGCATCGGTACCGCGAGCAGGATCATCGGCCGCGAACAGAGGTCGGTCATTCTTCACGACATGAGCGGACACGTTGCCAAAGGCGTCATAAACCAGTAAACCCGACACGTGTTCCCCTAACGGATATTGAACCTTGCCTTTCGAATCCCGCGCTTCAAACGACACGAGTCGCCATGTTCCAACCAAGTTTGTTGGCTTCATCGATTAGTTAGATGATCACGTGATCACTGCGCTGCAAGTGTACTAAGGATTTTTAATGGCGCGGCGTCTGCTTGCTTTAGGCGGCATGAAACAGGTCGCTGCCGTCCTGTTGGTTGCGGTCGCCATTGCTTACTACATGGGATACGAGCCGTGGGAATTCACTCCATCGTGGCCGGCGGCAAGCAGCACGCCGCCGCCGAAAGTCAGGCGGGTAGCTCCACCACCGGCGCCGACCGAGCAAGCGGCGGCTCCTCAACCGCAACGAAGCAGTGGCAGTATCATGATTGCGGGACCCGTAGACGACGGTTCACTGGAACATCGTTGGAAACCAGATTCATCTCCGGCGAAGCCGTGAGACGAATTGTTGAGTTGTTGAGACGTTCAGTTGTTACGCTCCCGCTAGTGCGCGGATAATGTTCCCCGAATGTAGATTGCTGCAGAGCAGCACCGCTGAGGTGTTGAGTTCTCGTGCCTTGTTGGGCTTTCTTTCTGCCTGTCCGGCTCGGACACTTCATCCTTTCTCCGGCTTGTACAGATCTACCGTTTTTCAAGTTGATTGATCAACTGCTCCAGATGTCGCTTAATCGCATCGCGCGAAAGTGCGTAGCCTTCACTCACTTTCGGAACATCATTGCACTCCTGTGCTTTTTTACTGCCGACAGCTGCGGCTGGCAGCGTGCATCCAACCGCAAAAACATGGGTGGCGGCATCCAAGTCCTCCGTTGTGAGAGGTCCAGGCTTCGCGGCGGGAATTGAAAAACCATCCTCGCGCAGACCTTTTGCCGTAGCCACCGACAACTCCGCCTGCGGGGTGACACCGCGATAAGTCGCGCGTTCGGTCAGACCACGTTCACTCGCCATTTTATTAAAATACTGGGCAGCGATCACGCTCATCGCAGCGCCGTGCTCGCAAACAAAGATAATCTGCGCTTTGCCGGCGCGATTGTTTGTTTGCGCAGCGGCCGTCGCAACGACGATCAGAAACAGCGCCGAAAATATTCGCCTCACCTACTCCGTGATGATCCTGTCCGCCCACTCCACCAGCGACACAAAGATTTTAGGATTTCCGAACTTTGCGCCATAGTCGGCTAGATCGGTTTCGGTGACCCCCTGGCTCGAGAGCATGCGCCGCAAGCGTAAATCGGTATTTTCTTAGTGACAATTTTGCCAAGCACATCAGAAAGGGCTGGCCAACCGACAGGGACTACCGCGTTTGCGATCGATTTCCGGATCAATGATACCGCCTCCCCAAGCAGAAAGATTTGAATCTCATGGCCAGCATCGGAGAGCGCATCGCCGTGAAGGAATGGAAATGCGGCCTTGGTCGGATCGTCTGATCCCCAAGCGCTCTTCATGAGAATTTTGAGCTTCGTCGGACTAGCGGCAGCCGCCGGCACAACCGCGGCCGCGGCAAAAATCGGAAGACCTGCCAGCTTTTTCAAGAATGATCGACGTATCATATTGGTCATTTAACGAGACAGGTTGAGATACGCAAATTCGCCACGAGGGAGAAACTTCAGCGAGCTTTGTTGTTCTTACTTCATCCTTGAAACTCATTCGTTGCTCTGAAAAGCCCGACCTCACGCTTCATAAAAGTTGGTCAATTTCAGAATCGGCGGTGATACTCTTGTTCGTGAAAATGGTTAAGGAATCAGCCTAACGAGAACAACCTGAGCGACCGCCGCAAAGTGCGCAAGTTTGCTTCTTCTCAACACTCAAGTGTCAACCCTCAACTCTCTAATAGCTCACATCATTAAGTCGCCACCGTTGATGTCGAGCGACGCGCCGGTGATGTAACCGGCGGCCTCGGAGGCGGCGAAACAAATCAAATCGGCAACTTCGAGTGCGGTGCCGAGGCGCGGCACGGGATAATTCGCGGCGAGACGTTCGAGCATTTCATCCGAGGCGTGTTCGCGCGTCAGCTCGGTATCAATCATGCCGGGGCAGACGGCGTTCACGGTGATGCCGAACTTGCCGAGTTCCTTCGCGGCCGCGCGAGTCAGTCCGAGAAGTCCGGCCTTCGATGCCGTATAGTGCGCGCCGCCCAGCGTGCTCACCATCCGGCCGGCCGAGGACGATATATTAATGATGCGACCGTAATTCTGGGCACGCATAGCCGGAAGAACGGCTTTCGTCATCAAGAACGGCGCGGTGAGATTGACTTCGATCGCTTTGCGCCATTCGTCGGCAGTGAGATCGGGAAAGCGTGTTGAGAGCGGAAGCGCAGCGTTGTTAACGAGGATGTCGATCCGTCCAAAGCGTTCGAGTGTGCGGCGCGCGATCTTATCGGGAACGCCGGCCGCCGCGACGTCGCCCGGCACGGCGAACGCGCGCTCGCCGATTTCCTTCGCCAAGGTTTCGGCGCCCTCGCCGTCGCGAACGTTCACCGCGATCGAAGCGCCGCGCTCGTGCAAGCGCGCTGCGGCAGCCCGACCGAGGCCGCGCCGCGCACCGGTAACGACAGCGACGCGCCCCGCGAAATCAGCTTTTTCCATCTAAGGAATTATTTTACCGCGCCAGACCTCCGTCCACGATAAACTTCTGTATCGCTGACTAAGCTCAATTGCGAAATTGGGAATCGAGCATCGGTTCCATGGCGCGCTGCCTGCTGCTTTTTAAGAGCGAGATGAAGAATTTTCTCATCATCCTCCTCATTCTGGTAGCGGTCGGGTACTATTTTGATATCTCGCCGACTGATTTCCTTCCAAACGTGCCCAATAGTCCAGCTGCCAGGGAGAGACACGCATCCGCGCCAGTCGCTAATCGGGCGCCAGCCGCGCCAGCGCCGGCACGCCCGGCGACTACTCCGGCCGCGAGTGTTGACGCCGGCTCGCTGGCGAATCGGTGGCAATCGTCCACTAGCGCCTCTCCCAACAAGCCGTAATCACCAGCGGGATGGGTCACTAGCTGATTCTGAACTTTGACTCACGCGGCCAAATCTCGGCTTCAGGTCGGTCAAACTGAAGAAACTCGACCGGCGCGCCGTTGTCCACGATGAACGCAACCTTGACGCCCTCGGTCGGGCTGTTGGGCTGAATGAGTATCCGCTTTCCGGCAAGCGCCGCCTGAATGTCATCCACGACAAAGGCCACGTGCGGGACGGTCTTGACCAGTTCGGGTAGAGGGCAGTCGGGATCAAACTTCATCCATTCCACCCCGTACGGACTCTCCAAATAGCCTGAGGCGTACAGTTTGTATTTCCGGATGTAGTCTTCTGCCGGCAACGGCTTGTCAGTCGGAATATCGATGTGATGGAATCGCAGCTCAGGCATAACGAGAAAGAGATAAGCTACTGCAGGGCATCGTTGCAAATGCGCTCGCGATCATTCGCTGAGAGGCCGCTGCCTTCATCGTTTGGTTAGGCCTGTTGGCACGAGGTCATGGGCCTAACAAGATTTCGTTGGCGCCGTGGTCGACGCTTCAACGATCGACGTCGCCGCGTTCGCCGTTGGCGATTCGCAACGGCGCCAGACTAAACTTCGCCAGAGAAATCGCTGCAGCAAAAAGCAGAAGGGCGACCACAGCACGGATCTGGAGGAAACCAAAACGACCAGCACGTTTAATCTTCATAAGATTCCAGCCGTCAACTCGTTTCTAACATCAAACTCGCCGTATCACTCTAGAATTTCTGCCTGAACAGCGGCGGGTTACGCTCAGAACTCGGAACAAGTCATTAAGATTCGGCCGCGGCAGGTTTCGCTGCGACAAACGACTTTGCATTTTCGTGAATTGCGAGTTCTCCGCAAACAGGACAACGCACTTCACTGCGCGATTGCAGTGAGCTCGAAGTGTTGGCGCCGATTTCCGGTTTCGAATCGGGTCGTCGTCCTGCGTTCAATGGCGCGAACGCGAGAAGTGCCACTCTTCGTAGCCAGCACCAACGTTGATTTGGAGATGATCGTTGCCAACGCCGCCCAAGATATACGTGCTGAATTCGTCGCCACCGAACTTTCCACTCGAGTGACCGTAGAGGAATCCAACCTCGCCGCCGGTCCACGTGAGAGACGCTTTCTCTATCGCCATCGACTCGACCGACGAATACTCTTTGCCATCTTTCGGATCTGTCACCGGTCCCGAGACCGTGTTTCGTTTCTGGCGCGGCTCGGCACTGACGAGCGCGGTTGGGAAATTCCCCACCGGCGCGGCGCCCATCCGACCGAGCGCCGTTGAACCGGGGACGCGGCCGTCCAGAAATTCGGGGATCGGCAAATCATGAAGCAGTCCGGTGCCATCAACAGTGGCAAACAACTCCGGGCGATAAAATCCAAAGATGGGATCGAAATCGCTTGCACGAGCTGATCCGGCAAGAATAACCACACCGGCCAAACCGAGGGTCGCAGACAGCACGCGTTTCATCGACCGGGAATTCACAGCGGGAATAATATCAGCGCCAACGAAATTTTCCATCTCCCGATTCAACGTTTTAGTCCCTGAACAGTTGCGATTTAGTTTCACTTTTCTTCGAGGTGAACCCGGTGGAGCAGCCGATGGGCAAATGGTGCCAACATCAGTCCGGCAATGCCAATGAAGGCAAGCCCACAGAACAATGCATAAAGGGATGCGAAAACTTTCGCGACGTCCGATTTCAGCGGATCGACCGGCCCCATTCCACCGAGAATCATCGAAGCATTGAGGAGCGAGTCGATCCAACCCAAGCCTCCCAGCCAATGATATCCAGCCACACCTATGCCCAAAGCGATTCCGATTATGATCACTGCCGCAGCAAGGTGGCGCCCGACGCGCCGCAGAAATTTAGGCCAGGGCAACAACTGGTGGCTTCGGTGTTCGTACATGATCGTCTCGCCAGCTTACTGCGGTTTACTTTTGCAATTGCCTAATCTTTTCCGCGGTATCGGGATTCGGGTAGAGCCGATAGATCTCGCGATATTCGCGGAGCGCCTCGGTCTTCTTTCCAGCCGACTCAAGTGATTTCGCCCGCGGCAAAAGCGCGGCCGCCTCAGTTTTTAGCCGATCGCAGATGGCAAACAGTGAATCCAAATAACGCCATAAAGGTTTTTGACTGTCCGTGCTCGGTTTCGCGTAGTGTTGGACAAACGTTGATAACCTCTTACGGGCGACCGGCGCGTTCTTTGCCACCAGATCTCGGGTCACTTCATCGACAAGAACAAGTGCGTCGATGGTTTCAATCTCGGTCAGGACTTCGTAGTAGGTTACGTCGTATCCCAAAACGGCGCGAAATGCTTGCGCGTGATTCTCAAGCAGGGTGACGCTGGCCGTGACCGACGACGGCAAGCTTTTGACCTGCTCCAAGCGTTCGACTTCGAGAAAATTTCCGGTCGCGTCTCTCACTTGCACCAGAACGGATTCCGTTTGCTTTTTGAGATCGGCGATCATCTGACGCTTTAGGTTTGCATCGACTTGTCGCGCGTTTGTCGATGGCGAAGCCGCCGGCGAACCGCGCGAGGGCGCAGGCTGGCGAACTTCTGGTGCCGATTTGCCCGGCAAAACTCCCTCCTGCAACGAAAATGGTTTTGTTGTCGGCGTTTCGCTCGGGGACGGCATCGCGAATTGTGTTGGCGCGGGCGTTGCGGTTGGTCTCGGCGTTAAGGTCGATGTTGGACTTGGCGTCTGCGCTGGCGCTAGCGTTGGAGTTGGCTTCGGTGTTTGCAGTGGTGTTGGCGTCGATGTTGGTTTTGGTGTCGGGGTTGCAGTCGGCATCGGAGTGGAAGTCGGGCGGGGCGTCGATGTTGGCAACCTGGGTAGCGACGGAGTTGGTATTGGAGTCGGAAGCGACCAAACGGTCGGCGCAGTCGGCGATGGCAGAGCCTGCTCGATGATTGCTTGCTCGGGCGATTCCGTTGGCGCCGGTTTCGCTGGTTGCTCGGTTGGCTTGGGGGTTGGAGTTGGACCGACATTCGATCCCGGTTCCAACCACGGACCGGCCTTTTCTCCGTTAGCGAACGCCGCCTGTAATCTCGTGTTCCCCTGCTCACGAATTACTGGTCCTTCAAATTTTCCGCGGACCATTTTGCCGGTGTAGCCATTGACGAAATCTCCAAGTCGATACCAGGTCAGCGTTCCCTCGCCGGTCGCATATCCATTTGAATCGCGCTGACCGGACCACGTCGCTTCCTGTGCGACTCCGCGTAGGCTATTCCAGATGAGTGTCTTGCCATCCTTGGTGCGCTGATACCTCGCGCCGTGCGCGCTGTTGGCGAGAACAAAAAGAACGAAACCGCAAACAAGAAGGCAACGGGCGCTCACGATAGGGTTGGCTCAGTTCGAGCCAGCACCCTTCGACGCATTACGAAAATATTCAATCGTCTTCTTGATTCCCTCTTCGAACTCAACCTTCGGCTCCCACCCAAGAATTTTCTTTGCTCGCGAAATGTCCGGCTGACGCACCTTCGGGTCGTCCTCCGGCAACGGTTTATAATCGATTGTCGATTTTGCGCCGGTAATGCGAATAATTTCCTCCGCGAATTGCTTGATCGTCATCTCGCGCGGGTTGCCGATGTTGACCGGCTTGTGAAAATCGCTCATCGCGAGTTTGAAAATTCCATCGACCAAATCCGACACGTAACAAAACGAGCGCGTCTGCGAGCCGTCGCCAAAAACAGTAAGCGGCTTATTGGCGAGCGCCTGCCCGATGAACGCCGGCACCACCCGCCCATCGCGCAAACGCATCCGCGGTCCGTAGGTGTTGAAGATGCGCACGATCTTGGTGTCGACCTTGTGATACCGGTGATATGCCATCGTCATCGCTTCGGCGAAACGCTTCGCCTCATCGTAGACGCCGCGCGGCCCAATCGGGTTAACGTTGCCCCAGTAATCTTCCTTTTGCGGATGAACGAGCGGATCGCCGTAGCACTCCGATGTCGACGCCAGAATGAACGCGGCCCTTTTGTCCTTGGCAAGTCCGAGCGTGTTGTGTGTCCCGAGCGCACCAACCTTCAATGTCGGGATCGGCAGCTCGAGATAATCGATCGGACTCGCCGGAGATGCGAAATGAAAGACGTAATCGATCTTTTCTTCCGGCAGAAAAATGAAATTGGAAACGTTGTGCTTGATGAAATGAAAATCGGAATTGCCTGCGAGATGAGCAACGTTCGCCATGTTGCCGGTAACGAGATTGTCGATCGCGATGACGCGATGACCTTCCGCGAGCAAACGATCGGTCAAATGCGATCCCAAGAACCCGGCGCCACCGGTTACGACAGAGACGGGCTTTTTGGCGCGAGTTGCCATTTTCGATTTACTCTAGCGGTTCAGGTAAACGTTAATCAGCAAGAAGCAATCCCAAAGTGCACTCGTCATTTCGAGAATAGCCCGGCGTTTTAGCGCCAGGGAAGAAGTCAAAATCTGGAAGGATGATTCCCGTTCGGGACGACAGAAGGATCCATAAGAACTGAAGGAACAATTCTTCCGTCCCTGGCGGGACTGGATGAAACCCGGATCATGTTTGCCCACCGTTGAAACGCTGGGCTATTGTCAGCGACTCATGCGAATTCTGTCCGGCATCCAACCAAGCGGCGTGCTGCACATCGGAAATTATTTCGGGATGATGCGGCCGGCGATCGAGCTCCAGAAAGAGGGCGAGACGTTTTATTTCATCGCCGATTATCACGCGCTGACCAGTTTGCGCGATCCGGAAGCGTTGCGCGAAAATTCCCGAAGAGTCGCACTCGATTTTCTTGCCTGCGGCCTGGATCCGGAAAAGTCGGTGTTGTTTCGGCAGTCGGACGTGCCACAAACGACGGAACTCGCCTGGATTTTATCAACCGTTGCCCCGATGGGCTTGCTGGAACGCGCGCATTCCTACAAAGACAAACTCGCGCGTGGTTTGCCAGCGACCGCCGGTCTCTTCGGTTATCCGGTCCTAATGGCCGCTGACATTTTGATTTACGACAGCGACGCCGTTCCGGTCGGCAAAGATCAAAAACAGCACATCGAAATTACTCGCGACCTGGCGGTGAAGATCAATGAAAGCTACGGACAAGTGTTCAAGTTGCCCGAACCGCGAATCAATTCGACCACACAAGTCGTTCCTGGTCTCGACGGCCAAAAGATGAGCAAGAGTTATGGAAACAACATCGACATCTTCGGCGACGAAAAAGAAACGCGAAAACGCGTGATGAGCATCGTGACCGATTCAACGCCGGTCGAAGCGCCAAAGGATCCGGAAAGATCGACAATCGTTCAGTTGTATTCGCTCTTCGCTTCAAAGGATGAGCTCGCGAATATGCGCGAACGATTCAACAAAGGCGGCACCGGTTACGGCGATTTCAAAAAGAAACTCTTCGAGAAGATGTGGGATTACTTCGCTCCGATGCGGAAACGCCGCGAAGAAATTGAGCGCGACAAGAATTACATCGACAAAGTTCTCGCTCGCGGCGCCAAGCGCGCGAACGAAATCGCCGATCAAGTGATGGCGCGCGTGCGCAAGGCGGTCGGGCTGCGCTAGCGGTCACGCTGTCTTCCGGTCCAGCTGTAGTTGGCGTAAGTAGAGAAAGATTGGGAAACCAAATGAAACGCCAACAAGCAACGTCCCGATCGTAGGCAACCAGAGAAGACGCACACCGAGTCGCTTTCCCTCGTTTTGGATGAACGAAATCAAGACCACCGCCGAAACAAAAACGTCTATCGCAAAAAATGCGCTGACCCGATTGGCAAAAAGATCGCGGAGGAACAGGGGCATGTTCACGCCGTCATGTTCCGCGACCCAGGGAATGAATTGCCAATACGGAAGAATTAAACCAAGCACCGCGAAGAGGAGATAGAGATAGCGGAGTTTCATACGCAGATTTCTTCCCGAAAATCTGCGAGCGCGTCTAGCTTTTAATCAGATGGCTAAAGAGTCTTGAGCAGGTCAACCAGATCCTGTCTGAAATTTTTCTCGGCCGGGTTGTAGCCCTCGTGAGTAAAACGGACCCGACCGGCTCGATCCAGGACCACGAGAGCCGGGACGCCATTTAATCCAAAACCGTCATGCGCTTTTCCACCAACATCGAAAGCCAGCGGCAGGGTGAGACCACGCCGTTGCGCGAAGGCGCGAAAGCCGTCCGGCGTATCGCGACCGAGATCGCTTGCGACCAGAACAAAATCGACATCGTTGTTGCCGGCCAAATCCTGGCGCGCGGCCACGATCTGTGGCAGTTCGGCCATGCACGGCGCGCAGGTCGTGGAAAAGAAATCGACCACCAGAATTTTTCCAGCCTTGGAGGAAGTCGGAACGGAGCCGTTACTAACAGGTTGAAGTTCGAAGCTTGGCGCGGAAGCATCCTTCACTTTGCTAAAGGCGGCAGCCAATTGCTTGGGCGTGTACCAACCGCAGAACCAAACCGTCCCGATCAGGAGCGCTGCAACCAAAGCCAGTGCTGTACTCATTCGTGTTCGAAGTATCCCGACAAACACGAGACCGATCGCAACAGCGGCGGCCCAGAGAACAAGATTCGGCCATAAGGTGGGAATCTTGTTCAAAACTTCGTAGGCGAATACTACGACTACCGGAGTGATGAGCAAGATTCCGGAAACCCAATCGTGTTTCTTCCGGCCCAGTAAGAGCGCGGCGGAAAACAGAAAAATGATTCCGCTGACGGAGATCAGGCGAAGATCGTTAGAGATTTTAAGCGCGATTAGGTAAACGAACGGGACGCCGAGTATTCCGAGGCCGAGGGCCGCGAGTCGCAGTTTCCAAGAAGATGTCGATGTGGTTTCCATATCTGTCTCTGGGATGCGCCTCGACGCGGTTTGGATTCAACAGAATCTCGTTATTACGAGGGCCGGTCGTGTCCCGCGAGCACGAGCAAGATAAACTGTAATATCCCCAGGATAAGAAACGTCCCTATCGCAACGAGGAACGGCCAAAACGTTTGCAATCGGATGAAATTGTAAAGTTGGAGAAGCGTGGCGGCCATTCCCATGAAACTACCAACATAAAACACAGATCGCTTCGCGCCCGACGCTTTAAATTCTCGGCGAGTGAAATTACCCCTGATGCGCGCCGATACCGGCGCAATCAGGATAATCAGGATGAATGTGACCAAGCTGCAGAGTCTCCAAACCAATACGGGATCAAGGCTCGTTGATGCGAGAACCATTCCCAGAATGGATAGCATGAATGGCACCGTCGAATTCATCAGTAGAATACGCAGCCGAAACTTGTCGATCTTTGACCATTCGTGAACGGAACCGCTTCGAAACGCGACGACCACGCCCGCGAATCCCGCAAGTGTGACCGCAACTTGGGCCGCGGCGCTCAATGCTTCACTCGGTTGCATGCTAAACGAAATCCGGTTTTACCCATTCCTGAACCAAATTCGGGTTCACGTAAAGACCATCGATCATCGAGGCGCTGCCGTTAAGAACGTGAGGCCGCACAGATAAGTCTCCAGCGCGACCTGATCACTGGAGAAAAATTCGGTTGGGGAAAAGCCCCGGCCGATGTGGCGCAGCTTCCGGCGATTGCGAACGAGCTCGACTACGCCGTTTGGCAAAATGAATTTCAAGAGCCGCTTCAAACCAATGGCTGCGTCGCGCCGTCCTTGAGGTCGGCAAAAATGAGACGGCCCGCGGCGGTTTGAAGCGCGCTGGCAACAACAACGGTTCGGGTTTTGCCAACGTGCGCGCGCGCGTTATTAACGACGATCATCGTTCCGTCCGGCAGATAGCCGACGGCCTGATGCGATTCGCGACCCTCTTTTATGAGATGCAAGTCGAGTTCATCGCCGGCAACCAGAGTCGGCCGAAGGGCGCGCGAGAGATCAGCCAGATTCAACACCGGCACTTGTTGCAGGCGCGCGATCTGTGCCAGCGCGTGATCGTTTGTGAGCAAACGCGCCTTCAAAACTTTGGCCGCACGCACGAGACGCGCGTCTGTGGCAAGTTCGACACTGTCCGCCGTAGTCTCATGGATCGTGAGGTCGATTTCGCGTGAGCGCTGCAGTTGATTCAAAATCTCTAAACCGCGGCGCCCGCGCTCGCGCTTTGTCGAATCGTGCGAATCAGCGAGCAATTGTAATTCATCCAGAATAAATCGTGGCACGATCAGCGAGCGGCTGAGAAAGCCCGAGGCGCAAAGGTCGGCGATGCGGCCGTCGATGATGACATTGGTATCGACCACGAGTGGCTCATGCTGCGTTGCTTCGCGAGCGAATCGGACGTAGGGAATAATGAGCGAGAACTCATCGCGGCTGCTTCGCATTGCCAACATCATTCCCAAATAACCGAACACGGCATAAACGATGAGCCGCGTGGCCCATTGCGCAGTTTCGGATTGATATCGAAGAATCTGCGACGCCATCAAAAGGTTGGCAAAAATCCAGCCGAGCAAGAGTCCGAAGGTCGCTGACGAAAACAGGCGGAGCGAAACGCCTTTGAGGAGGCGATCGATTAACACGACAACCAAGCCAAGCATGATCCCGAGTCCGAGGCCGGGCCATGAGTTGTCGATAACCGCGGAGGAAATGTTCGCGCCGATTGTGGCGCAAAAGGTGATGAACAAAACGCGCAGCAGGTTGATCGTCAGGGCCGGTGTCATTATCGGCCTCCCGCCTGGCGCGGTTTCGCTTGCCCGCGGGTGATCGCTTCCGCTTTGGCCGCGGAATCGCGATAAAAGAGAACGCCGTGCGCGCGTAAGTTGCTCACCAGCGCACGCAGATCGTTCGCCAATTCCTGATTGGTCAGCAACGTGCCAAGAAGTCCTTTTCCTTGAGT
>Ga0066388_100001082_pt1 | contig 14722 bp, 13 predicted proteins | sample PanSoiMetaGPlot6_FD_64539 | JGI IMG/M metagenome (GOLD analysis project Ga0066388, IMG submission 64539) | Tropical forest soil microbial communities from Panama analyzed to predict greenhouse gas emissions - Panama Soil - Plot 6 (Hybrid Assembly) | ecosystem: Environmental > Terrestrial >... | reverse complement strand
GGATTACGCGGTCTCCGGCGTACGTCATCGGCGCTCCCCCCGTGCGGCGGCGGCCGGGTGACACGGTGTCACTCGGTTGGTGACAGACTGTCACCATGCCGGAGGCGACCGCAAGGCAGGTGGGGCCGGACGTTGGGGAGTCGGCACGGCTCACGCGGGACGAACGGCGGGACGCCCTGCTCGACGCCGCCGTCGAGCTCGTGACGTCGGGAGAGGTCGCCGCCGTGTCGATGGAGGCGGTCGCGGAGCGCGCCGGCGTGAGTCGCCCGCTTGTCTACAAGCACTTCGCCAACCGCAGCGAGCTCCTCGCCGCGGTGTACCGGCGCGAGGCGACGGGCCTGCACCGGCAGCTCGCTCGGGAGGTGGGCGCCGCCGAGAGCGTCGAGGGCATGTTCCAGACGCTCATTCACGGTGCGCTCGACGCCGCCGGTGAACGCGGGCGCGTCTTCACCGCCCTCCGTTCCGCCGGGGGATGGAACCGGGAGCTGCGTCACGAGCAACGCGCCCGCGATGTCGACACCGTGCGGGCGTTCGCGGCGCGCGCGGAGCAGGAGCTGGGCATCCGCCGCCGCGAGGCCACCGCTGCTACGGCCACGCTGCTCGCCACGATCGAGCCGGTGCTCGCGCAGTGGCGCCTGCGTCCGACGCCGGGGCACGCCGCTCTCCTCGAGGACATCTACATGGGCATGGTGCGCGGCGTGCTCGAGGACTTGCGCCGCTGAGGACCGCAATCGTCAGCGGCGGGCCGGTCGCGTAGCGTGCCGACCGTGGCCGACGATCTCAAGCTCGGGCTGCAGCTCGGGTACTGGACCGCGCAGCCGCCGACGGGCCGGGAGCTCATCGACCTCGCGCAGCAGGTCGAGGCGCTCGGGTTCGACTCGATCTGGACGGGCGAGTCGTGGAGCTCGGACGCGTTCTCGCCGCTCGTGTGGGCGGGCGCGCACACGTCGCGCATCAACCTCGCGACCGGCATCGCGCAGATGTCGGCCCGCAGCCCGGTCACGATGGCGATGCACGCGCTGTCGCTGGACGTGCTGTCGGACGGCCGGTTCCGGCTCGGGATCGGCGTGTCGGGACCGCAGGTCGTCGAAGGGTGGTACGGGCGGCCCTTCGGCCAGCCGCTCGCCCGCACCCGCGAGTACGTCGACATCCTCCGCCAGGTGTGGCGGCGGGAAGACCCGGTCACGAACGCAGGCCCGCACTACCCACTCCCCTACGAGGGGCCGGGCGCGGTCGGGCTGGGCAAGCCGCTGAAGCTCATCACGCACCCGCCCCGCCGCAGCATCCCGGTGTACCTGGGCGCCGAGGGCCCGAGGAACGTGCGGCTCGCCACCGAGATCGCCGACGGGTGGATTCCTCTCTACTACTCCCCGACGCGTCCCGAGGTGTACGCCGACCAGCTCGCCGACGCCGCGGACGACTTCGAGATCGCCGTGAACGTGACCGTCACCGTCGCGGACGACGTGGGCGAGGCGCTGCTGCCGGTGAAGGGCGCGCTCGGCTTCTACATCGGCGGCATGGGCGCGAAGGGCCGCAACTTCCACACCGACCTGATGGCGCGCATGGGCTTCGAGGAGCAGGCGTACCGGATCCAGGATCTCTTCTTCGAGGGCAGGCGCGAGGAGGCGATCCTGGCGGTGCCGGACGAGTTCGCCGACGAGATCTCGCTGGTCGGCCCGGCGGCCCGCATCCGCGAGCGCATCGAGGCGTGGCGCAAGACGCCGGTGACAACGTTGCTCATCGGCAGCCGCGACCCCGAAGTGCTCCGCCTCCTCGCCGACTTGACGAGGTGACCTCGCGCGCCCGATGAGCGACTGGAGCGACATCAGCCGCCGGGCGGGGTTCGGGCTGCATCGGCTGGTCGGGTGGATCTTCTGGGATCCGGTCGCCGTCGCCAACTACGAGGCGCTCGGCGTGCCGGGCGGCACCGGCTACTACATCGCCACCCGCGCCGCACCGCTCGCCGCGGCGGGCGACGATGCGGTCATCGCCGCCTTCTACTCCATCCACCCCGACTTCGTACGCGTCTCGCTACGCCTCTGCCGCGAGCACACCACGTTCGCCGCCGCCGCCGACGCCCGCGACCGGGCCGTGCACGACGGGCTGCGCGCGCTCGTTCCCGACATCTGCGACGATCTCGCCGCGCTCGCACCGACGCTGTGGGACACGGCCGACTCGCTGTCCCCGGCCGGCCGGGTGCTGTTCGCCGCCCATCGCGAGTGGCCCCGGCCGGACGAGCCGCTGACCTCGGCGTGGCTCGCCGCCAACGCCATCCGCGAATGGCGCGGCGACACGCACTGGGCGATCCACTGCAACGAGGGGATCTCGGGGACAGCGGGGGGCGTCCTCGACGGCGCGTGGCGCAACTACGACGACCCCGACTGGCTGCCCCGGAGCCGGGGAGCCGGCGACGACGACATCGCCGCCGCCGTCGCGGAGCTGGCCGGGCGGGGCCTGATCACCGACGGCCGGGTCAACGCCGCCGGCGTCGCCTACCGCCAGTCCCTCGAGGATCGTCTGGACGAGCTGACGGTCGCGCCGTGGCAGCACTTGCGACGGGAGACGTGCGAGCGTTTCCTCTCTCTCTTGGACGCCGCCGGCTCGACCCTGATGGCTCGGGTGGACGAGACGGCGGGGCCCAACTGGATGCCGGCGGGCCGCGACCGGCGGGAGGCGCGCTGATAGGGTCCGCCGGTCGGACGAGGGCGGAGTGGCTGATGGGCGGCACGGCTCGGCGGCGTGCGGCATGTGTGGGCGGCCTGGTCGCGCTGATGTCGGCGGCGTTCGCGCTGGCTGCCGTTCCGGCGGGGGCGGTCACGGTCTCGACGGAGGCCGAGCTCCAGACCGCGTTCGCCGATGCCGGCGAGACGAACATCGTGCTCGCCAACAGCATCGACCTCACCTGTGCCGGCGGCGGCGACCTCGACCGCGACAGCGCCACCCCGCTCACGATCGACGGGAACGGCTTCACGGTCCGTCAGACCTGCGCCGGCGAACGGGTGATGGAGAAGAACGGCACGGGGTCGCTCACGCTGAACGGGGTGACGATCACCGGTGGCACCAATTCGTCCGCCGACGGGGGCGGGATCGAATCCTTGGCTGCGGTGACCTTGAACAACAGCCTCGTCACCGGGAACACGACCACTGTGAACGGCGGCGGGATCCACACGAACGGCACGCTCACGGTCACGAGCTCCCGCGTCACGAACAACACCGCCGGCAACGACGGCGGCGGCGCGAGCGTCCAAGCCGGCGCGCTCGACGTGACCGACTCGACGTTCAGTGACAACACGGCGACGAACGGCAGCGGAGGCGCTGCGTTCCGGGACGGCAGCACCGGGGCCGGTGTGACGCTGTTGCGCTCGACGCTCAGCGGAAACCAGGCGCCCACGCCTGGGCAAGGTGCCGGTGCCATTGATTCGTTGCAACCGCTGACGGCGGTCAACTCGACAGTGACCGGCAACTCGGGCAACACGGGCGGCCTGGCGGTCGCGGGCACCGGGCTGAACCTGACGCTGGTGTACGCGACGGTCGTCGGCAACACCTCGATCAGCAACGGGTCGGCGAACCTGGCGATGGCGAGCGGCACCGTCGTCCCGTTCGGCTCCGTCATCGGGTTGCCGCAGGGCGGTCCGAACTGCGAGTACAACGGAGGGTCGGCGAGCTCGAACGGCTTCAACTTCACCGACGACGCGTCGTGCATGCTCGGCGGTACCGGCGACATGCAGGACGGCAATCCCGGCCTCGGCGCACTGGACGGAAACGGTGGGCCGACGCAGACACGGCTCCCGCAAGCGGGCAGCCCGCTCGTCGACGCCATCCCCATCGGCTCGTGTCAGGCGGACGGTGCCGCCGGGATCACCACCGATCAGCGCGGGCTCCCCCGGCCCGCGCAGAACGGCTGTGACATCGGCGCGGTCGAGGTTCAAGTGGGCCCGGCCGTCCCCGTAGCGGCCGCGCCGCGCTTCACGGGCTGACCGCGAAACCCACCCAATACCGACATTCGCGGTCAGGTCACGCCCTCGGCCTTGCGCCGGGGAGTTCCGACGCGCAACCGTTGACCCCTTCGGGCGGGGTTTCCGAGGAGGAATCGCCCCATGGCGAACCAGAACGACAGCAAGGGCGGCGGGAACAAGCCGCGCAACAACGACCCCGCGCGTGAGGCGAAGGACCGCCAGGCGCAGTGGCAGGCGGAGGACGAGCGCCTGGCGCGCGAAGCCGAGGACCGGCGAGCGCGGGGGCACGCCGCCTACGAGCAGGCCGAGAAGGAGGCCTCGCAGCGTCTCGAGCGAGAGGCGGCCGACCGCAAGGCACGGTGGCAGGCCGAGGACGACCGGCTGGGCCGCGAGGCCGAGGAGCGCCGGGCGTGGCGCCTCGAGTACGAGCGCGCCGAGCGCGAGGCGCAGGCGCGCGAGCTGCGCGAGGCGGAGCAGCATCGTGACCACTGGGAAGCCGTCGTCGCGTGCATCGAGACCGAGGTCCAGGAGCGGACGCTTCAAGAAGCGGAACAGCGCCGGGTGCGCTGGCAGGGCGAGTACGAGCGGGCGCAGTGGGGCGGCGAGCAGCGTCGAGGGCGCTGGCGTCGCCGCTACGAGCAGGCGCTCGGGACCGCCCGGTCCCGTCTCGAGCAGTCGACGCGCACCCTCGCCGAGCGCTGGCAGGCCGGGCTCGAGCAGGCCGAGCGGGCGACGACGGAACGCGCCGAGCAAGACGCGAAGCAACGGCGCGCTCGCCTCGAGGCCGACGTCACGCGTTCGTTGAACGAGGCGAAGGAGCGCATCGAGCAGGACGCGCAGATCACGCGCGATCGTTGGGAAGCAGACTTCGAGCAGGCCCAGCGCAATGCCGACGAGCGTGTGCAGCGCGAGACCGAAGCGTGGCGCCAGCGTTCGACGTCGGAGTCGGCGCAGGCCGAGTCGGAGGGCCAGCGGCGGCGTGAGCGCGCCGCGACGGAGTTCGCCGAGCGATGGGAAGTGGAGCAAGGCCGAGCCCGTCTGCGCGACAGCGAGGAGGAGGTCGCCGAACGCGAGCTCGAATCGCTCCGTGAGAACTGGGCCGCTGGGAGCGAGGACGCGCAACGCGAGGGTGAAGACGACGCCGAGCCCGACGCCGAAACGCCCTCCGACACCGCCGACCCGCTCGCCGTGCACGAGCCGGACGAGCAGGACCGCGTCGCCGAGGGACTCCGCCGTCGCTGGCAGGCCGACTTCGAGCAGGCCGAGCGGCAGGCGCAGTCGGAGACCCTCGAGGAGAACGAGGAGCTGCGCAGCCGGGCCGAGGCCACCTTCGACGAATCGACCCGGCAGGCGTTGGCGCAGGCGAGTCAGGCGGCGGACGAGCTCCGCAACCGCTGGGAGGCCGAGCTCGAGCAGGCCAAACGGCAGGCCGAAACGCAGGCCACCGAGGAGAACCAGGAGCTGCGCCGGCGTCTGGAAGCGGCCGCCGACCGCCTGGACCGCGAGGACCAGGAGCGGTGGGACCGCGAGCGCCAGGAGCAGCGCGAGCGCTGGGCGACGGACGAGGAGCGCGAGCTCCGTGCCTCCTCGGAACGCACCGAGCGAGAGCTACGTGAGCTGCGGCAGCGCTGGACCGCGGAAGAGGAACGTGACGTCCGGGACGCGCAGGGCCGCGCCGACCGGGAAGCGTTGGAGCTGCGCACGTCGTGGGACGCCGAGGAGGAACGCGCCGGTCGGGATGCTCTCGACCGCGCCGCTCGTGAAGCCGAGGTGCTGCGCGTCTGGTGGGAGACCGAGGACGAGCGGGCCATCCAGATGTCAACGGAACGCGCGGCGCGGGAAGCGGCCGAGCACCGGGCCCGACACGGCGAAGACGGGGCCTCGCGAACCGCGCAGGCCGAACGGGCTCGCCGCATGGTCGCCGATCGGGTCGTCCGTGAGGTGCAGGAGCGCCGCGAGCGGTGGGCCGCCGAGGATCAGCGCACGATCCAGCAGGCCGTCGACAGTGCCGCGGCGGCGGCACAGGAACGGCGCGAGCGCTGGGAGACCGAGTACCAGGAGGCGGTCGAGGCCTGGTACGCGCGGGAGCAGCAGGGGTCACAGCGACTCTGCGACGAGCTCGAGGCCGAGAGCCAGCGTTCGTTGCTCGACGCACACACGCGCGCGACGCAGCGGGGCGATCAGCTCCGCGAGCGCTGGACGGAGGGCGCTACCACTCCCTGAGGTCGGGCGTGCTGGCCGGGTCCGAACGCGGCATGCGTCGCCGCGGCGCCGCCGAGGGCTGCTCATCCGACGGCGATCCGTTCGACGGCTGCACAGCTGACGGCTGCGCGTCCGACGGCTGTCCGTTCGACGGCCGACCGTCCGCGGACGGCGCGCCCGACGGGAGCGCGTCCGGTGTCATCGACTCGTCGAATACCGGCGCGTCCGGCGTCGACGGGTACGGCGCGGGCGCGGCGGCGCCGGCCTCGAGCTCCTCGACCCGGTCGGCGATCTGATCGAGAGCGACCTGCGTGGCCGCCAGCATCTCGACGAGCTTCGTCATCCTCGCGTCGACGGCCTGGATGGCGGACGAGTCGGCCCGCCGGATCTCCCGGAACTCGTTCTGCATGGCGGTGCGCGTCGTGTCGACCTGACGCTTCTGCTCGCCCAGCGTCGCTTCGGCCCGCCCACTGAGCTCCCCGATGCGCCGCACCGCGCCTGCCTCGGCCTGACGCACCTGCTCGCCCAGGCCACCGACCCGTTCCTCGACGAGCGACTCGATCTCCGCCCGGCGTGCTTCGAGCTGCTGCTCGAACTCGTGCAGCCCTTGGGCAGTGGACGACTCCGCCTCCAGCAGCCCCTCCGCGCGGCGTTCGATGTCGGCGGTGAGCTTCTCGGCGAGCTCCTTCAGTGCCATCGCGCGCTGCTGGATGCTGTTGAGCTCCGTCGCCGAGACCTGCTTCAACGACTGAGCGGCGGCGGCCGCGTTCTCGTCGTTCTCCTGACTCCGACGCGCGACGTGGTCGTTCACCCTCGACAATCTGGTCGTCGTGTCGTTGGTGAACGCACGCGCGTCCTCGAACGTCGCGTTGATGGACTCGTGCGTGCGCGTGAACTCGGCGAGCAGCTCGGTCTGATCGCTCAGCAGGTCGCGAAGCTCGGAGATCCGTTCACGCGCGAACTCGTCGAAGGACGCCGTCTCCTTGGCGGCGACCCGCCGCATCTCGTCCTGCGCGGCAACGGCCTGCTCCTCGAGCTGGCGCGCTTCCGACGCGACCAGCGAGCGCGTGTCGTTGAGCTGCTCGGCACTGGCGTCGCGGGCGCGGTGGGTCTCGTCGACCAAATCGCGCCGGAAGGCCTCGAGCCGCCCCCGCAGGGTGTCCTCCAGCTCGTCGAGCCGCTTGCCGGCGAACTTGTCGAACGCGGTCGCCACCTCGCCGACTGCGTTGTCGACCTGCCGGCGCGTCTCCTGCTCGACTTCGGTCTTCTTGTCGGTGAGGACGCGCTCGTTCGCCTCGCGGTAGTCGACGGCGATCTGCTCGAGCTCGCCGATCTTCTCGGACGCCACCTGCTCGAGCGAGTTGAGCTGGTCGAGCGTAAGACGCGCGATGTCCGAGGATCGCTCCTGCGCCTCCGTTCCGATGACCTGACGCTGCTCCTCGAGCGCGCGCTCGAACCGCTTCGTCCACTGAGCGAGCGAATCTTGGAGGACCTCGTCGAAGGAACGGCGGCGGGGCTGCGGTTGTTCGTCCATGAGTGGGCTCCAGCGGCTGAGGAGGCGACGCCCGGCTCTCGGCCCGGCATCCCATCCCCGGCTCGGAGGCCCATCAGTCTCGCGCTCAGAGGGTGGTCAATTCACATGCTTCCCGGCCGGGCGTGCGAGAGTGCCCGCAGATGCTGTCCGATACCGAGATCGTGGAGGCCTTCTTCGAGGCGATCTACCGCCTCGATTTCGACGCTGCGGTCGAGTTCCTCACCGAGGACGCGTCGTATCACGACCTGCCGCTGCCTACCGATCCGACCGTCGGCAAGGACGCCATCCGCCACAAGCTCGACTTCATGATCGCCGGCGGCGTCACCGGCATGGACTACGCGATCCGTCACATTCTCGGCGGCGACGACACCGTGCTTGTCGAGCGCACCGAGACGTGGCACTTCCCGTCAGGGGCGGCGCCGACGCTGCGCGTCATGTGCGCGATCGAGCTCGACGACGGCAAGATCGCCGCCTGGCGCGAGTACTGGAACGGCGAAGAGCTCATGAGCCAGATGCCACCCGAGTTCTTCGAGGGCATCGAGCGCGCGACCACGAGCTCGGACGGACCGCAAGCCTGAAGCGCGCGCCGACCGGTCAGCAGGGGTCGGCGGACCACGGGCGCTTGCCCTGCCACTGGTAGAGCGTCCAGGCCATGTCATCCTGGTCGTACTCGGAGGCGCGGCGCGGGTCGACACCGACGAGGTCGCCGCGGGCAGCGCGATTCGCAGCGAGGTTCCACGTCGGCTTCAGGAACTGGTAGGCGCCGTAGGCGGGACCGGCCGGGTTGTACGCCTGGTAGTTGTTCGTGCTCTCGTAGAAGCGCACGCACACCAGGTACGGGTTGTTGTGCTGCGGGTGGACGCCACTCCGGGGCGCGGGTCCGGCGGGAGCGGGAGCGGGCGCGGGCGCCGCGCTCGCCGGAGGTGGCGCGGGCGGACGCTCCGCAGCAGCGGCAGCCGCCGCGGCGGCAGCGGCGGCTGCTTCGGCTTGTCGCTGTGCTTCGAGCTGCTGCTCGACGGCGACCTGACGTTGGTTCTGCGCATCGGCGAGCTTGGCGTCGACCTGTCGGCTCTCGTCTTGGAGCTGCGCGACCGCGCTCGTCTGCTCATCGCGTGCAGCGTCCAGGTCCCGGAGCTCGGCCGTCAGGTTGTCTTGCGTTCGGCGCAACGTGCGGACCGTGTCGTCATCCTGTGCGTTGAGGAGATCGAGCACCTTCACGCGGCGCGCCGCGTCCTCCGCGCCCGAGCTGTCGAACAACGTGATCCCGAGAGCAGTTCCGCTGCGCTTGTACGCCGCCACGGCGCGATCGGACGTCGCCTGCTTCAGGTCGGCCACCTTCTGCCGGAGCTCGTCGATCCGGCTCTGCGTGTCCTGGACGCTTGCCTCGAGATCACGGGCTCGCTGGAGGGCGTCGAAGTAGGCGCTCGAGACTCGATCGAGCTCGGCTTGGGCTTGGACGACGGCCTGATCGGCGTCGGCCACCGGGTCGCTCGTTTGCCCGGCCGCGGGTGTGGCGATGCTCCAGATCGACGAGAACAACAGACCACCGGTCACGATGATCACGGGAACGCAGCGCCAAGGACGCCGGCCGCGCTGAGAGCGGTCCTGCCGCACTGCGCCTCCAACGTTTCTCTCCGCCCGCGTTGCCGTCGATGAGCAATTCGGGACACATACGTTAGCGAATACACGGTTCCGACTTGCGGACCGGCGAGCGTGCCAAGCTCTCACCGTGAGAACGCGGCTCCCCGTTCGACTCGTCGTCGCGCTCGTCGTGGCTGCGCTCGCCGTGTTGTGGGGCGCGCTCCCCGTCGGTGCCGGCGACCCGGTCGGACAGATCACGGAGTTCACCGACGGCCTCACGCCCAACAACGGCCCGAACCGCATCACCGCCGGTCCCGACGGCAACCTGTGGTTCACGGAGGGGGCCCGTGGGTCCCCGCAGGCGTCGAAGATCGGGCGGATCACGCCGAGCGGGGTCATCACCGAGTTCAGCGACAACCTCACACCCAACAGCGGACTGGTCGCCATCACCACGGGTGCCGACGGCAACCTCTGGTTCGCGGAGATGAGCGACCCGGGCCGCATCGGACGTATCACCTCGAACGGCGTCATCACCGAGTTCGAGACTCCGAGCACGAACAGCGGGCCGCTCGGCATCGCCGCCGGTCCCGACGGCAACGTCTGGTTCACGGAGTTCCGCGATCCGGGCCGCATCGGGCGCATCACCCCGAGCGGCGACATCACCGAGTTCGACATTCCGAGCCCGAACAGCCAACCCGTCGAGATCACCACCGGACCCGACGGCAACCTCTGGTTCACCGAGGGCGCGAACCCCGGGCGCATCGGGCGCATCACCCCGAGCGGCGACATCACGGAGTTCAGCGACGGGCTCACGCCGAACAGCCAACTGAACCGAATCACCGCCGGACCCGACGGCAACCTCTGGTTCACGGAATTCATCGATCCCGGTCGCATCGGCCGCATCACACCCGAGGGCGTCATCGACGAGTTCGAGATTCCGAGCCCGAACAGCGGGCCACTCGGGATCGTGACCGGATGCGACGGCAACTTGTGGTTCACCGAGAGCGCCGACCCCGGTCGCATCGGCCGGATCACGCCGGCCGGCGCGATCACGGAGTTCACCGCCGGCCTGAGCCCGAATGGGTTCCCGATCGGCATCACGGCGGGACCGGACGACAACGTCTGGTTCACACAAGCCAACGACCCCGGTCGCGTCGGGAAGATCGGAGTCGGATGTGTGGCGCCGGCGCCCGTGGCCGCGGCGCCCCGCTTCACGGGCTGAGGCTCTACAACGGCGCGGGTTCGATGGCGCGCAGCCGTTCCATCGCCGGGCCGAACGTCGACTCGAGCCAACGGGCGGGGTCGTCGGTGACGGGGCCGGTCACGACCGTGGACGCGCCGACCTTGGCGAACGCCTCCGCCCCGCGCAGCACCTCGTCGGCACCGGCGTCGGGAGACACGTCCCGGTACTGAACCGTCACCTCGATCTCGTTGATGTCACGACCCACGGCGTCGCAGTGCCCGCGCAGGACGTCGAGCTTGTGGGCAACCTCGTCGGGCCCGCCGAAGAAGTTGCACGCGTCTGCATACTGCGCGACGAGCCGCAGCGTCTTCCGCTCACCTCCTCCGCCGATGAGGATCCGCGGTCGGGGCGTGCTCACGGGTGCCGGGCTGCAGACGGTCTCCTCGAGCCGGTAGTGCCTGCCGTCGTACGCGCCGTTGTCGTCGCTCCACATCTGCAGGCAGATCTGGATCGCTTCCTCGAGCCGCTCGAAGCGCTCGGCCGTCGGCGGGAACGGCACGCCGAGGCCGCGGTGCTCGCGCTCGTACCACGCCGCGCCGATCCCGAGCTCGGCCCGGCCGCCCGACAGCACGTCGAGGGTCGTGACCGCCTTCGCGAGGATCCCGGGATGGCGATAGGTCACGCCCGTCACGAGGAGGCGGAATCGCAGCCGCTCGGTGCGGCCGGCGAGGAAGCCGAGAGCGGTGTAGCCCTCGAGCATCGGGTCCTCGGCCGGCGCCATCCAGTCCATCTGGAAGAAGTGGTCCATGAACGACGCAGTGCGGACGCCCATGGCTTCGGCCCGCTCGGCGAGGTCGGCGACTCTCGGCCCGATGCGGGGCGGACCGCCGGCCCAGTCGAAGCGCATGATGTGGTAGTCGAGGTTCACACCGCCGTTCTACCCCGCGCGAGCGGCGCTCCGAACCGACCTCGCCGAGGACCTCGATACCGTCTCTGTCGATGGCCAAGAAGAGCGAGGGCGAGTCACGGGACGGCGTGCCGCTGACCCACCTCGACCAGCCGCTGTTCGACCAGGCGGACGCGACCAAGCGGGACCTGGTCGAGTACCTCGACGGCGTGCGGGACCGGATCATCCCGGTGCTCGAGGACCGGCCGCTGTCCGTGATCCGGGTGCACCGCGGGCAGGAGGCGTTCATGCAGAAGAACGTCCCGAAGTACACGCCGGAGTGGATCCGCACGGTGCGGATGTGGGCCGAGAGCGCCAAGCGCGACGTGACCTACGCGCTGTGCAACGACCGCCGCACCCTCCTCTGGTTCGCGAACCAGCGCGCCGTCGAGTACCACCCGGCGCTGGTCCGCGCCGACCGGCCCGACCGCATCACGCATCTCGTCCTCGACCTCGACCCGCCCGACGGCGCCTTCGCGATGGCCGTCCGGACGGCCCGCGTCGTGCGCCAGGCGCTGGCCGACGTCGGCCTGGAGGGCGCGGTCAAGACGAGCGGCGCCAAGGGCGTCCACGTCTTCGTGCCGATCGACGACGACGCGCCGCTCGAGGACTCGGCGGCCGCCGCCCGCGCCATCGCCGGTCGAGCCGAACGGCTCGATCCCGACGTCGCCACCACCGCGTTCATGAAGGAGGACCGCGGCGGCAAGGTGTTCGTCGACTCCACCCGCGTCGGCGGCGCCACCGTCATCGCCGCCTACAGCCCGCGCGTCCGGCCCGGCGCGCCGGTGTCGTTCCCCGTGAGCTGGGACGACCTCGACCACGTCGCGCCCGCCGACTTCACCGTGCACACCGCCCTCGACCGGCTCGGGGACCGCGACCCGTGGGCGGCGGAGATGCCCGATCCACAGCACCTGAGCGCGGAGATCATCGAGGAGGGCCACGAGATCCCGGTGGTGCGCGTGCAGGCGATGCACGAAGGCAAGCGCCGCGCCCGCAAGCGCCGCGAGACTTAGACGAGCGGACGGACCGTCTCGCAGAACAGCTCGAGCTGGCGCCGCTCGTGGGCGACCGGCCACAGCAGGACCCGTTGCACGCCGGCGTCGGCGAACGCGCGCAGCTTCTCGGCGAACGCGGCCGCGGGACCAACCGGCAGGCGCGCACGCAACTCGTCGAGGGGCCGGTGCACCGCCGGCGCAAGCCGTTCGCGAAGGACGCGTTCAGCTTCGGTCGGGTCCTCGGTGATGTAGAACCACATCGTCGCCAGCCCGTTCGGGAACGCTTCGGGTTCCCTCCCCTGCGTGCGCAGATACTCGTCCAGGCGTGCACGCGCGTCGACGAACAACTCCGGCGTGGTGTTGTACGCCGAAGCGAGCCAGCCGTCGGCCAGCCGAGCCACGCGCCGCAGCCCGGCGTCCGAGCCCCAGCTCCCGACCCAGATCGGCGGGCCGCCGGCCTGCGCAGGCGCGGGCTCGAGCCGGATCCCCTCGGTCGAGTAGAAGCGGCCGACGAATGGCCCGGAACCGGGCCGCCATAGCGCGCGCAACGCCTGCACCGTCTCGTCGAGGCGCGCCCACCGCTCCGTGAAGTCGAGTCCGACGGTTGCGTAGTCCGCCTCCGACGAGCCCGGGCCGACGACCGCGAGCATGCGTCCGCCCGACAGCCGGTCGATCGCGCCGAGCGTCTTCGCCACCGGGACGGGCCCGCGCACGACGGCGAGCGTCACCGTCGTCGCGAGCGTCATCCGCCCGGAGTGCTCCATCGTGGCTGTGAGCGCCGTCGGACCGTCGAGCCAGGGCACCCCGAAGACGAGGTGGTCGTTGGCGCTGAGAATCGTGAACCCCGAACGCGCCGCTGCCTTCGTGTAGTCGACGAGGTGCTCGAGGGTGTACGGATGACCGCCGAAGTCCATGAGCGGCAGGTGGGCGCCGAACTCCACGCCACCTGGCTACCAGAACCGCTGGTCGGCGGGCGCGTCGGCGCGCCCGGCGGTCAGGACGCGAAGTCGGGCGTGGCGGAGCGAACGGACTCGCTGCGCCCCTTCGGTTCCTCCCATTCCTCCTGCCGGCCGAGGGCGGTCAGATCGAGGAAGTAGTAGGACCCGCCGGTCGACTCGAGGCCGCGGGCGTACTGCGAATACGTGTGGAACACGCGCCCGTCCACCTGCAGGAAGCAGCTCCGCCCCGGCATCTCGAACGGCTGGTCGGCGTCGAAGAAGCTCGAGCCCATGGCCTCGAACTCCGCCTTCGAACGGAAGTTGTACCGATCCTGACCGACCGACTCGTCGATCGTGACGCCGAAGTCGTAGTTGAAATCGGTCCCGAACGACGAGTACCAGGGCAGGTCCCATCCCTGCTTGGCCTTCCACCGCTCGAGCTTCTCCAACGGAGCCCGCGACACCATCGCGTAGGTCGTATCCCGGACGCGCAGGTGCTCGAGGAAGCCCTCCGAGATCTCGTTGGTCCCCGCAGTGCAGCTCGGGCAGCCGTCGTCCCACTCCGGGTCGAACATGAAGTGGTAGACGATCAGCTGCGGCCGGCCCTCGAACATGTCGACGAGTCGCGCCCGACCGTTGGGACCGTCGAAGACGTAGTCCTTCTCGATCTCGACCATCGGCAGGTTCCTGCGCTCGATGCTGAGCGCGTCACGACGCCGGGTCAGGTCCTTCTCCTTGGCGAGCAACTCCTCGCGCGCGACCAACCATTCGTCGCGGGTAGCGATCTTGGGAAGGCTCATCGCTCCTCCTCGGGTGAGATGCGAACGTGGGCCTCAGGCCCTCTCCGGTGTTGACCCCGAGGGCGCCGCGAACTCATCGGCGCAGGCGCGCGCGTCGCGGTGCGGGTCAGACGCGGCGCACGAGGTAGATGACCAACAGGATCAACAGAACGAGCACGACAGTTCCGATGCCGATGTACATATGACCCCCTTGTCGGTGGGGGTCTGCCCGTTGTCGCTCTGCGCAAAACCCTGGGTGACTTCATGCGCGCCTGCGGACAAAACGGGCGCGTGCTCGGCACTCAGGCGGCGTCGGCGGCGGCCTTGATCGCGGCGAGGTCGATCTTCTGCATGCCGAGCATGGCCTTCATCGCGCGCTCGGCGCGGGCCGGGTCGGGGTCGGTCATCAACGTCTCCATCTCGGTGGGGACGATCTGCCACGAGAGCCCGTACTTGTCCTTGAGCCAGCCGCACTGGCTTTCCTCGCCACCACCCTCGGTGAGCTTGTCCCAGTAGTAGTCGACCTCGTCCTGGTCGGCGCAGTTGACGAGGAACGACACGGCCTCGTCGAAGTGGAACTGTGGCCCACCGTTGATGGCCGTGAACCG
>Ga0066388_100001081_pt1 | contig 14722 bp, 13 predicted proteins | sample PanSoiMetaGPlot6_FD_64539 | JGI IMG/M metagenome (GOLD analysis project Ga0066388, IMG submission 64539) | Tropical forest soil microbial communities from Panama analyzed to predict greenhouse gas emissions - Panama Soil - Plot 6 (Hybrid Assembly) | ecosystem: Environmental > Terrestrial >... | reverse complement strand
CAGACACGCCAGTGCCGGCAACGGCGACAGACACCGCCGCACCGACCTCCACTGACACCGCCGCACCCACTTCAACGGCGACCGGCGTACCGACCGGCACCGCCACTGCCACGGCGACCGTGACCGGCGTACCGACCGGCACCGCAACAGCCACCGCGACGAACACTACTGTGCCAACGGCCACCGAAACCGCGGTGCCAACTGCGACCGACACCCCGGTGCCGGCAACGGCGACAGACACCGCCGCGCCGACCTCGACTGACACCGCAGCACCGACCTCAACGGCGACCGGCGTGCCGACCGGCACCGCCACTGCCACGGCGACCGCGACCGGCGTACCGACCGGCACTGCAACGGCCACCTCTACGAACACTGCCGTGCCGACGGACACCGAGACCGCGGTGCCGACTGCGACAGACACCCCGGTGCCGGCAACGGCGACAGACACCGCCGCACCGACCTCCACTGACACCGCCGCACCGACTTCAACGGCGACCGGCGTGCCGACCGGCACCGCCACTGCCACGGCGACCGCGACCGGCGTGCCGACCGGCACTGCAACGGCCACCTCTACGAGCACCGCAGTACCGACGGACACCGAGACCGCGGTCCCGACTGCGACAGACACGCCAGTGCCGGCAACGGCGACAGACACCGCCGCACCGACCTCGACTGACACCGCGGCACCGACTTCAACGGCGACCGGCGTACCGACCGGCACCGCCGCTGCCACAGCGACCGCGACCGGCGTACCGACCGGCACCGCAACAGCCACAGCGACGAACACTGCTGTGCCGACGGACACTGAGACCGCGGTGCCGACTGCGACAGACACGCCGGTACCGGCAACCGCGACAGACACGCCGGTGCCGGCCACAGCGACAGCGACCGAAACTCAAACCGGTGTTCCGACAGGCACTGCGACCGCCACCGACACGGCTCCACCGGCCGATACGGCCACGCCGACCTCAACGGCGACCGGCGTACCGACTGGCACAGCGGGAGCTGGCGTCGTAACGCCGGGCGCGCCGGAGACGCCGGGCACCCAGGACTGCCCGGATCTCTCAGGCGCGCCGTTCGGGCTCTGCTTCGCGTTCTGCGCGCTCGATTGCGATCAGGATCCGCACTTCCCGTGTCGGATCATCCGTGGCTTGTTCAAGTTCGTGAACGGGGGCACCACCGAGGGCCTGGTGTGCGCCGGGTCTACAATGACAATGGCGTCAGTTGATTCGTGCGACGCATTCACTGGGCGCGCCGCGCGCCTGTGCCACAAGTTCTGCACCCACGCCAGCAAGTGCAAACTGACCGCATCACGCCTGCGCTTGCAGCGCCACTTCGCCCGCCTCACCGGTGGCGCCCAGATGCCGTGCGAAGCGGGAACATGACACGAGAGACACTGCGCGCGCACGGCGGGACCAGGCGACGGCCCGATCGGCGCGAGCCGCTCATACGTAAAGGAGAGGGCCGCATGGCACGCGTCGCAATGCCGCTTGCGCAGGACTTCGAAGACTCCGAATTCACCGTTCCATTCGACCGGCTGAGGAACGCCGGCGTCGACGTTGTCGTCATCGGCAGGAAGGGTGGCGAAATCGTGACTGGGAAGCGCGGCCAGGCGCGCGCCACGATCGATCACGCCGCCAGCGGATTGAATCCGGACGATTTCGATGCCGTCGTCATCCCCGGCGGTTACTCTCCCGACCATCTCCGCCTGGCCGACGACGTCGTCGCGTTCGTGCGCGACTTTTTCGCGGCCGGTAAGCCGGTAGCCGCGGTGTGTCATGGTCCGCAGCTGCTGATCGAAGCCGAGGTGGTCAGGGGCCGTACGCTGACCTCGTGGCCCTCGATTCGCAAAGACCTGATCAACGCCGGTGCGAAATGGGTCGACCGCGAAGTCGTGGTCGACGGCACCTTGATCACTTCGCGCAAGCCCGCTGACCTCGACGCGTTCTGCGACGAGATCCTCGCCCGCTTGCGCGGCGCCGAGCAGCGACACTCGCGCGCCGCCGGCTGAGGTGAGGAAACCGGCTGGGAGCGCGGCCCCCCTGCCCGCGCTCCCGGCCCTCGCTCTGGGTTGCGCCGGCTTCGGTAGTATCCGCCTTTTTTCCCACCACAGAGGGACACAGGGGAACACAGAGGAATCACAGAGAGGCGTGGGACCGGCCGTGCCGGCGCCGAGCTTGTCGCGGTTGTGCAGCGATATTTGTCGCCCGCCGGCACGGCCGGTCCCACGCCTCCCCTCCGTGGCCCCTCTGTGTTCCTCTGCGTTCTCTGCGGTTAGAAAAGGCCGTTACCGCCGACACCTGCGCAACCCAGAGCGAGGGCTGGCTTGACTGCCGCGGTGGGGAGCGGCTTTGATCCGCCGGTGGAGTTGCGCGGCATTCTCTTCGACTACGGCGGGACGCTGGATGGCGCGGCGAGCCATTGGCTGGATCGCATGATCGAGCTGTTGGCCGCCGCTGGCGTCGACCATCCATTCGAGCGCGTGAAGTCCGCTTTCTACCGCGCCGACGACGCGGCGTACGCGGACCCGCGCGTCGCCGCCATGTCGCTGGCCGAGCTGATGGACTTTCACGTGCGGGTTCAGCTGGAAGAGCTCGGCGTCGATGACGCACGCGTACACCGGCGCGTCGTCGAGGGCTTTGTGGCGCGCTCCGCGACGGCGCTGGCAATGCACCGCTCCGCGCTCGAGCGGCTGGCACAACGTTACCGGCTCGGCGTGGTCTCGAACTTCTACGGCAACGTCGAGCGCATCCTCGCCGACGCCGGCATCGCGCCCCTGCTGTGCGTCGTGGCCGACTCCAACCGGCTCGGCTGCATGAAGCCCAACCGGCGTATCTTCGAGCACGCGCTTGCCGGCCTCGGCACGAGTCCGGAGACCACGCTGCACGTCGGCGATTCTTACGAACGCGACGTGTGCGCGGCACGCGCACTCGGCCTTCGCACTGCCTGGCTGGTGGCGCCCGATCGACGCGCGGCGAGCAGCGCGGCGGGCGCCGACCTGGTGATTTGCTCACTCGACGAGCTGGTCGCCGCGCTCGAGACGTCCGCGGCACAACCGGAGCCGTACATCGCTGAACGGTAGAGCGGAACGACGATGAAAGCCGGACTGATCGCCGCCGGCCTCGGCGAGCGACTGCGTACGGGCGGCATCGCGGTCCCCAAGCCGCTCGTCGAAGTTGCCGGCCGACCGCTCATCGATCACGTCCTCGCAGCCGTCGCCGCCGCCGGCATCGACGAGGTCGCGTGCATCTTGAACGCCGAATCCGAAACGGACGCCGTCGAGGCGTACTGCCGGCGGCGCACCGCGCCGCGTCTTCGCGTCGTGCGGCGCACCACCCCGAGCTCGATGGAGAGCCTGTTCGCGCTCGCGCCGCTCCTCGATGACGGTCCCTTTCTTCTGCTCACCGTCGATGCCGTGTTCGCGCCGGACGTGTTGCGCGACTTCCTCGCCGCGGCCGCGCCGCGCACCGCTGCCGACGTCGTCCTGGCGGTCACCGACTTCGTCGACGATGAGAAGCCACTGCGACTCACCGTAACGCCGGACGGCCGCGTGGTCGCGCTCGGCGAGGGCGCCGGTGCCAGCCCGCTGGTGACTGCCGGCTTCTACGTGTTTCAGCCGCGGGTGTTCGCGGAGGTCGACGCCGCCCGCGCCGCCCGCCTGACGGCGCTGCGCCAGTGGCTCGGCTTTCTGCGCGAGCGCGGCCATCGCATCGACGGCGTACGCATCGGCAAGACGGTCGACGTCGATCGGCCGCAGGACATCGCGGTGGCCGACGCCTTCGTCCGCAGCGGATTCGCATCATGACGGTCGACTTTCTCGGCATCGCGCGCGAACCACTGTACTCGCCCGGCAAGGTCGAGGCCGATCGCGCGATTCTCGACGCGGTCGCCGAGCGCCTCGCCGCCGAGCACCGCGTCCGCGTCGTCAGCGCCGAGCAGCCGCTGCCCGCGGTCTCGGCACCGACGGTGGTGTTTGCCATGTGCCAGGGACCCGCGGCGCTGGCCACGCTGCGCGACTGGGAAGCGGCCGGTGTGCGAGTCGTCAACTGCACCGCCGCGATCGCGAACACGCACCGCCGACACATGCTCGCCGCCTTCGAACGGCACGCCGTCGCGCATCCGCCGAGCCGCCTGGTGCGCACCGATGCACCCGCGGAGCTGCCGGAGTGGATCGACCACGGCGATACCTGGATCAAGCGCGGCGACGTGCACGCCACCGAAGCGGACGACGTCATGCGCATCGACGGTCCCGGCGCGGCGCGCGAGGCCCTCACCGCGCTCGGTCGGCGCGGTGTCGCGACCGCGCTCGTCCAGCGCCACGTCGACGGCGACGTCTTCAAATTCTACGCCGTGCGCGGCCGCTTCTTCACCGCCTTTCCGCCGGCGGACGACAGCCGGCCGCTCACCGCGGCGGAGACCGCGGCGATGCGCGCGCTCGCCGAAGCCGGCGCGGCGGCGCTCGAGCTCGAGGTGTTCGGCGGCGATTGCGTGCGCGGCGCCGACGGCGAGCTCTGGCTGGTCGACGTGAACGACTGGCCGAGCTACGCGCGCTGCCGCAGCGATGCTTCGGCGGCGATCGCCGCGTATCTGACAGCGCAGATCGGGCCGAATTGAAACGCGTATACACAGAAGTATTCGACACAGATGCACCGCACGATCGAGAGAAACGCTAATGCTGATTTGACTTGCACCACCTGCCTCGTTAGGCTCCCGACGCCCCGGGGCCGCCCGACGCGCCTCCTACTTCCGATCTGAGAGGAGCTATGTGAAGACCGCTCACCGTCCGGCAGCACCTGCTGTCAGCGTGCCCGGCCCGCGATCGCGGACGACGCACACGGCCGAACGCAGCCTGCTCGCTCCTGGCCTGCAGCGCATTGCGCAGCTCTCGGAACTGGCCATCGAACGGGGCAGCGGCTGCACGCTGATCGACGCGGACGGCAACGAGTACCTCGACTTCTTCGCCGGCGTCGCGGTCGCCAGCCTCGGGCACTCGCATCCGCGCTTCGTGCGCGCCATGCAGGCGCAGCTCGAGCGCTGGACGGTCGGCAGCTTCACCAGCGAGGCGCGGCTCGCGTTGCTCGAGCTGCTGGCGGAGTTGGCACCGGGCGAGTTGCGCCGCACGCAGCTCTACAGCGGCGGCGCGGAGGCGGTCGAGGCCGCGATCCGTCTGGCCAAGTCATACACCAAGAAATTCGAAGTGGTCGGCTTCTGGGGCGGGTTCCACGGCAAGACCGGCGGCGTCATCGGGCTGATCGGCGACGAGTGGAAACAGAACTGGGGACCGCTGCCGGCCGGCACGCATCTGGTACCCTACGCCGACTGCTATCGCTGCCCGTTCAAGCTCACGTATCCGGACTGCGGCATGGCGTGTCTCGACTTCATGCGCTCGCAGCTCAACGTGAGCACCGCCGGGGCCATTGCCGCGATCATCGTCGAGCCCATGCAGGGCACGGCGGGAAACGTGATCCCGCCGCCCGAGTTCCTGCCCGGCGTGCAAGCGATCGCCAAGGAGCACGGCGCGGTGCTGATCGCGGACGAGATGATCACCGGCTTCGGCCGCACCGGGAAGATGTTCGGTTGCGAGCACACGGACACCGAGCCCGACGTGATGACGATCGGCAAGGGGTTCGGCTGCGGGTTCCCGGTCACCGGGCTGATCTCGACCGACGAGATCACCGCTGCGTTGCCGTTCGCCAAGCCGAGTTCGTCCTCGTCGAGCTACGGCGGCAATCCGCTCGCCGCCACGGCGGCGCTGACCACCGTGCAGACCATCATCGATGAACAGCTGGTCGAGAACGCCGAGCGCGTCGGCGCCGTGCTCCTCGACGGACTGCGCGCGCTGCAGGAGAAGTACGAGTTCATCGGCGACGTGCGCGGCAAGGGCCTGCTGATCGGCATGGACCTGGTGGCCGATCGTCGGAGCAAGACGCCGCTGCCGGGTCGCGTCACCGAATCGATCTTTCTCGGTGCGCTGCGCCGCGGCCTGCTGCTGATGGGATATTTCTCCCGCGTCCGGATCAACCCGCCGTTGGTGCTCACGGAGCGCGAAGCCCGCGATGGCGTCGCCATCCTCGACGAGGTCTTCGGCGAGATCGCGCGCGACGGCAACTATCGCGGATGACGCGCCGGACGGCCCTGCTCGGGTTCGGCCATGTGGCCGAGCACGGACACCTGCCGGCGTGGCGGGAACGCAGTGACTTCACCATCGTCGCCGTCGCGGATCCCGATCCGGTACGCCGCGATGTGGCGCGGCGGTTGGTGCCCGGGGCACGGGTCTACGACGACCCCGAGCAGGCGCTGGCCGCAGAACGGCTCGACGTGGTCTCGATTGCCACTCCGCCCGCGCGGCACGCACCGTTGGCGTTGAGCGCCGCGCGGCGCGGCCTGCACATCCTCTGCGAAAAGCCGCTCGCCACTGCGTTACCCGCTTATCGCGCCATGGCCGGCGCGGCGCGCGCCGCCGGCGTGGCGCTGTGCACCGTGCACAACTGGAAGCACTCCGACCAATTCACGCAGATGAAGGCGCTGCTCGCCGAGGGCGCGATCGGCCGGCCGACGCATCTGCGGCTCGAGACCATCCGGTCGGGACGCGCGCCCAGCGTCGGCCACGAATGGCGCGCCGATGCCGCGCTCGCCGGCGGCGGCATTCTCATCGACCACGGGTGGCACACGCTCTATCTGCTGCTCGGGCTCGCCGAGCAGACGCCGCAGCGGCTGCGCGCCACCATCGAACGGCGGCGCTACACGGATGCGAGCGTCGAGGACACGGTCACCTGCGAGATCGAGTTCCCCTCGCTGCGCGGCGAGATCTTCCTCACCTGGGCCGGCGATCGCCGCCACACGCGCTGGCATGCGCGCGGCACCGACGGCGCGCTCACGCTCGCCGACGACCACGGCGATTTGCAGCGCGGCGGCATGCGCCGCGAGCTCCCGTTCGCGCGCTCGCTCTCGGCCGGATCGCACCATCCTGACTGGTTCGGTGCGGTGCTCGACGACTTCGCCGCCGAGATCGACGATCCGGCGCGCCGCGGAATGAACCTCAGCGAAGCCGAACGCTGCGTGCTGCTGACGGCGCTGGCATACGAGTCGAGCGCACAGGGTGGGCGCACGCTTGCGATCCCCGCCGAACTGAAGGACGACTCGCCGTCGCCCCCTGACCTGGAGGGCGGCGCGCCGTCGCCGCCGGGGTGGGGAGGGGAAGCCCCCCCGGCAACGCCGCATCAGCGCCTGCCGATGTCCGGAGCGCGATGAGCGATCCACGCACGACCTGCACCGCGGTCATTCTGCCGCCGAGCGCGATGAGCTTTCACCGCATCGCCGGCCTGCCGCTCATCCAGCGTACGGCGCTGAGCGCGCTGCGCGGCGGCTTCGATGCAGTCGTGGCGCTGGCGCCCGGCGACGGACGCGCCGTGCGTTCGCTGTTTGCCCGCGACCCGCGCACGGCGGCGATTCCGGTCGTCGGCGGCGCCCTCGATGCCGCCATCACCACCGATCGCATCGCGCTCATCCCGTCGGACTGCCTGGTCGACGCGCCGACGCTGGCGCGCGTGCATGCCGCGGAATGCAACGGCCGCCCGATCGTGCTGCAACCGAACGGTGGCGAGGCCGCCATCGTGCTCGCACCGCGCCAATACCTCGCGGACCTCGACGGCGCCGAGCCGTCCATCCCCGCGACGAGCGCGGAACCGGCAGTCGCGCTCGCGGATGGACTCTGCATGCGGGTGCCGGACGCGCCCGCGGCGGCGGCGGCGGAGCGCGCTCTGATGCGCCGGTTGGCCGCACTCACCGCCGACAGCGACGGGCCGATCGCGCGCCTCGACCGCGCCGTCTCGACGCGCCTCAGCCGCTATCTGGTGCGCACCCCGCTGCGTCCGAACCACATCACCACCATCGGCACCGCAATCGGGTTTGCCGCCGCGTGGGCGCTCGCGCAGGGCACCTACGGGTATGGTCTGCTGGGCACGGCGCTGTTCTGGCTTGCGGTGATCATCGACGGCTGCGACGGCGAGGTGGCGCGCCTCAAGTTTCAGGAATCGCGCCTCGGCTATCTGTTCGACGTCACCACCGACAACATCGTGCACGTCGCCGTCTTCGTCGGCCTCGGCATCGGCGCCTGTCGCAGCGAACCGGACGGCAGCCTGCCGTGGCTCATCGCGCTGGGCGTCGGCGGCTTTGCCGCCGCCGCCGCCGCAACGCTGCTGACGCTGGTGCGTCATCCGCCGGTGCAGACGGCGGCGCCGCGTTCGCGCCGCGGCCGATTGCGCCAGCGGTTGCTACGCGGCTTCGAGGCGCTGATGAATCGCGACTTCGCGTACGCGCTGCTCGCGCTCGCGGTCATCGGCCGGCTCGACTGGTTCCTCTGGGGGGCTGCCTTCGGAACGTACGTGTACGCCGGCGCGCTGGTGCTCGTGTATCGCTGGCGCGATGCCGATTGAGCGACCGGCGCCGATCGCCGGCCTCGGCCGTAGTGGTCGCATGACAAACCCCGAGCGATCGGTGGTGCCCGCGCCGCCAGCAGCGACCACCGACCCGCAGATCCCGATGTTGCCGACGCGCCGCCCTCTGGCGGCGCGCATCATGACGCTCGCCGAGCGGGTCTTGTTCGCCGCCGGGATCGTGCTGTTCATCGTGCTGGTCCATCACCTCGGCGTCACCGCGGTGTGGAGCAACCTGCGCATGATCGGTTGGGGGTTCGTGCTGGTGCTCGCGCAGGAAGGTGTGTCGTACATCCTCAACACCACCGGATGGCGCTTCGCGTTCCCGCCGCCGCGCCCCCCAGTGCGCTTTCGCCAGTTGCTCGCCGCGCGTCTAGCCGGCGAGGCGATCAACAATCTCACACCGACGGCGACCATCGGCGGCGAAGTGGTGCGCGGCCGCATGCTGGAGGGCGTCCTCGATTCGAGCGTCGCCTGGGCGTCGATCGCCATCGCCAAGCTCATGCAGACGTTCGCACAGATGGCCTTCGTGTTCATCGGCCTGTTTGCCGTGGCGCGCTACACGCAGTTGCCCGCGGGATTCGAACGCGGTCTGCTCATCGGGCTGACCGTGATCACGACCGGGCTGCTCACCGGCATCATCATGCAGCGGCGCGGCCTGTTCACCGCCGCGGGCGGCCTCGCGACGCGCCTCGGCGTGCACCTACCCGAGCGGCTGCATGAGCAGCTCCAACGGCTCGACGAACAGATCGCGCGCTTCTACGCCGCGCCCGGCGCCTTCGTGATGTCCGTATTGGGCTTCTTCGGCGGCTGGTGCATGGGCGTCGTCGAGGTGTACATCGTGCTCACCTGCCTCGACGCCGGTCCGTCGCTGAGCCGTGCGATGACCATCGAGGTGCTGTCCGTGGCGATCGATGCGCTGACCTTCTTCGTTCCCGCCAAGGCCGGCACGCAGGAAGGCGGCAAGGTGCTGATCTTCGATCTGCTCGGCCTCGATCCCGCAAAGGGGCTGACCTTGGGAATCGTGCGGCGGCTGCGCGAGCTGAGTTGGTCGATGCTCGGTCTCGTCGTGCTGGCGCGACACCACGCCCGCCGACGAGCAACGCCGTCGTGAACGCCCGGCGCCGCTTGATCGTCGCCGCCGACGACTTCGGCATGTCGAGCGGCGTCAACGCCGGCATTCTGCGCGCGCACCGCGAGGGCATCCTCGGCGACGCCAGCTTGATGGTGAACGGGCAGGCGTTCAGCGAGGCGGTGGATCTGGCCCGCGCCACGCCGACATTGAGCGTCGGCCTGCACCTGATGCTCGTCCAAGGACGCGCGGCGCTGCCGGCCAGCGAGATTCCGCTGCTCGTCGACGCCGGCGGATTGTTCGGCAACGCACCGATCGCCGCCGGCTTCCGGTACTTCTTCACTCCCGGCGTGCGCGCGCAGCTGCGACACGAGATCGTCGCGCAGCTGGAGAAGTTCCTCGCCACCGGCTTGCCGCTGTCGCACGTCGACGGCCACCTCACCATTCACATGCATCCAGTGGTACTCGAGATTCTGGTCGACGTCTGCGATCGTTACGCCATCCGCGCCGTGCGCTTGCCGCGCGAACCACTTGCCGCGGCGCTGCGCTACGAGCGCCGCCACGCGATGCGCAAGCTGTTCGAGGGGACGGTGTTCCACGCCCTGTCGTGCTGGGCGCTGCCGCGCATCACGCGCGCCGGCCTGCGCCACCCCGATCGCATGTTCGGGCTGCACCAGACCGGCCACGTGTCGGAGGATTATCTCCTCACCGTGCTGTCCGAGCTGCCGGACGGAGTGAACGAGCTCTATTGCCACCCGGCCCTGGTCGACGAGGAGGCCCGCCGCTGGCGTCCCTCCGACTACGCGAGTCAGCAGGAGCTCGCCGCGCTGACGAGCCCGCGCGTGCGTGAGGCGATCGAGCGTTCGGGAATCGAATTGATCACGTACCGGGACTTATAGAGAAGCGCCGGTCTCACGATTCCCTCCGCACTCAACCAATCCCCATTTTCCGCCCCTCACTCACTAATCGCCACGTCACTTGATGGGTGCCTTCCCCCCTTGCGGGGGAAGGACAGGAAGGGGGAACTGACGAAGCAATCGGGCGACGCCGACCCCGAGTCCTACGGCTCGAACGCCAACGCCAACCGGTGCTTCTTCAGCGCGTTGCAGGCCTTGCATGCGGGCACAACGTTGCCCTTGCTCGAGCGCCCGCCGCGAATGATCGGCACGAGGTGATCCATGGTGAGGGCCTTCGCACCGACCTGCTGTCCGCAATAATGGCAGACCCCCGCCGAGCAGCGTCGCTTCCACCACTGCGACGCGCGCAACTCGCGCGCCTTCGCGCGCTCGCACCGAATGGTCGCGTCGTCGACCTCGACGAGGAAGCCGTCGGCAGACATGGTCGGAGGATAGGGTGCAGACCTCCCATACCGCAACGCCAGGGTTTGGAATGCGGCGGCTTGCCGCCGCTTTGGAGTGCGGTGGCTTGCCACCGCTCTGGGGTGGGCCGGGTACGGCGGTGAAATCGTGGATTGGACCTGCCCCACCGCTCCCACACCAAAGCGGAGCAAGCTCCCGCACTCCAAAAAGCGCTTCGGGCGAGCTCCGCTCGCCATGGCGACCTGAAGGTCGCCGCTACGCTTTGCCGCGAGCGCGCGGAGGGACTACCGGCGGATCACTTCGCCGACGTAGACGTATTCGAGATCGAGCGAGGTGAGGGGGCGGTCCTGGCTGCGTTCGATGACGTGCTTCACCTCCGCCACGAACAGCGTATGGTCCCCTGCTCCGATCTCGCTGACGATGCGGCACTCGAGGCTCACCATCGCTTCGCGCAGATATGGAAGCCCGGCGGGCGAGTCTTCCCACGCCACCGAATCGAGATTGTCCGGGCGGCGTGCGGCACCCGAGTAGAAGTAATCCTCCAACGCCTTGCTGCGCGTTCCGACGACGTTGAGCGCGAAGCGGCCGGTCCGCCGCAGCACCTCATGGGTGCGGTGCCGCCAATCCACTGCCGCCATCACCAGCGGCGGATCGCCGGAGACCTGTGTCACCCACGACGACGACATGCCGTGGCGCCGTTCGCCCTCGCGCACGGTGAGCACGTAGATGCCGGTGGTCAGCTGAGCGAATGCGCGCGCAAAAGCCGGCTGCATGGGCGGCTTATCGCTTGAGAAATGCGATCAGGACCTCGCGGGTGGCTTCCACCGATGCGAGGCTGTCCTCACCGACCGGATACGGAATGGCGAGGTAGTCCGTCACGCCGATGGCGCGCAGCTGCTCGAGTTGCTCGCCGAGCGCGGCGCGGTCGCCGACAATGGCGACATCGGCCGGGCCTTCGACGCCTTCGCGATCGAGCATGGCGCGGTAGGACGGCAGCGCGCCATAGATCTGGAAGATACGCGCGGCTGCCGCACGCGCCCCGGACCGGTCGGTCGTCAGCGCGATCGGCAAACCGGCCACCACGCGCGGCGCCGGACGGCCGGCCTTCGCCGCGGCTTCGTTGATGCGCGGGATGGTGTGCTCGCGCAGCGTTTTCGGACCGGCCATCCAGGTGATCGTCCCGTCGGCTTCGCGGCCGCTCAGTGCGAGCATCTTGGGCGCCAGCGCAGCCACCAGGATCGGACACGGCGTGGCGCCGGGGATCGCGAGGTTGGCGTTGACGCGGAATTCCTCGCCTTGAAAGCTCACCGAGCCCGTGCGGATGAGCGGCGCCAGCACCGCGAGATACTCGCGCATGTGCGAGTACGGTTTGGCCCACGACAAGCCGAGCATGGTCTCGATGACGATCTGATGCGAGAGACCGATACCGAGCGCGAACCGCCCGCCGCAGGCCGCCTGCGCCGACAGCGCCTGCTGCGCCATCGCGGTCGGATGGCGCGGATAGGTCGGCACGACCGCGGTGCCGAGCTCTATGCGTGTGGTCGAACGGCCGCACAGCGCCGCCGCCATGATCGCGTCGAAGCCGAAAATGTTGGCGAACCAACCGCTCGCAAAGCCGTCACGTTCGGCGCGCTGCGCTTGCGCGACCAGCGAGTCGAGCCCGGCGGGGGCCCCACTGATCTCACCGATTCCGATACCGATGCGCATGGCAATGCCTCCTTTCGAGCCGGTCAGTGCCGCGGCGTGACAGCGGCTGGCGTCGGCTCGACGGGTGTGATCGAGGCGAGGATGTAGTCGTCCTGCGCGTAGCGGCCGAGCATGCTCAGGCGCGTCCCGGCGGGGGCGTTTCGGAACACGTCGAGCATGGTGTTATTGGCGCGCAACAACAGCTGCTCGGGATGCAGCGAGGAGCGGTTGAACAGGCTCATGCCTTCCGCCTGCGCGGTTTGCGCGCGGATGACCCCGAACTTCCGCACCACCCTACCGGCGCGGATCCTGATCGTCCCGAGCACCTGTTGCTTGGCCGCTTCGTCGGGCTCGACGATCCCCTCCAGCCGCAGATCCTGACCGAGGCCGAACCGCCCCCTCTGTGCATGGGCCGCCGCGGCGCACAATAGCACCAGCACGCCTGCTGCGATGATCGCCCGCATTGGAGCCTCTCGTAGCAGGGCAATGCACCGATGAACACCTTCCGCCCCAGCCCGAGCCCTACCCCCTGCCCCTGCCCGTGGGATTGGAATCGAACCGTTCAACTCACGGGCTGGGGCTGGGGATTTCGGGAGTGTCATTCCGGGGGCAGGCATTCGAACACGAGATGGTCGTAGTCGCGGCGGGTTGGGGTCGCCACCGACATGCGGATATGGGCGAAGCCGGGACCTGCCGCACGCGAGCGGTAGACGATGAACGGGATCGGGTCGCCGCAGTGATCGGAATCGGCGAAGGGAATATCCGGCAACGCCGAGGCCAGGTAGTCGACGTTGATGCGGTCGACCGAGCCGAGCGGCGCGTCGGCCGGCGGCGAGTTGATGGCGAAGCGGGTCAGCGGTTCGGCGACCGAGCACGCTCGCAGCAGCGGATCGTGCATCTTGAAACACGGCGAATACACGAAGGTACAGCGGCCGAGCTCATGGTCGGCATCGCACGTCGGATCGTTGTCCCGGCACGTGATCAGCGGCCAGCCGCGCCGTTGCACGATCTCGGGCGGCATGACGTGCCACTCCAGCAGGCAATCCGAGCCGCGACTGCCGCTGCCGCGCTCGAGGGCGGCGCCGCGCATCGCGGCGTTCAACGCCGCAAAGGCATCGATACGCGGCCTGCTCTCCTGCCTCTGCTCATCAAACACCGGTGCGCCGCTGTCGCGCAGCAATTGTTGAATCTCGGCGGCGCCGAGGTCCGGCCGCGCCGACATGAGCAGCGCCGCAACGCCCGTGGCGTGCGGCGCGGCCATCGATGTCCCCGACATCGTCTCGACCGTACCGCCGAGACCGTCGGAGACCACGTCCACACCGGGCGCGAACAGGTCGAGCTCCTCGCTGCGGTTGCTGAACGACGCAATGGTGTCGTCGCCATTGACGGCGCCGACCGCCACGGCTTGGGCGATGCATGCCGGGGCGGTCATCGCGTTGACCAGCCCTTCGTTGCCGGCGGCGGCGACGACCAGCGTGCCGCGCTGCGCGAGCTGCTCGATGACGTCGGCGAGCATCAGATTGGCGGCGCAGCCCTCCGCGTTACCGCAGCCGTGGCCGCAATCGCCCGTGTAGAAATAATCACTGACCAGGCTCATGTTCACCACGCGGACGTCGGGGCGCTCGGCGGCGATCCAGTCGAGCGCGGCGACCCAATCGGAGATAAAGCCCTCGTTGTTGGTGTCGAGCACGCGGATCGCCACCAGTTGCGCACCCGGCGCGACGCCGACCGGCGCGACGCGGCCGCGCGAGAGCGCGATGCCGGTCACGTGTGGGCCGTGCGAATCGACGGAGCGGGCGCTGCCCGGACCGGACGCATGCGCGGCGCCGCCGGGGCAACAGGCGCGGCGCGTGTGGTCTCCCAGCCGGCCGCCGCGGCAGAAGCATTCCTCGTGTACCAGCGCGTCGAAGACGTCCGGATGGTCTGCTTCCACGCCAGTATCGATGACCGCGATGGTCACGCCGAAGCCGGTCACCCCGCGTGCGCGCACGCGATCGGCGCGGATCTGTGTCATGTTGTCTTCGGCCGCCGCGCGGCCGATCGGGTCCAGGTCGACGCGCAGCACGTCGGGGTTGGCCGCCAGGCGCTCCAATCCAGCGGCCGTGACGCGCGCCGCGAACCCGGGCGCGGTGCGGTATGCGTGCTCGACCTGCGCCTCGTCCGGCGCCAGCTCCGCCAACACGGCGGCGCGCCGGCGCTCGATGGCGGCG
>Ga0066388_100001080_pt1 | contig 14725 bp, 14 predicted proteins | sample PanSoiMetaGPlot6_FD_64539 | JGI IMG/M metagenome (GOLD analysis project Ga0066388, IMG submission 64539) | Tropical forest soil microbial communities from Panama analyzed to predict greenhouse gas emissions - Panama Soil - Plot 6 (Hybrid Assembly) | ecosystem: Environmental > Terrestrial >... | reverse complement strand
ATCGCGCAGCGACAGATGCCCCTGCGTCATGTCGCCATGCCCTTCGAACTCGAGAATGCGATGAGTCTCGGCCAGCCTCACCAGCGCATCGACGGGTACCGTCATGTTCGACATGGATGTTCACCGGTGACGGGAGCCACTGCGTTCTCCGAGAGGGGACGCTGCGGACCATCTGAAAGGTGTGAACCCGTTTGTGTCCCGCTATCGAATTGTATAGAACAAGTGGTTGTAGGAAGCAACATGACGCCGCCTTGTTCTGCTGTAGCCTCAGTACTAAGAGTTGAATCGCCCGCTCACCCAAGGACGACTCGATGACTCCGCCGGATGATCCGGTCCAATCGACTTTGGACACCAACCTGTCTTATCGCATTTCAATCCTGCATTCCTTGCTGGGCAAGCTGACAACGCGGATCTATGTCGCACGCGGGCTTACGTCCCACCAATGGAAGGTCCTCAGCATCGTGTACAACTGGCCGCCGATGCCGGCGGTACGGATCACGAATCTCGTTACCCTCGACAAGGCCGCGATTTCGCGCGGCGTCTCGGGCTTGCTGCGACTGAAGCTCGCGCGGCGATATCTGGACAATGCGAGCGGCATGATTTTCATCGCCTTGACTGATGCAGGCCGCGCGACCTACCGCGCCATGGCGGCCGAGATGGGCAATCTGCAACGCGAGCTTTTCGTGAACGTGCCAGACAGCAAGCAGAAGCTGTTCTTCGAGACGGTCAGGGAGCTCGAGCATAAGCTGCGTGCCGCTACCGGTGTCACGCCGCTCGATGCTGGCCGCAACCGCGCCCACAAGTTGCGCGAGGGCAGGACACCGCCCGCGACCAAGACGTCGGCTCGTGAGGCCAAGGCCAAGATCAAGGCGGCACGTTCTTGAATCACCTTTCCTCTTGGCGAGGACGATATTGTATGCGCTTCGCTGCAGCGGGCATCAACGGGTATGGTGGACCCGTGTCGGCAGGATATTAAGCTCGTCGTATCCGCCCTCGGTCACGACGACTGCGCCACCAATATTGACTCGCTTGGTGCCAAGACATGCATTCGGCTCAAGCTCGAGCGACATGCCTTTGCGGAGCACGATGTCGCCGCGCCGCACGCCGGGCGTGATCTGACCTTCGATCCATCCTTCCCGCGTGCCGGCAATCTGCTCGCGGTTGACGCCGGTGAAGCCGGTGGCCCCGAAGGTCAGGGTATGGAGTAGAGGGGTCTTGGCCCAGCATTTGGAGTCGCGCAAAGCAGCTTCCATCGCGGCAACCACGCTCGCAATCGTCACGTTTGGACGAACTGCGTTCAGGCCGGCCTCATAGGACAAGCGCGCCGCGCGCTCGCAATGCGCGATGTCGGCGTCGACCGGATCGAGCGCGATCGACATCTGGACCTGCGATTCCTGTGCACCATACGTGGTGTGAATCTCGGCCTGCACGAGATCGCCTTGCGCAAGAATGCGCGGCGGCTCGGCGCGCAGCGTCCAGCGCGGCACGCCCCACGCAATGTTGTCCGGACCGGATTGCAGGCTGAGAAACGGATAGCGCGTATCGCAGCCCCAGCGATGGATCTCGCGCAGGATCTCGGCATAAACCTCGGCCTCGCTGACGCCCGGCCGCGCCGCCTCGATCATCGCGGCGCATGCCTGCTCGCTCACCCGCGCTGCGAAGCGCAACAATACGAGCTCGTCCTCGCTCTTCACCAGCATGAAATCAGTCATGTCCTGGGTGAAGTCTTCGAACGTAGCTTTCGGCAGTCGCCCCGTCAGGCTGGCCTGGAAGCCGGCGGGCAACAGCCCTTCCATCTCGCCCGGTGCGGTGGGACCGAGGCCGACGATGCCGATCCGGCCGGATTCGAACCCAAGCCCGGCCAGAATGTCGCCGGTCTTCTTCCCGCCGCCGCCGATGCGCACGTCCTTGACCCACGGCTCGAAGCCGCGCCGCTCGCTCTCGTACATGCGCGAGAGCCGGCTGCCCGAAAACGCCAGCAGAACGGCCTCGCCACGTGCGGGCAGCACGACGACCGAGTCGAGAAAGTCGTCGATCAGGTAGCTCTCCAGGCGCTCGCGGCCCTGAAAGCTGCCGACAATGATGGCGTCGAGGTTGCGTTCGTGCATCAGGGTTTGCAGGCCGCTCCAGCGCCGGGCCCGTTCGCGCATCGGCAGCGTCGGGCCTGGTTCGGGTCGGCTGGCGCGTCGGTATTGCGCCGCCTCCACGGCGTTCACCGCCGCATATCCTTCGCTGGCGAAAAGTGCAGCGCGTCGATCTGTGTTTCGATCTCGATGAACGGCCGGACATCGACAATCTCGGACTTCTTCGCATTCGATGACGCGCCGCCCTCGATCGCCATCCGTCCGAGCCGTTCCGGGATTCCCCATGTTCGCGGCCTGAGTGTCTCCGACCGCTTCCAGGACTTCAGGGGCAGGCCACTCGCCAGATTACTAATCTCGCGCCGCCAGAGCCGCCGGATCATCGAGACGCCGACGTCGGCACGGCCCATCCGCTCCTGACTGCGGTCCGCGAAAATGCCCTGTCCAAGCTGCGCCACGTCGTCCTGCAGGCGGACGAGATCGACGCGCTCGCGATCGAAGTCTTCCATTCGCTTGCGGCCGCTCAAGATCTGGTCGCAGGCATCCTGGTGGGCAATGTCGATCTTGGACCGACGGGCTTGGCGCCGCTGATGCACGCGGGCCGCGGCCTCCCCGGTCACTGGAACGCGGTGAATGCTGAACTGCATGTGGGTCCTGTCATCGATCGGCACCCACCAGAACAGGGATTCCTGCCAGCCGATCTCGGGATCATTGGGCAAGGCCGTCATGTAGAAGATATTCGGCATGCCAAACTGCTGAACCCGCATCTCGCCGTCGTCGCGCGTGAACGTGTAGGTGACGCCCCAGTCCGATTCCTTGGCCTGCAGGCTGCGGCCGAGTCCGATCTTGTCGAAGGCCACCTGGTTGTCGCCATGCGTGAAGGCGACATGGCTCATGTCGAGCGAGTTTTCCACGTTCTGAAAATAGTTGCAGCGCCGAAGGTAGGAGTCGATCTCGACCAGCCCGTCGAAATCGGAGAACTCGGGATAGAGTGGAAACTCGGGCGGTTCGCCGTCGCCCAGATAGACGAAGACAAGGCCGAGATATTCTCGCACCGGCCAGGTCTTGATCCGCACCTTGTCGCAGAACAGCGATTCCTCGGCAGGTTGCTCCGAGCAGCGTCCATCGCTCTCGAATTTCCATCCGTGATAGAAACAGCGCAACGCGTCGCCCATGACCCAGGCGCTGGAGAGCTGCGTGCCGCGATGCGGGCAGCGCGCTTCGACCAAGAACGCCTGTCCGCTGTCGCCTCGGTAGAGCGTGAACTGCTCATCCATGATCGTGAGTGGCACTGGCCGGCCAGCCTTCAGATCGATGGAGTGATAGATCGGATTCCAGAACCTGCGCAGGTAAGTGCCCGCCGGCGTGCTGGGCCCGGCCAGCACGTAGTCATCCAATTTCAGTGAGGGGCTTTGAATCGCCGCGGCCTCGGACATGGGGCATTCTCCCGGAAGACATTCCGTTCGGCGCTTGGTTGTAATCGTCATTTGATTGTATATTACAACTCATTATCGTCAAGCGTTCGTCCGCGGCGGTCCGTACATCGAGCTTGGCTAGCCGCCGCTTGGCTTGGCCCCGGCGGCGAGCAGAGCAAGGCCCTGGCGGCGCCATAGATTCCATGCGCGCCCATAGTCCTGCATCGCAATCGCGGCCTTCACCTCATCATCGTCCATGAACGCGACGGCGGCCTCCGAGCCTGCGATCATCATCGCCTGCATCTGCATCTTGGCGCTCATTTCCAGATAGACGCTGCGGGCGGTGGCGATACCGATCTTTTCGCCCACGACAACAGAGCCATGACCGCGCATCAATGCGGCCGGCTTGTCCGCCAAAGTCTTGGCCAGCGCCGCACCGAGCTGCGGTGTCTCCACCAGCATGTTGGTGCCCTTTTGGACATCGCGAATCTCGAAGTTCGGGATGCCTGCGCCAACGAACGCAGCCATGTGAAAGATTGCCCGCATCGGCCGTGCGGTGACGCTGAACGGCACGATCGTGGGCGAATGGTTGTGGACGATCGCGTTGACCTCCGGCCGCACTTTGTAGATCTCGCCATGGATGAACCGCTCGCGGTAGAGAGAGCCGTTCACTGGTGTCACCGGATTGCTGTCGAGATCGCAGGTGACGATATCGGCCTCGGTGACGAGCTCCGGCGCGATCGCTCTCGCGATCAGATAGCATCGTGGGTGGCGGTCCGACCGAACGCTGATATGTCCATAGCCGTCGATGATCCCTTCGGCGGCGAGTACGCGGTAGGAGATCACGAGATCTTCAATCAAGCTCATGGCTGTCGATGCCCTCAAGAATGCGGACGCATGCGCGGAAACCGGCCGACATCGTGTCCCAGGCCCTTGACCTTGGCACGATCGTAGATCGCCTTTGCGATTGCCAGATCCTGGAGTGCGGTGCCGACGGACTTGAAAAGAGTGATGTCGGTCTTGGAGGTGCGTCCGGTCTTCTGTCCGCTGACCAGCTCCCACAATTCCACCGCCTGCTCGCGGCTGAACGACTTCGATGCCAGGGCGCTGCGGCCATCGCCGGATTCAAACGCATGCTCGCGGTCATCGACCGCGACGGCCGAAGCTTTGCGCCAGACCTGGTCTTCCAGCTCGCGCGCCGCTGGCCGCACCGAGCTGGCGGCGCAGATGTGCATGCCCGGACCGATCCAGTCGGCCGAAACGAGCGGCTCGCCGCCGGCCCGATAGACGCTCAGGAGCAGGTCGCAGCCGACGACCGCCTCCTCCGCGCTATCGACCGCGGTGATGTCGAGCCCGAGGTCCTGACTCATCTTCTCGACGAAGGCCTCGCGATTGGCGGGCGTCGGGCTGAACACGCGCGCCTTCGACAGGCGTCGAACCTTCGACGCCGCGATCAGCATCGAGCGTGCCTGCTCGCCTGAGCCGAGAATGCCGACGGAGCCGATGTCTTTGGCGGCCAGCATGTCGGCGCCGAGGGCGGCAGTCGCGGCAGTCCGCTGCGCAGTCAGCCAGTCAGCGTCTATCTCAGCCAGGAGTTCTCCGGTTGGCAGATCATAGAGCGCCACATAGTAGCCAACGCCGACGCCGGGCGTCGAATGCATCGCCTTGAAGCCCATGACGTTTGAGCCGTTGAGGATCGCCGGCATCATGCGAAGCCAGCCATGGCCGGACGATGAATCGACCGTGGTCCGAGGCGGGAGCTGCACCATGCCCTTGCTCTGCTCGATCAGCGCCGCCCGCAGGGTCTCGATGATCTCCTCGGGGGAGAGAAGTCCGATGATTTCGTGATGTTGCAACAACAGCATTCCACGATCCCCCGGTTAGCGTCAGTTGGAAGGCGTCGCCTCGTATCACCACGCGAGCAAGCTGACAAATGCCGTCGCACACGTGCAAGGACGGATCGGTAGGCGACCGGGCTAGCATGGGGCTGCCCCGTCTCACTGATTACAAGTCGGTATCAATCAGCCAAATCTTTGCATTTGTCGCATTCGGGCAAACGCGTTAGCCTCATCGAAGCCCCTTACAGCATCCACTTGGCGCGGAGACCATCTCCTTGGATCTGAGCAAATTGATCTTCGAGGATACGGCCGCCGGCCTGTTCCGTGTGCACCGCTCCGCCATGACCTCGCGCGAGATCATGGAGCTGGAGCGGAAGAGGATTTTTGACCGAAGCTGGCTCTATGTCGGGCACGACTCCGAGATCCCTGAGCCGGGTGATTACCAGCGCCGCACCGTGGCCGGTCGTCCGCTGATCTTTATCCACGGACGCGACGGCAGAATTCGGATCCTGATCAACAGCTGCCTGCACCGCGGAGCGCTGGTATGCCGAAAGGACAGCGGCAATGCCAGCGCATTCACGTGCTTCTACCATGGCTGGTCGTTCGATACGGCCGGCAGGCTCATCGGCGTGCCCGACGCCGATGGCTACTCCGCCGACTTCAACAAGCTCGAGCAGTTCCTGGCCGCGCCGCCGAACGTCGACAGCTACCGCGGCATGTATTTCGTGAACTTTGGCTCGAACGTTGCTTCGCTGAAAGACCATCTCGGTGATGCCCGTGAGCTGATTGACCTGACGATGGATTCGGCCGAGCCGCTCGGCGGCTGGAAGATCGTCAGGGGTACGGCGAAATTCAAAGTTCGGGCGAACTGGAAACTGCTGGCAGAGAACAGCATCGACAACTACCATTTTCGCACCGTCCACCGCACCTATTCCGACTATCAGAGCGACCGTCGCGAACGCGTCGGTGCTCCCGCCCCGAGCGTGAACCGGATCACGAATTCGCGCAGCCTCGCGTTCCAGAACGGCCATGTGGCGATGCTGACGCACTCGGTCGGTCGCGCGATCGCCAATCCGAGCCCGGTCTGGAGCAAGGAAGCCGCCGCTGAGACCGCCAAGCTCCGAGATGAGCTCGCCCGCACTTATGGTGAAGAGCGGGGCCATCAGATGGCTGACATCTCGCGCTTCCTGATCATCTTCCCCAATCACGCCTTTCACGACACCCAGTCCGGCTTCAAGATGCGGCAATGGTGGCCGACGGCGCCGGGTGAGATGGAGGTCAATCAATGGGAGTTCATCCCGCGTCGTGAGCGCAAGGACCTGGCGGCCTACCGTCTCGAAGGCGCCATCATGTTCCAGGGCCCCGGCGGCTTCGGCACGCCCGACGACGTCGAGGCGTTGGAGTCGTGCCAGATTGGATTTGGAGCGCCGGAAGTCGAATGGTCGGATCTCTCGCGCGGCATGCGGCGCGTGCCACGCTCCGACGATGAGCTGGCAGCGCGCGGATTCTGGCGCCAGTGGCATGCGCTGATCCAGGGCCGCGACGGCGCAGAGCGGACGCAAGACTTGCCATTCCCGGAGCGCGCGGTCCGTCCAAGGGAGGCCAGAGGGTAATGCGTATTACAGGATCAGAGGTGAGCGTGTGAACGACGTCGCTTCGCCTGTCTTCGGCGTGCCGGCAAGCGAGCAGAACCTGCTGCTGCGCCTCGCCGTGGAGCATTTCCTGTTCGAAGAGGCCGCCCTTCTCGACAACTGGCGGCTCGACGAATGGCTGGCACTCTTCACCGAGGATGCGCAATATCTGGTGCCCACCACCGATCAACCCGACGGCGATCCATCGCAAGACATGATGTTCATCGATGATGACTACATGCGTCTCGCCGGCAGGGTGAGGCGCCTGAAGAGCCGCCACGCGCATCGCGAATATCCGTCGTCGCGAACCCGCCGGCTGATCTCCAATGTTCGGCTGACACGCATTGCCGCCGATGAGGTTGATGTCGAAGCGTCGTTCGCGGTCTACCGTTCGCGCAACGAATTGACCGCGCCCTATATCGGTATCTATCGCTATACGCTCGCGTGCCAGCCGGGCGGCACGTTCCGCATTCGCCGTCGACGGGCGGAGCTCGACCTCGAGCGCCTGAGTGACCATGGCGCCGTGAGCATCATCCTATGACCGTGGCTGCCATTGTCCTCGATGCGGGCAGGTGCCCGGTCGGCTCACCGCGCCGGGCATTGCCGGGGAGGGCGCATGTGCACAGGAGAAAGACGTTGTGAGCGACATTCTGGGCGTCGGGATCACCCACTATCCGAGCTTCCTGCCTGAGGTGACGGGGCCCGGTTCGCTCCATCGCGTGCTCAAAGACCCCGGCCTGCCGGAGCGTTATCGGACGCCGAAGGGCTGGCCGGAGCCGATGCAGCGGGAATGGGGCAACGATGACGGCCGCGCCTTCGCGGATCAGCATCGCAAATCCGTGGTCGCGGCAATGAAGGATGCGCGTGCGGTGCTCGATGCATTCAAGCCGGATTTCATCCTGGTGTGGGGCGACGACCAGTACGAGAACTTCCGCGAGGACGTCATCCCGCCGTTCTGCATCATGGCTTATGACGCGGTCGACGTGCAGCCGTGGATGAAGAATGATCGGCCGAACGCTTGGGGCGAGGCCAAGGACACCACCTTCCACGTCAAGGGCCACCGCAGCGGCGCCAAATATCTCGCGAACAAGCTGATCGAGCAGGACTTCGACGTCGCCTACGCCTACAAGCCGCTGCACGTGCCGCTCAGTCACGCCTTCATCAATTCGGTGCTGTTTCTCGACTGGGATCGGCGCGGTCTCGATATTCCACTGGTTCCGTTCTCGGTCAATTGCTACGGCCGCAAGATCATTGCCGCGCACGGCTACATCGAAAGCCTGGAGAACCCGATCTCCGAGGACAATCTCGATCCCCCGTCTCCGTCGCCGGCGCGCTGCTTCGATCTCGGCGTCGCCTGCGCGCGCAGCCTGCTCGCCAGTCCATGGCGGGTCGCGCTCGTCGCCTCGGCCAGCTGGTCGCACGCTTTCCTGACTCGCAAGAACTGGTTCCTCTATCCAGATACGGAATGCGACCGCAGGTTGTTCAACGCGCTGAAGGCCGGCGACTACGACGTCTGGCGTTCGACCAGCTTGCGCGCGATCGAGGACAGCGGCCAGCACGAGATGCTGAATTGGTTTTGCCTCGCGGGCGCAATGTCGGAGCTGGGCCACAAGCCCAAGCAGGCCGCGTTCTTCGAGACCTACATCATGAATTCGAACAAGGTGATCACCACCTTCGCTCCTTGAGGCGGCGGTACGCGACGACAGGACAAATGGACAGGTGGGTAAGTCTGGTTTGACACTCGGCGCCCTCGGGGGCGAGCACACGTTCAACGGGCAGGCCGCAGCGTTGCTGATGCGGCACTATCCGGAATTCACGAGCATCGCCTACTTTCCGACCTCCGATGCCGTTTTGGAGGCGGCGCTGAGCGGCGAAGTTACGGCGGGTTGCGGACAGGAACAGACCTCCAAGGATGGCTTTCACCGCGGGACGCAGGCTCGGATCTCGGCGCCGGGATCGAAGCTCTACGTGGTCGCAGAGATATCGCAGCGCTATCAATGTTCGTTGCTCTGCAAGCCCGGCGGCACGGTCGAGCAGGTGCGGTGGGTGTTGGGACATACCGGCTCGATTGCCTCCAGCCGGCCCTGGCTCGAGCGCAATCTCCCCGGCGTCATGATAGAGACCGTCGACACGAACTCGATCGGCGCAGCCCGCGCCGTGCTGGAGGGCGACGGATCGATCGCATCGGTCGGCAGCCCCGATCTGGCGCGCGAGTTCGGATTGTCCGAGGTAGTGTCCCAGATCGACAACGGGAGCGTCGTCAACTATTGGGCGGTGTCCCTCTGGCCCCTGTTCGATCCGGCGCCGGACCGCGTGGTGGTCACCGGCCGCTTGCGCGGCGAGCCGCAGATGGCCGAGCTGGTCTGCGGTCTTCGCGACACGGGGTTCAATCTCCACGCCGTCTATCCGCGTGCCACTGGCACGGCCCTCTACGAGTACGACTACGTGTTTCGGTTCTGGGGCAAGGGGCGTCTCGAACAGGTGCAGGCCTTGCTCGCGCGGCTCCCGGCGATGCGTCTCGCCGGCGCGTGGCGAAGTCATGACGGCAGGGCGGACAAGAACAGCGGATCAACCGATCACTCTGGACCGGCCCATTGATATGACAGTCACATCCCAAAAACTTGCCGGCAAGGTTGCTCTCATCACGGGCTGCGGCCCCAATATCAATGGCGGCATCGCCTACGGCTTTGCCGACGAAGGCGCCAAGCTGGTTTGCGTCGACCTACGCAAGGACTATGCCGAGGGCTGCACGCGCGCGATCCGAGAGCGGGGCGGCGAGGCGATCCCCGCGGTGTGCGACGTATCGCGCGAAGAGCAGGTGCTGGCGACGCTGAAGGCGGCGAAGGATGCATTTGGTGGCGTCGACATCCTGATCAACGGCGCCGTCCTGCAGATTCGAAAGGGCGTGCTCGACCTCTCAGCCGAGGAGTTCCGGCGTCAGATCGACGTGAGTCTCATCGGTGCGCTGCTGTTCACCAAGCATGTCGCGCGCGCCATGATCGAGGGCAAAAAGCAGGGCGGCAGCATCATCACCATCATCTCGACCGAGGGGCACCAAGGAAATCCCGGCAACATCGGCTATGGGACGGTGAAAGGCGGCCTCCTCAACTTCACGCGCAGCGCGGCCATGGAGCTCGCGCCCTACGGCATCCGCGTCAATAGCCTTTCGCCGACCGGCACCGACCCGGTCGAGGGCCTCGAGCGGGCCAAAGCCTGGGGCGTGACCTGGGAGGCCGGGCTCGGCCGTCCGCCGCCGGCGGATACGACCACGGGAGATCAGGGCGTGCCACTGGGAAAGCGCCCCAGCCCGCATCACTATGCCCGAGGCGCCGTGTTCCTTGCGTCGGACGATGCTGAGATGATTACGGGCTTCGATCTTCGGATCGATGCCGGCACGGTGGCCCGATATTGGCGCTGGAATCCCGGTACGAAAATTGCAGCTGCCGACTGAGCGGATTGAGGGATAGCGGATTGAGTTGCCTCCGCCGAAGATCATGACTGGCGTTGATCGGGAGATGGATCGTGTACTGCACAAGGTTTGATGCCATTCGCGTGTCCGTTGTGGCGGCCCTCACGCTGCTGGCGAGGCCGTCCTTCGCCGACAACGCGGACGTTGCGAACTTCTACAGCGGCAAGCAGATCACGCTGATCGTCGGCACCGGCCCGGGCGGCGGCTACGATGCCTATGCACGCCTGGTGGCGCAGTACATGCGAGCGCATATTCCGGGCCGGCCCACCATCATCGTGCAAAACATGCCGGGGTCGGCCGGCGTCACCGCATCCGGCTATATGTATAATGTGGCCCGCAAGGACGGCACCTTTCTGGGCGCCAATCCCCCCGATTATCTGCTTTCCGAGTTGTGGAGTCCGGAGCAGATGCGCTTCGATTCGCGCAAGTTCGGATGGATCGGAACAGTCTCGACCGTTACCGACGTGCTAACTGTCTTCAAGTCCAGCGGGGTGCGTACCATCGCCGACGCCAAGACCAAGGAGCTGACGATCGGCGCCACCGCGGCGATCGCGACCAACTCACTGCAGCCAGCGCTGGCCAATGCATTGCTCGGCACCAAGTTTCGGGTCGTGAAGGGATACAACGGCGGCAGCGATCCGCTGACGCTGGCGATGGAGAGAGGCGAGATCGACGGCCGCGCCAACAGCTGGGCGAGCTGGAAGTTGCTGCGGCCGCAGTGGATCGCTGATGATCTCCTCAGCTTCCTCATTCAGTTCGGCCCCAAGGATCCCGACATCCCGGGCGGCGTGCCATCGATGGCGGATCTGGTGACGACGCCGCGCGACAAAGCGTTCGTGGCCCTGCTCGATATCACCCAGCATACCGGGCGCGCGATCTTCACGACCCCGGACGTGCCGAAGGAGCGCCTCGAGGCGCTGCGGACGGCGTTCGACAAGACGATGGTTGACCCAGCATTTGTGGAGCAGCTCGCGAAGCTCGCCTTCGACCTGCGGCCCCAGAAGGGCGCCGAGGTCCAGGAGAGGATTGAGCGCGTATTGAATGAGCGGGACGACGTGATGCCGCAGCTCAAGTCGATTCTCAATCTGAATTGAGGCAGGCTAGACTCCCAGGGCATCCGGGCGAGGGGAAGCGATGATGATCAGGTCGATTGCAGTTGCACTGGTGGCGTGCGCGCTCTCAGCCGCGACGGCGTCCGCCCAGGACCGCGTCCGCTATGGCAGCGCCATCAAGCTGTCGCCGGTGTTCTACCTGCCGATCCTGGCTGCGCAGGAGAAGGGCATTTTCAGCAAGAACAACGTCGCGGTCGAATGGGTACCGTCCGAGAACGGACCCGACATGATGCGAAACTTCGCCAGCGGAACAATCGACATGGGATCGTCGACCGGCGGCACCGATATTCCGGCGATCAGTCGCGGCGTGCCGGCCATCATCACGGCGAATCTGCAGCCGCGCGATGGCTTTGCATTCTGGGTTCTCACCAACAGCCGCTTCAAGACGCCACAGGACCTGAAGAGTGCGAAGCTCGGCGTTTCCCGGCTCTCCGGTGTGGAGCATGCCTACGGCCTGCTGGCCGCCAAGCAGCTCGGATTGAGCAACGACATTCACTTCATCGGAACAGGCGGGGTGCGGGAGAGCCTGGCCATTCTGGTGACCGGCAGCGTCGACGGGGTCATCCTCAATCCGCAGAACCTGATCGAACTCAAGCTGCAGGGCAAAGTCCGCGAGCTGCTTTCGGTTGCGAGCTTCTTGCCGCGGCCGTGGTTCTCGTACTCGATCACGACCGCGAAGGCGATGATCGAGCGGCGGCCCGAGGTGGTGGCGCGGACCCTGAGCGCGCTCTTCGAGGCCAACCGCTTCATTGCCAGCGCTGACGGCAAGTCATGGGCGATCGCCAAGATGAAGGAGATGAACAGATATTCGGAAGAAGGTGCCCAGGAGGTCTACATTACCTTGAATCTGAGTCCGGACGGCAAGACCGACAAGGCGGCGGTCCAGAATGCGATCAATTTCATGACCGAGTACGGGCTCATGAAAGCCGGCGAGGCCGCCAGCATCGACACGGTGTTCACCGACCGGTTCATTCGCTGAAGCGTGCATTGAAGTCAGGATTGGCGTGCTAAGTCCCTATGTGCGCCACCGTCCGAGATAGCGGGCCAGATACCAGAGACCCATGTTGATGACTGCCGTGACGGTTGCGGTGAGAAGCACCGCCGCGTAGAGCTCTGGTGTCCGAAACGTGACCGCGAGGTCGTGGATCAACGCGCCCATGCCGAAACGCGAGAGCGCCAGCTCGACGATGAAAACCCCCATCATGGCGGCGTTGCAGGCATAGAACAGGCCCGACGCCAGCACCGGCAGCATCGCTGGGAGGATCACTTTGCGATAGACCTGCGAGTGGCCATAGCCCATCGCTTTGGCGAGCAGGACCTGGTTGGGTTTGACCTCTGTGCCGGCGGCTGCGACATTGACGATCATCGGAAAGAATGCGGATAGCGCGGCGTAGACGATGACCGTCGTCTTCTCGATGCCGAACCACAGGACGAACAGCGGCAGCAGCGTGACCTTCGGAATCGTGACGCCGAGCACCAGCAGCGGTAAGAACGTGATGCGGGCGTATCCCGACGCGTTGAGCAGGAGACCGATCATCAGGGCGCAGCCGACCCCGAGTGCAAGCGCCACCGCGAAGGTTGTCATGGTGGCGTAGAGGTGGGGGAGGGCGAGTGTCGTGGTTGCGGCGAGGTTGGCAAAAGTATCGCGGGGGCTCGCCAGGAACAGCGAGTCGACCCAGCCCAGCCGGACCGCGATCTCCCAGATCAGAAGAAACAGGGCGATCGTGCCAACCCGGATCGCTAGCGGGAGATGGCGCCGATTTGGAAACGTGGTCGTTGCGCGCATCATCGGACCCAGCGCCGCTCCAGAATACTGAACAGGCTGTTGCCGATCACCCCGATGCCGAGCGTAAGGACGATGAGCGCGTAGAGCTGCGGCGTGAAATAGTTGAACGACGCCCAGTCGATCAGAAATCCAAATCCGGCGTTGATGACCAAGAGCTCGGCGGTCACCACGCCGATGATGGTGTAGCCGAAGCCGAGCCGCAGTCCGGCCAGGATGGTCGGCGCGGCGGCCGGCAGGATGACCTTGAAGAAGATCTGCGCTCTTCGATAGCCGAGCGCATGCGCGAGCCGCAGGTAGCTCGGCTCGACCTGGCGGACGCCGGCCGCGGTATTGAAGATCACCACAAAGATGCCGACCATCACGCCGAATACGATCTTCGGGAGGAGCCCGACCCCCAGCATCAGCACGACCAGGGGGTAGAGGATCACTTTGGGGATCGCATAAAGCGTCAGCAGGATCGGCTCGAACGCATCGCCGATCACCTTCGAGCTGGCGAAGGTCAGTCCGAGGCCCACGCCCGCGATCGCGGTGATCGCGTATGCAACAATGAGCTCGCGCAGCGTGACCCAGGCATGGACGTAGAAATCCGGCACTGTGCTGATGCCGGCTATGATGCGGACTACCTGCCACAGAATGGCGCTCGGCGGCGCTATCAGGATCGGGCTGACCGACGACAGTCGCGCAAACGCTTCCCAGACGATGAGCACGGCCAGGATGAAGCCGAGACGTGCCACCATCGGGCTCGGCCGGGGCATCGCTGCTACTCCTTCGGAAGCCGGACGGTGTCCGACCCGGCCTTCTCACGTTTGAGCGAGGCGAGCGACTCTTCCTTCAGATTGCTCCAGAGCGTGTCTACCATCGTATTGAATTCGGGCTCGCCGATGGTTCGCGGCCGCGGCAGGTCATTCTTGATCTCGACTTTGATTCGACCTGGCCTCGCGCTGAAGATGGCGATGCGATCGCCGAGATAGACCGCTTCGGTCAAGCTGTGGGTGACGAACACCACGGTGCGGCGAACCTTCCGCCAGATATCGACCAGCTCGTCGCCGAGGATGATTCTCGATTGTTCGTCGAGAGCCCCGAACGGCTCGTCCATCAGGATGATGTCGGCCTCGAGCGCCAGCGCTCGGCAAAGCGCAACGCGCTGCGACATCCCGCCGGAGAGCTGACGCGGGTAATAATCGGCGAAGTCGCGCAGCCCGACCATGTCGAGATATTTCAATGCGCGTGCGCGGCGCTCCGTCCGGTCGATCGGCTGAGCTTCCAAGCCGAACTCGACATTCTTGATGACCGTGCGCCAGGGATAGAGCACGGAATCCTGAAACATATAGGCCATCTGCGTCGGATTAGGTCCGATCACAGGGCGGTTGTGGACGAGCACTTCTCCCGATCC